>Ga0209791_1000277_pt1 | contig 21937 bp, 18 predicted proteins | sample WorMetTyACAVOLI1_FD_187422 | JGI IMG/M metagenome (GOLD analysis project Ga0209791, IMG submission 187422) | Marine gutless worms symbiont microbial communities from Max Planck institute for Marine Microbiology, Germany - Olavius algarvensis... ... | reverse complement strand
CCCTTGTTATGTTTATCGCTCCGATGCTGTTCAACGCAGCGTTTGAAAGTATTTTTAGGAAGGACTTTCAAAAGTTCGCCAAATCGGGTATTTGTATACATGTTGCAGTGTCCTGAAATTAAGTTGTTGCTTATGGTTTTATTCGTAAAACCCGGGCACTGCAACACTTTCAAATACACCAACTTAATTTATTCCGGACAGCAGTGCGCGCAGGCGGGAATCTTGCACCGCCTTAGCGTTTCGAGATCCCGGCTCGGGGGCCGGGATGACAAACAGTCGAAAAAGTGCACAGGCACTTTTTCGACTGTTTGTCATTTGGCCATTTGCACCAGTGGCGGGAAGAGTTCGTCGTCGCGCAGGCTTTCGGCAAGAATCGCGGTGAAACTGTCTTTCAACCGCTCCTCGGTAAAAACACCCTGAATGTCTATCACGTCGAAATATCGGTGCTCCTCGTACTTGGGATTCCACAATATCAGCGGACATTCCTGCTTCGAGTAAATCGAGGTGCCGATTCCCTTGTGGATCGAACGCACTTCGATTTCACCGGAGGATTCGTTTTCATTGAGGTAAAGACAGGAATTCACTTCGACTTCGAGTATTTTCTCGATCGCCGAGCGCGGGTGTATTTCGCCGATCACGTGCACTACGCGCGTGACGTCGGCATCGAGATCCATCAGATTGAACGGTCCCTGGACATCGTCGCGGGCGAAACTATAGATACCATCCTGATAAATGATTTTTCCTACGGTTAGAACGTTGGCCATGATGTTGGCCGCGTAATACTTGGAAAGGTCGTTAAAAATATGCTCCATTCAGCTCGGGTCCCGATGGTTATCGACGGCTGGAATGACCGTCATGACTGCAAATGAACTCCAGGAATGAGTATAGAACAACACCATGTTTTAACATCTGTTTCGGTCGCTCCGAGACCGTCTTTTATGCGCCGGGCCGCGTTGCGGCAAGACCTGGTTCCGGTGTCTGGAAACCCGCTTGCCGCGCGACACTAACGCGCCGGAAAACCATGGATGATGCCGGGAACGAAAACAATCGTAGCGCCTGTTAGCGCCGTGCCGATAGTATGCGTGTTGCGACTGAGCGGTGCGCTAATTCCACTTGCCGTTCTTGGAAAACTGGGATTTGAGAAAATCCATCTGATCGGCCAGGATGTTTTTATTGGCGAGGTAAAAAAACTCGTGCCGATTGGGCACGAACGGAACCGCCAGCAGTTCCATGCCGGCCTCTTCGGGCGTGTGGTTGGCTTTACGATGGTTACAGCGCTTGCAGGCGGTAACGACATTGGTCCAGCTATCGGTACCGCTGCGCGACACCGGCAAGATATGATCGCGTGACAAATTATCCGCGCCGAATTCACCGCCGCAGTACATGCACAAATACTGGTCGCGGCGGAACAGGTAACCGTTTACCAGCGGCGGCACGAAATCACTGAGTTTTACGCTGCCATCGCTGGCGAGAATGCTGGGCAGGGACAGCACTGACTGACTGCCGAGCCGGTTGATGCCGCCTCTGATTTCGAAAGCGTCCTCGCCAAGCGCCCAGACAACCTGATCCTTGACCACCAGCGTAGCGGCTTCTTCGCGGGTAATCCAGTCGATCGGCGTTCCCGCCTTGTTCAATCTGAGTATCTTTGCGTTCATCATAGTTTTTTATTATGCCTTACATTTTCCGCAGGTAAACCCTTGATTTAATTGAAAACCGGTACCGACGTAAACTATTTCACATTCTGGCGCCGGGTAATGCCTGCGCGAATCGGTATTCGATGCTGACAATCCGATATCTGTATCAATCGGCCCCGGCGATATCCCGGACGCTGCGAACGAATTCGCCGCTTACCGTAGTATAGACTACCGGTTTGACTGCTTCTGGGCGGAGTGCTAACTTTGCGCGCATCTCGCAAATGGTCGATGAAAGCATGTTCAATGCCGCGGGTCCGATCAGTAAAAACAGACTTGAACGCGACGGCAGCGTCGATCTGCCGGCTACCCGTCAAACGCACAAACGATGAAGGCCTTCCCCTTCGCGCTCTACGATGCTTTCAGCGCTTGCGCTTTCGGCGGCAGTCAGGCCGCAGTCGTTACGGATGCCGACTCAATCGAACACAAACAACGGCAGGACATCGCGCGCGAAATCGGTATGCCAGCGACCGCTTTTGTCGAAGCGATCGGCGCGGACTGGATCCGAGCCCAATTCATGTCCAGCGTCATGGAGTTACCGATGTGCGGGCACGGCACCATTTGCCTGTGCAGCCGCCTGCTCGAATCCGGATTATTGAAAATTGACGACGGGGGAACTAGCCGCCTGCAGCTGCGATTGCCGAAAACGACGGCAACGGTCGAATTGAAACGTCGCGACGACGATCGGTTCCAGGTCATGCTGGATATCAGGCCACCGCAGTTCGATCCGCCGCCGCATCTCGGAGCCCTATTACCGCTGCTCGGTCTGCAAGCCGCGGCGCTCGACCCCGAGTTACCTCCCGAAACCGCGCGCGGCGATTTTGTCCACCTCTTGCTGCCGCTGGCCGGGCTCGCCGCGATGCGCGCAATAAAGCCAGACTTCACGGGCATGCTCGAATTTTGCAGGGCCAAGGGGATCGAAACGATTGCCGTATTTTGCCGCGAGGTCGAGCATCCGGATAATAGCGTTCATCTACGCGACTTTTGCCCGGCCGTCGGGGTCAGCGAATCCGCCGCCGCCGGCACTACCAACGCGGCCTTAACCAGTTATCTGCTGCGGCACGGGCTATTGCCGGCAGGCGAAGATATCATCCGCATAAATGCCGAGCAGGGACTCGAACTCGGACGCCCAAGTTCGATACAATCGATTGTTACCCCGGGTGCGAACGGGATAGTGCGGCTACAGGTCGGCGGCGTGGCGACGAAGGTTTTCGACGGCCAGGTATTTTTGAGGTAAACAAGGTGGCAAGAGATCTCGAGCAACTGTATCGCGACGCATTGGTGTGGGATGCCCATGCGGGCGTATTCCCGCATCCGGAAGTCGATTTGAACCTGCTCGATGAGTGGCGGCAACAGCGCGCCAGCTATGTCAGTGTTAATGTCGGCTTCGATGTCATGGACTGGCAAGAAACCCTCGCCACGCTCGCGGCCTATCGCCGCTGGGTGCTGGCGCGGGCCGAGCGCTTCGTGCTGGTCGACGACACCGGCGCAATCGAGCGTGCAGCCGCGGCCGGTAAGCTCGCGCTGAGTTTCGATATCGAGGGCATGAATGCGCTCAACAACGACCTCAACATGGTCAGCCTGTACCATAGGCTCGGCGTACGGCAAATGCTGTTCGCCTACAATTTGAATAATGCGGCCGCCGGAGGTTGCCATGACGCGGATACCGGTCTGACCGATTTCGGAGCTCGGGTGGTGCAGGAAATGAATCGCGTCGGCATGATCGTCGATTGCTCGCACGCGGCTTACACCACCACCCTGGAGATCATGCAGGCGTCGCACAAGCCGGTGGTGTTTTCACACTCCAATCCCCGCGCGGTCTGGGATCACCAGCGCAATATCACCGACGAGCAAATCCGGGCCTGCGCCGCCACCGGCGGGGTCGTCGGGCTCAACGGTATGGGCATTTTCCTCGGAGAAAACGACATCGGCATCGAAACCATGGCGCGGCACGTTATCTATGTCAGCGATCTCGTCGGCACGCAACACATCGGTTTCGGCTTCGACTATTCGCCCGACATCGACGTCGATGTCGGTGTGATTCTACGCAGCCGTCCCGACTACTGGCCCGCGGGCCAACAATACGATACCCGGCATATCAAACATGCCGGCCCGGCGCAATTACCGGCATTGATCGAGCGGCTCGCCGATTCGGGTTTCAGCGACGGCGATATTCGCGGCTTTCTCGGCGCTAATTTTAAACGCGTTGCCGAGCAATGCTGGAACGGTAACGGAGGTTAACTTAAATGGCGTTAAGCCCGATAAAAAACGAGCTGATCGAGTGGATTGCCGCGAAGCTCGAGGAACTCTCCGACTGGCACCAGGTGATTTTCAACCATGGCGAGACCGCCTGGCGTGAATATCGATCCAGCGCCTGGTACATCGAGCGCCTGCGCGCCGAGGGATTCGCAGTCGAAGCCGGCAGCGGCGGCATGCCAACCGCGTTTTGCGCCGAGTGGCGCAACGGCGACGGCCCGACTATCGCGGGTTACGCCGAGTATGACGCGGTACCCGGTAACTGCCAGGCCGCCGCTACCGAACAGCGTCCGCGCGACGGCTTGAACCAGCATGCGGGCGGGCATACCGACCCGCATTCGGCGCTGGGTATCAGTTCGCTCGGCGGCTTTCTCGCGGCCAAGGCAATCATGCAACGGCATGACATCAAGGGGCGCTTGAAGTATTTCGGTGAACCGGCGGAAAAGCTCCGCGGCTCCAAGCCGATACATGCGGCAAGCGGCTACTACGACGATCTCGACGCCGCGATCAGTTTTCATCCGTTTTACATGCTGCCGCTATGCAACACGACACGCTGGAACACTCACTGCGGCGTAGCCTACGCCATGATTTACAGCTTCGAGTGCGAGCGGCCCGAAACTTGGCTGAGCCAGGCCGGCGAGCGCGCGAGCCCAATTGCCGCCGCGCATGCAGCAGCGCGCCCGCCCGGCGCCAACGACGCCTTGCTGCAAATGTACCAGACCTCGAAGGCGCTGAAAGAGCATATGGTGTCGGCCGGCTGCGGCTGGTCGATGAATGAATGCATTTTGACCGCCGGGCAGGCAACGGCGGATAACCTGCCGGCGCAAATCGCACAAATTCAGTACATTTTGCGCGTGCCGACGATCGAGATGGCGCAACGGATTACCGCGGTGCTGGATAACAATGCGGCCGCTGCCGCGTCGATCAGCCACTGCGACTGGCGCCGGGACTGGGTAAGCAAATCGCGCCACGGGCTCGCGAATCACGTGTTGGCGCAGGCCGCCTACGATAATCTGCAGGCAATCGGGGCGCCGGTTTTCAATCGGGGCGCGGCCCGTGATAAGGCGCGCGAAATCCAACGTAAGCTCGGGCTCGAGCCGATGGACGATCCGTTCCTCGCCGCAACCGAACAATTAATCACGCCCCAGGAGGCGGAAGCCGAACTACGCCGGGAATTACCCGCGTGGCAGGAACACTTTACCTCCGATGACTACACCGAGTATTGCTGGCACGCGCCGACGGTGCGCCTGTATATTGCACGACCGACGCTGGCTGCGCCCCCAGGTTACAAATATCCGGCCTGGGCAATGAATGCACTCGGCGGCATTCGCGAAACCATCGAACCGATGATCGCCTGCGCCGCCAAAACCATCGGCTGTACCCTGATCGACCTGCTAACCGACGCGGCAATGCTGAGCGCCGCCCGCCAGGAGTTCGAGCAACGCACCGGCGGTGGCGTTGGCGGTAGCAACTGGCAGGCGCCGCTATGCGACTACCCGCCGCCAGTCGATTTTCGCTGGCCCGAATACGTCACCACCGCGCGCGGCCGCGAATGGTGGATACCCGGCTAGCCCGTCATTGGACAAGATCCGGCCGGAGTTAAACCTGGTCTTGGCTGGGGACGGTTTGCAGCAATTGCTTCAGTTCGGCGATTTCGGTCCGCAACGCGGCTACTTCGCGGTGCAGATCGGCTTCGATGTGATCGCGCGCCGCGCCTAGCGCAGCCTGGGTCTCCTGGGTTTCTTGCTCGGTAAAACTGTGCATTGCATTGACGATAATCGCGATAAACAGGTTCAGCATGGTGAAGGTCGCGATCAAAATGAATAGGATAAAAAAGATCCAGGCATTCGGATGTACTTCCATCACCGGGCGCACGATACCCATCGACCAGCTTTCCAGCGTCATGATCTGGAACAGCGAAAACAGCGATTCGCCGATACTGCCAAACCATTGCGGAAAGTTTGCGCCGAACAGTTTGGTGGCAATGACGGCAAACACGTAATAAAGCAGCATCAACACCAGCGCGATGGAACCCAGACCCGGAATCGATTCCAGCAGCGCACCCACCACGCGGCGCATCGAAGGCACGATGGTCAGAATGCGCAATACGCGCAACACCCGCAGCGCGCGCAGCACGGCAAACGGCCCGCTCGCCGGCACCAGAGCGATGCCGACCACGGCAAAATCGAAGATACTCCAGGGATCGCGAAAGAAAGCGAGCCGATGGACGAACATCCTGAGCAGAATTTCGACCACGAAAACGGCCAGTATCGCGTGGTCGACGGCAACCAGGATTTCACCGTAAGACGCCATAATCGCCGGCACGGTCTCTAGCCCGAGAATAATGGCATTGATCACAATTAACGCCATGATGCCGTTTTGAACCCGCGCCTGCTCGATCCAGGGCAACGCCTCAGATTCGGGTGTTGGTGCAGATGAATCGTCGCTATTTTTCATTGGTTTGATTTCCCGGTTCCCAAGCCCTGTTAATTGTTGTCGCGCCGGACAATTTCAATAGCAGCAGAATACAACAAAAACCGGGCAAGACTATTACCCGGGTTCGGCGCTATTGCGGCAAATTCGACCGGGCCTGCATTAGCGGTATAAACACCGCGCTAATGAATGCCTGCGCCTCGTCCAGGCTAAACAATTCACGCGTGGCCGGAGCCTCATCCCGCCAGCTCGCCCCGGATTCATTGCCGGCGATAAACATCATCTCGGTGCAAAGTGACGCGGCGCAACTCCGCCTGCTATCCCTGGCATTCCAATCAATCGCGCCGAATACCGTCAACTCCGGCTCGATTAGCCGCAGCTCGTCGTCATCTTGTTCAATCACGATAGGGCATGCGGTAATTCGACAGCGGGATTCTATTCGGGTCGGCAACGCGAACATGCTGCTAATCGCGAGCGCATCGAAGGCGCACATTGCATTGACGCCGCCAAACTCGCTAACCACTCTGAATTCGCGCGCTTCGTCAACGAAAGGGTAGGCGCCGGTGATCAGACCCGAGCGGTCGAGCAGGATTATATTGTCGGCCGCCAGGCGTTGTAATGCGGACTTTAGGCAGCCGGCAAATTCGATCTCGTCGGCAGCCGGCGCGCGCCCGTTTTCAAGGTAGTGGCGCAGGATGGACTGGTGCAATTGGCGCAGGGACTGCGGCAGGCGCAATTGGTTATGACGCAAGGGTAGATTCCGCTCAAGGCGCTGAACGGCCCTTTCAATCCGTATCGGTTCCATTATTCGGTCGCTGGCGGGCAAGTCCGACCAAGCCTAGCAAAAAAAGCCTGCCCTTGCCCACCAGCCGACGTCAGGCAGCCGTTGCGGCGTCGATATCATCGTCTTCCAGGTTAACTTCCTCGGCCGCTTCTTCGATAATCTCGGTATGCGTCGACAGCAGCGCCTTGACGCAGTCATACAAATTTTTCATGGTGCCGTCGACGTAATTGAAATCGTTTAACAGCGAGGTCGCCATCGACGCCGTAATCCGCTCGTCCCGTAGCACGGCCGCTACGTGATCGTTTAATTCGGCATGCTTGATCCTGACATCTTTTTTCAGCCTTTTCAGATCTTTGATCGCCAGCGCATGATCGACGCCTTCCTCTTCCCTGACGCGGTAGACTTCCCGCAACAGCATCGCGATCTGATAACGCAGGCGATTATACTCGTCGCGTATGTGCTGGTTATCCGAAAGCAGATATTTAGTCGCATTTTTCCGCAGATGCTTGATATGTTTGACGCTTTCGACGATCTCCGTCGCGGCATTGCGCAGGCGAAACATTTCCTCCGCAAACACCCCCGGAACTTCGGATTGCGAGCGCGAAATAAACTCGACTATCGCGCTATAGAGCACTTTTACCTTGGTTTCGTAGAGTTCGTCGATATCGAAATCGTGCACTTCGCGGTCGCCATCGATGGTTTTTTTGAGATCGCTCGATTCCAGTATCTGGGTACGGTGCAAATTCATACCGTGGGCGATGAGTTCGAAGGCGCAATCGAACAGATGCCAGACTTCGCGCTTGACGGATACCAGCACCGTTTCCGGGAACTCGATAGCGGCATCGCTCAGGTATCTGGGTTCGGCCAAATCCAGCGCTTTCTCCGGAAAAGTCTTGAACAGATAATCGGCGAGCCGATGAATCAGCGGCACCATGACCAACACGCCAGTGACATTGAACAAGGTGTGAAACACCGCCAGTTTCATCGTGTAATTGTCCGCCGCGATGCCGACCTTGCTGCTGACGCTATCCACCGCCCAGACGAACTGGCTGATGAATACGATCGCAATGACCCCCGTAACCATATTAAAAATCAGGTGGGCCCCGGCCAATCTCTTACCCTGCACGTTCGCGCTCAGCGACCCGATAGATTGCCGTGATAGTGGTGCCGACGTTAGCGCCGATGGCGAGCGCCAGCGCGTTTTCGTAAGTGATCTGCCCGGCCGACAGCGCCGTCAATATTAAAACCAGCGTCGCATGGCTGGATTGCATCACCACGGTGGCGGCGGCGCCGATGGCGGCAAACAGAAACAGTCCGGGATATCCGCCAACCGCCAGCGATGCCAGGTCGAAGCTGTCCTTAAAGGCCTCGAAGCCTTCCTTCATGTAGTGGATGCCGAGGAACAGGAAACCGAGACCCGCCAATACCGAGCCGATACCCTTTAAGTATTTCGACTTTTGAAACGCTAACACGATACCGAATACCAGCATCGGCATCGCGTAGGCGGAGATCTTGACCTTGAGCCCAAATGCGGCGACCAGCCAGGCGCCGGTGGTGGTGCCGATGTTGGCGCCGAAAATAATTCCGATGCCCGCAACCAGGGTGACCAGTCCGGCGCTGATGAACGATATCGTGATTACCGAAACCAGCGAGCTCGATTGCATGACCGTGGTCGAGACGACCCCGAATAGCAGGCTTTTCCAGGTTTTGTCGGTCGTCTTTTGTAACAGCTTTTCCAACACGCCGCCGGTAAAGGCCTTGAAGCCATCTTCCAGGAATAACATGCGGAACAGGAATATTGCGACGCCGGCCGCGATTTCCTTGAAATCGGGACTGACCCAGAATCCGTAGGCAAGTATTAGTAGAATGCTTGGTAGAAATATTTTCTTGAGCATCGTGTTCCCCCATCGCTGTAATTACACCAAATTACATTTATTCTTTTGTGCAAATTCCCGCTTATACCCGGTGACCCGTTTTATAACTTTTTATCGATAATAACCACCGCGACCAATGCGAATTTGCACAGGATTCGGATTTTACCATAAATCCAAATCGCCCCCGATTCGCCCGACGGGTTGCCGAGATTATGCAGACCCGACTAAGCCGTTTTTTTTCAAATCTCAACCAATACATCGTCTATTTAATCCCGTGAATACCAAATTTGATAGCGCCCAGCCGGACAGTTTCCTTCGATTGGGAAGATTGAGAACCGAGAGCCCAATTTGCCGTACTTATCCGCTAGGATCCCGACCGCTCAGTTGAGGTCCTCAAAGTATGACGTTTTCGACTAAAACGAGGTAATGCCTGTGTACAAATTATCGACTTTACTCCTGATATTGTGCCTGGCCGCCTGCGGCGGAGGCGGCGACGGTTCCGATGATGCGCCAACCGCACCGCCGGCACAGGGCGCCCGCATTCTAGGGATGGACGTCAAGGAAACTCCGTCGGTGACCTACGCCGTGGCCTACGACGAAGCCGTGGGCCTCGGTGTACGCGAAGTCAGCGTCTCGCTGGACTGGGTGGGACTCGAGCCAACGGTCGGAAACTACGACGATACGTTGCCGGGCCTGATAGAAACGTTTTATCCTACCCAAAACGCCGATCTCACGCTGGTGCTGCGACCCCTCGATACCGCGGGGCCACGGGTGCCGGCGGACCTCGCCGGAATGCCTTTTGATCATCCGGCCGTAATAGCCGCCTTCGAGAATTTCCTGACCCACCTGCATGGGCAACTGTCCAATCTGAACGCGAGCGGCCGGCTGCGGTGGATACATGTCGGTAACGAAATCGACTCGGACCTCGGCAGCGATGGCGCCAAATGGACGCAATGGCAGACTTTTTTCAGCGCCGCAAAAATCCGGATCGAAAATCTCTGGGGCGCCGCTATCGAGGTCAGTAGCGTGGTGCAATTCGGGGGTTTGAAAAATCCGGCTGTGCTGGCCCGTTACAGCAACCTGTTACCGCTGCTCGACAGCGCCGCGGTCACCTACTACCCGCTGGATACGGATCTGACCATGCGGGCGCCCACCGAGGTCGCCGCCGATTTTAACTACCTGGTCAATGCCATCAGCGGCAAACAGATCTTGCTGCAGGAGTGTGGCTACGCGTCGAGTGCGATCAATCTCAGCAGCGAAGACCGGCAAGCGGAATTCGTTACGGCGGTTTTCGACGCCTGGGATACGCATCGCGAGCGTATCGACCTGATCGATTTCGCCTGGCAATACGACGTCTCCGAGGCGACCGTGGATCAGTGGGTAATCGACTACGGCATGAGCGGGCAAGCGAATGAAAACGAATTCAAGCACTACCTGTGGTCGTTGGGGTTAGGCAATTATGACAGCACGGAAAAACTCGCTCTGCAGCGCTTGCGCGATGAACTAGCGGCCCGCGCCTGGATCCAGTAGCCACAATCACAGCAAATTAATTCGGGGCCGCTTGCGTAAATCTCGGGCATTGCGACCGGCTCTCTGCGAGCAGCGAATCAACCCGAACAATCCGCCGTTATTTTTCGCCGATTCGATTTCGGTTCTCGTTAATCTCGATCCATTTTTCGACCGAAATCTTTTGCATCAATTCACCTATTAGCCGAAACGGAATTTTGTTTACGTTTTTAAAACGGACACAGCACTTCCCCATATCCAGCTTATTGCTGCAATGCCTGGGATACTCGGTAACAAACCAGTCAAGGATTTCGGGCATCGCGTAAAGACCTGAATGGTAAAGCGACACATAATTTTTCTGATTGCCGATATTAACGAAAGGCAATGGCAATTCCGGGCTGCAATGATAGCCGTCAGGGTAAAGTGCGTGAGGCACGACGTAACCGATCATGCCATAGCTTAAACATTCCTCGTAGCCGTCGGGAATATTGTCGAGGATTACCTGACGTAGCTGACCAAAAGCGGGCCGACGTTCGAGCGGAACCTGCTGCAGATAATCTTCAACCGATGTGGCCTTGAGTCGCATATCAGTTTACGGCATCCAATAGAGAGTAATTCCGGCGATCAGTATACCTGGAATCGAAACGGTGGCCTGATATGATTTGCTGCCGGTCTCGATCAAGTAATCGGCCTAGGTCGATATCGCTCGGGGCATTAATAATATTGGAAAACAGATGAAATCGGAGGTGGCAAATGGGCACTAGCGTGTTTGATTCAATTCTGTTGAAGGATTTCTGGTCGACCGAAGAAATGAGGAAGGTATTTTCGGACGAGAGCAGGATGCAATCCTGGCTGGACTACGAAGCGGCATTGGCGCGGGTGCAGGCCGACCTGGGAATTATTCCAAAGGAGTCGGCACGGGAAATCGCAGACAAGTCAAAATTCGAGCATCTGGATTTGGACTATATCCAGGCCGAACTGGTTAAAACCAAACACCCGCTGATACCCACGCTCAGAGCCCTGGAAAAAGCCTGCGATCTCGGTCATGGGGAGTTTGTACATTTTGGCGCCACGACCCAGGATGTCATCGATTCCGGCCTCATGTTACAGCTTAAGCAAGCCCACCGGATCGTTAAACGAGACATAAAGGAAATCGGGGTCGCGCTTTACGATTTGAGCAAGGAACATCGAGACACCCCGATGATGGGCCGCACGCTCGCGCTGCAGGCGCTGCCAATCACCTTCGGTCATAAGACCGCGATCTGGCTTTCCGAGATGAACCGGCATCTCGAGCGGCTCGCGCAGCTGGAACAACGCGTGTTCGTCGGCAGTGTCGTCGGTGCGGTCGGCAGCAAGGCGTCGTTCGGTCCGCTATGCGACAAGCTGGAGGCCGGGGTCAACCGGAAACTGGGGCTGGGAACCCCCGATATATCCTGGCAACCCGCACGCGACCGGTTGTACGAGTATGGCGCGGCACTGGGCGGGGTTAACGCGACGCTCAACAAGATCGGCAATCAGATCCTGCTGCTGGCCCACAATGAAATAGACGAGCTTGCCGAACCGCTTACCCCGGGTCAGGTAGGGTCCTCCACCATGCCGCACAAGCGAAACCCCGCGATTACCGAAAATTCGGTCACCGTAAGCACCGCGCTGAAATCGAATATCATGCTGTTGTCGGACATCATGAAACACGAACACGAACGCGATGGGACCGCCTGGAAAATGGAGTGGAAAGTCATTCCGGAAATTTGCCTGATGTTATCCATCGTGCTCGACAACATAAAATTTACCCTGCGGGGTCTTAAAGTGAACAAAGACAGCATGCTCAAGAATCTCCATATTCTGGGTGGTTATGTTCTGGCCGAACGGGTCATGTTCGCCTTGTCGGAAAAACTGGGTAAACAAGCCGCGCATGAAATTATTCATCAAGCCTCCATGCAGGGCATCGACAGCGAGATCAGTTTCAAAGACTCGCTGCTCCGGACCGGCCAGGTAATGGCAGTACTTTCCGAAACGGAACTGGACCAGCTGCTGGATCCGACCAGCTATGTCGGGTATGCGCCCAACGAAGTTGACCGCGCCCTGGCCGCGATCGAAAAAGCCGGTTGGCTGTTCGAATGATTGGCGGAGTTTAGCTGGCACATCGCATCAACTGTGTCGGCTTGATACCGGGTTTTGTCGAGCGCGGCCGGTTCCCCGTATTTCGATTTGCGGAAATAGCAGCCGAGGCCGGGCCTGTTCCGATTTGAATTTTAAACCGACCTAGGCCGTTCCGATGGTTTCAACCCCTAGTCAATTTACCGCCCGATTTACCAAAAGATCTTGACTAACTAGACAGGATTGTTATAGCATCCGAGTCAGCCCGCCAATCAAAGTCGACCAAAATCAAGAATAAGGCGACCACAACCAATATCTGGCTATGCAAATGAATAGCCCGAGATTTGAAGGAGGATTATCCGATGAATAAGCTGGTTTCCGGTTTGATTCAAATGGGTCTGAAGGGTGACGCCGAACAAATGTCTCCCGACCAGATTCGGGATTGCATGCTGGAGGCGCATTTACCGCTGATCGACGAAGCGGCAGCCAAGGGCGTGCAAGTCTTATGTTTCCAGGAAGTTTTCACCCAACCTTACTTCTGTCCCAGCCAGGACAGCAAATGGTATGCGGCCGCGGAAGCCATCCCGGACGGCTATACGACCCAATTAATGCAGGAATATGCGCGCCGCCACAATATGGTCATCATCGTGCCGATCTACGAAGAGACCATGCCGGGGGTTTACTACAACACCGCCGCGGTGATCGACGCCGATGGCAGTTATCTCGGCAAATATCGTAAAACCCACCTACCGCAGGTCGCCGGTTTCTGGGAAAAATTCTTTTTCAAACCCGGCTCATCGAACTGGCCGGTGTTCGAGACCGCCTACGCCAAGCTCGGCGTTTACATTTGCTATGACCGCCATTTTCCCGAAGGCTGGCGCGCCCTGGCGCTGCGCGGCGCCGAAATAATCTACAACCCGTCGGCCACGGTCGCCGGGCTGTCGCAATACCTGTGGGAACTGGAGCAACCGGCTTCGGCCGCGGCCAATGGCATCTATATCGCCGCGATCAATCGTGTCGGCACCGAGGCGCCCTGGAATATCGGCGAATTCTACGGTTCCAGTTATTTTGTCAATCCGCGCGGCGAGATTATCGCCCAGGCGAGTCCGGACAAGGATGAATTGCTGGTGACGGAACTGGATATGGATATGGTCCGGCAGGTGCGCGACACCTGGCAATTTTTCCGCGACCGCCGGCCCGAGGCCTATGGGCCGCTGGTCGAATTATAAACCTACCCGAAGCGAGGAATAGTCATGTCTATATTGATTAAAGGCGGCACAGTGGTAACTGCCGAACAAACCATTCGCGCCGACGTTTATTGCGCCGACGGTAAAATCAAGCAGGTCGGCGATAAGCTCGACGTTCCCACCGGCGCAGAGATCATCGATGCCGGCGGCCAATACGTCATGCCCGGCGGTATCGATCCGCATACCCATATGCAATTGCCGTTTATGGGCACGGTCGCCAGCGAGGATTTTTATACCGGCACCGCGGCCGGCCTCGCCGGAGGTACTACCAGTATCATCGATTTCGTGATTCCGGCGCCGCAACAAAAGCTGATGGACGCCTTTCACCAGTGGCGGGACTGGGCCGAAAAAGCCGTCTCCGACTACAGTTTCCATGTGGCCGTCACCTGGTGGGATGACAGCGTTTACGAAGACATGGGCAAGCTGGTTGCCGACCATGGCGTGAATAGTTTCAAGCACTTCATGGCCTACAAAAATGCAATCATGGCCGACGACGAGATTCTGGTGAACAGCTTTAGCCGGGCGCTCGAGCTAGGGGCCATACCCACGGTGCACGCGGAAAACGGCGAACTGGTGTTTCAATTGCAGCGCAAAATGAAGGAAATGGGAATCACCGGACCGGAAGGGCATCCCATGTCGCGGCCGCCGGAAGTCGAAGCGGAAGCCGCCAATCGCGCGATTCGCATCGCGCAGGCGCTCGAGGTGCCGGTTTATCTGGTCCATGTGTCGACGCAAGAGGCACTGCAAAGTATCACGACTGCGCGTAGCAACAGCCAGCGTGTTTTCGGCGAAGTTCTGGCGGGTCACCTGCTGATCAACGACTCCGTTTATCGCGATCCCGACTGGGAGCGGGCGGCGGCGCATGTCATGAGTCCGCCGTTCAGACCGAAAAACCATCAAGCAGCTTTGTGGCACGGCTTGCAATCGGGCAATTTACAGACCACGGCCACCGATCACTGCTGTTTTTGCGCCGATCAAAAAGCGGCCGGCCGCGACGACTTCTCGCTCATCCCCAATGGCACCGCGGGCATCGAAAACCGCATGGAAGTACTCTGGCATCATGGCGTCAGCAGCGGACGGCTGACCATGAACGAATTCGTCAAAACCACTTCGACCAATGCCGCGCAAATTTTCAATATCTATCCGCGTAAGGGATCGGTGACGATCGGCGCCGACGCCGACCTGGTGGTCTGGGATCCGGAGGCGACTAAAACCATCTCCGCCAAAACACACCACCAGAATATCGACTTCAATATATTCGAAGGCATGGAGGTCAAGGGTGTCGCGTCGCATACGCTAAGCAACGGCAAACTGGTTTACAAGACGGGTGAATTAACCGTCGAACGCGGCGCCGGCAAATATATCGATCGGCCGCCGTTCGCATCCTATTACGACTCCGTCAACAAACGGCGCGAACGAAATCAACCGACCGCCGTGGCGCGCTAATTCGGTTTAACCGGGTTGGGGAAGTCAACGGCAACCCTATAGATCGCGCTCAATCCGGCAACAGAACAGGGTAGAAATCATATGAACAGCAATTTGAACGAGGCAGTTGATGACGATGGCATAGCAAGTCAACCGACCGTCGACGGCGCCCGCCTGTGGGACAGTTTAATGCAGATGGCCAAGATCGGCGCCACCGCGAAAGGAGGTTGCTGCCGACTGGCTCTGACCGATCTGGATCGGGCCGGACGCGATCTTTTCGTGCAATGGTGTGAGGCCGCGAACTGCTCGATCAAGGTCGACAAAATGGGCAATATCTTCGCCCGCCGCGAAGGCACGGAACCGGACCTGCCGCCAATTTTGGTCGGCAGTCACCTCGATACCCAGCCGACGGGAGGACGCTTCGATGGCGTCTATGGCGTGCTAACCGGACTGGAAGTGATCCGTACGCTTAACGATCGAGGTATCGGCACCCGTCACGCGATCGAAGCTTGCGTCTGGACCAACGAGGAAGGCTCGCGCTTCCCGCCGGCGATGGTGGCTTCGGGCGTGTTTGGCGGCGTCTTCGACCTCGGCTATGGATTGAGCCGGGCCGACGCCGACGGTATTACCATGGGTGAAGAACTCCAGCGTATCGGCTATGCCGGCGACCAGGAGGTCGGCGGACGCGAGGTGAAGGCATATTTCGAAGCGCATATCGAGCAGGGACCTATCCTCGAGGCAGAGGAAAAAACCATCGGCATCGTCACCGATGCGCAAGGTCAGCGCTGGTATGAACTGAGCTTGACGGGGGTTGAATCGCACGCCGGGCCGACCCCCATGGATCGCCGCAAGGACGCCTTATTGGGCGCCGCGCAAATCGTTCAGTTGGTGAACCAGGTGGGTCTCGATCACGCACCGCTCGCCTGCGCCACCGTCGGCATGCTCGACGTCTACCCGAATTCCCGCAATGTGATTCCCGGGCAAACCACATTGACGATCGATTTTCGCCACCCCGACGATGAGGTGCTGGCGCAGATGGATCGGCAAATGCGCAACGGGGTGCATAAAATCGCCGACCAAATCGGCCTCGACTGCGGACTCGAGCAAATTTTTTATTATGCCCCTATCGCCTTCGATCGAAGCTGCGTGGCGGCGGTGCGCGCCGGCGCCGCGGCGTTTGGATATTCGTCACGTGAAATCGTGTCCGGCGCGGGTCACGACGCCTGTTATCTGGCGGGAGTCGCGCCGACCTCAATGGTGTTCATTCCCTGTATCGACGGCATTAGCCACAACGAAATCGAGGACGTCAAACCGGAATGGATAACCGCCGGCGCCAACGTCATGTTATCTGCGGTTCTGGAAAAGGCCGAAGCGGTTTGACGCGGGCAGACCGCGTCGAAGCCGGCCGCTAGCAACTGTTTATCTAGATTTATGGAGGCCGATGTAATGAGTGAGCAAGCCGCAGAGGCCGAGCAACCGGATATTAAAAGCGCTCGGCTTAGCGCCGAACAATATGCACGGAATTTCAGCGATATGCATCCGCCGCTCGGGGCCACCGCGGCACTGGTCGAAGCCGACCGCTGTTATTTTTGTTACGACGCACCCTGCACCGAGGCCTGCCCTACCGGGATCGATGTCGCCGGCTTTATCAACATGATCAAATCGGGCAACAATTTCGGCGCCGCGCGTCTCATCCTGCAGGAAAACATCGTCGGCGGCAGCTGCGCGCGCGTATGCCCCACCGAAACCCTGTGCGAACAGGCCTGCGTGCGCAACGACCAGGACCACCGCCCGGTCAGTATCGGCTTACTCCAGCGCCATGCGGTCGACGCGGCGATGGCTGCCGGGCAACAGTTTTTTAGCCGTGCCCCGGACAGCGGCAAAACCGTGGCCATCGTCGGTGCCGGACCCGCCGGCTTGTCTTGTGCGCATGGCCTTGCGCGCCGGGGCCATCAGGTCACAATTTTCGAAGCGCGTGAAAAAAGCGGCGGCCTCAACGAATACGGGCTTGCCACATACAAGATGCTCGACAATTTCGCGGTCAGAGAGATCGACTACATCGTCGCCATCGGCGGCATCGAAATCCGCCACGGTCAACGCCTCGGAGAAGACTTCGATCTCGCCGACCTGCAGCGGCAGTTCGATGCCGTGTTCCTCGGAATCGGGCTCGACGCCGTTAACCGCTTGGGTCTCGCCGGTGAGGATGCCGACGGTGTTATCAGCGCGGTCGACTATATTTCCGAGATTCGGCAATGTCTCGATCTGGCCGAGCTGCCGGTGGGTCGCCGGGCATTGGTCATCGGCGGCGGCATGACGGCCATCGATATCGCCACGCAGGTCAAGTTGTTGGGCGCCGAGGAAGTGACCCTGGTATATCGCCGCGGACCGGAAGCGATGCCGGCCAGCATGGAAGAACAGGAGTTTTGCCAGATCAAGGGGGTGAAGATCCGCTACAACGCGATCCCGGTTCGAATTCATACAACAGGGGGCCATGTCAGCTCGGTCGAGTTCGCGCGTAGCCAGAGCGCCGCCGATGGTTCGTTGAATAATACGGGCGAAGGTTTCAGCCTGCCCGCGGATATGCTGTTTACCGCAATCGGCCAGAAATTCAACGCCGGCATCGATCCGCCGCTCGCCTTCGAGAATGGCCGTATCCAGGTCGACGCCGAGCGCAAAGCATCGGTGTCCGGCGTCTGGGCCGGCGGCGATTGTATCGGCAACGGCGCGGATCTCACGGTGGCCGCGGCCCAGGACGGCAAGCTGGCGGCCAAATCAATCAACGCGTTTTTGCAAAGCAGCGGCAATGAGGAGTAACTCATGGCGGATTTAAGTTCGACCTTTATCGGCATTCAATCTCCTAACCCGTTCTGGTTGGCTTCGGCGCCGCCCACCGACAAGGCCTATAACGTCATCCGCGCATTCGAAGCCGGCTGGGGCGGTGTCGTCTGGAAAACCCTCGGCGAAGACGGCCCTCCGTTGGTGAACGTAAACGGGCCGCGCTATGGCGCCTGGCATTCCGGGGATCGGCGTTTGATGGGTTTTAACAATATCGAACTGATTACCGATCGACCGCTGGCAACCAATTTGCAAGAAATCACCCAGGTCAAAAAAGACTGGCCCGAGCGCGCCATGATCGTATCGCTGATGGTGCCCTGCGAAGAGAAGGCCTGGCTCGACATATTGTTGCGGGTCGAAGATACCGGCGCCGACGGTATCGAGCTGAATTTCGGCTGTCCGCATGGCATGTCTGAACGCGGCATGGGCTCGGCGGTCGGCCAGGCGCCGGAATACGTGGAAATGGTGACGCGCTGGTGTAAGGAATATTCCTCGATGCCGGTCATCGTCAAGCTGACGCCGAACATTACCGACATTCGCCACGCCGCGCGCGCGGCCCAGGCGGGCGGGGCCGATGCCGTGTCGATGATTAATACCATCAATTCGATTATTTCGGTCGACCACGACAACTTTACAATCAATCCTTCGACCGGCGGCAAGGGCACCCACGGGGGTTACTGCGGTCCGGCGGTGAAACCGATCGCGTTGAACATGGTGGCGGAAGTCGCGCGCGACGAAGTCACCCGGGAATTACCGATTTCGGGTATCGGCGGCATTACCGACTGGCGCGACGCGGTGGATTTCATCGCGCTCGGGGCGGGTAACGTTCAGGTTTGCACCGCCGCGATGACCTATGGATTCAAAATCGTCGAAGACTTGAATACCGGGCTCGCCGACTTTATGGATAGCAAGGGTTTTGGGTCGATCGATGAAATCGTCGGCAAAGCGGTCGATCGGCTTACCGACTGGCAATATCTCGATCTCAACTATGTCGTTAAAGCGGAGATCGATCAGGCGCGTTGCATCCAATGTGGACGCTGTCACGTGGTATGTGAAGATACTTCGCACCAGGCGATTTCGAGCCTCAAAGACGGTCTGCGTCATTTCGAAGTTATCGAAGAAGAATGCGTGGGTTGCAATCTATGTGTTAGCGTATGTCCGGTCGAGGACTGCATTAGTTTGCGCGAGTTGGCTGCCGGTGAAGTCGACAAACGCACCGGAGAAGTGGTTTCCGGCCAGTATGCCAACTGGACTACGCACGCAAATAACCCCATGCGCGAGGGCCGTAGTTAGCACTAGAAAAACGATAGAATCGAATTAAATCAATAGGAGGAAATTAAAATGACTAGCAGTACTAATTCCGTTGGAGAGTTCGTCGAACTGCAAGCCGGTGACGACGTGCTTTCCAGTCCGCGCTATAACGAAGATATTGCGCCGACGCAAATCAGGCAGCGAACCTGGCAAACCAGGCATATCGCCGCACTCTGGGTCGGGATGTCGATTTGCGTACCGACTTATACCCTGGGCGGCGTGCTGACCGCTTATTTTGGGTTATCGGTCAGCGAAGCCTTGTGGGCTATCTTCCTGGCCAATGTAATCGTGTTGATTCCACTGGTGTTAAACGCCTATCCCGGCACCAAATACGGGATTCCATTCCCGGTGGTACTGCGCTCCTCGTTTGGCATCATCGGTTCCAACGTGCCCTGCCTGGTCCGCGCGCTGGTCGCCTGCGGCTGGTTCGGTATACAAACCATGTTCGGCGGCCTCGCCATCCATTTACTGTTTTCGGCAATCTCGGACGGCTGGGCGAGTCTTGGCGGAACCGGCGAAGTCATCGGTTTTTTCATTTTCTGGGTGCTTAATTTATGGGTCGTCATTCGCGGTTCCGAATCGATAAAACACCTCGAAACCTTCGCCGCTCCCCTGCTCTTGGTGGTGGGCCTGGGCTTGATCGTCTGGGCTTATCCGCAAGCCTCGATCACCGAGCTGCTGGCCAAGCCGCCCAACCGTCCGGAAGATGCTTCTTTCCTCGGCTATTTTTTCGGCGGCCTAACCGCAATGGTCGGCTTTTGGGCAACGCTGTCGCTCAATATTCCCGACTTCAGCCGCTTCGCCGATTCGCAGAAAAGCCAGGTCAGAGGCCAGATTATCGGCTTGCCGGTCACCATGTTCCTGTTCGCCGCGCTGGGCGTCATCTTAACCTCGGCTTCGCAGCAATTAGTCGGCGAAACCATATCCGATCCGATTTCGCTGATCGGTAAAATCGACAGCCCCTTCTGGGTAATCCTGTCGATGTTGATCATCATCATCGCGACCATCTCCACCAACACCGCGGCAAATATCGTATCGCCCACCAACGACTTTCAAAACATCGCACCGAAATATGTGAGCAATACGCGCGGCGTTATTCTGACCGGTCTCGTCGGCATCTTGCTGATGGGTTGGGAATTGCTGAAGAAGCTGGAGTGGATCGCCTCCGAGGTGAGCGTGGAAAGCCTGTATTCCAACTGGCTGATCGGTTATTCGAGTCTGCTGGGGCCGATTGCCGGCATTATGATCGTCGATTATTTTCTAATCAGGAACCAAACGCTCGATTTACCGGCACTGCATAAAGATCACAGCACCTACCCAGCCTGGAACACGAGCGGTTTCGTTGCCTTCCTGGTACCGGTCGGGTTGACGCTGATCGCAGTCACCACCGGCGCGCTCAGCTGGTTTTACAGCTATGGCTGGTTTACCGGATCGCTACTCGGCGGCCTGATTTACTACGCGATGAATATCAAGGCATCCGCGCAGGCCGCCGTATCAAACGCCTGAATTCCTCGGTTCGGGCGTAGCGATAAACTACCGCCTGGCCCGGTCGGCCAGGCGGTTTTTCGATGACGGTTTTATTCATATTACTGGCAATTCTTGCGGGCAGCATGCTGCCGCTGCAGGGCGTGGTCAACAGCCAGCTGGGGCGTGCGCTCGACAACGTTATCCTCGCCACCCTGATTTCCTTTATCACCGGCGCATTGACACTGCTGCCAATATTTCTGTTACGCAACAACGCCGGCGCGGGCAGCGGCCTGCAATACTTAACGCAAGTATCGCCGGTGTTGTATATCGGCGGCATACTCGGTGCGTTTTATGTCACTCTGGTGGCGATACTGGTTCCGAAGATCGGCGTCGCCAATACCATGATTGCGATAATCTTCGGTCAGATCCTGTTATCCCTAATGCTCGATCATTTCGGGGTATTGGGAATCGAGATACGCGCGTTCAACGGCTTGCGGCTGCTAGGCGCCGGACTGGTGCTCGGCGGGCTGGTGCTAGTGGTCAAAAACTAATTGGAACTCCCCTACTACCGGCATAGCCGATAGTTTGAATTAAGCCCCCCAGTGGAGGGCTATCGGTCCAGTGCCAATCGTCCTGACTTAGCTAAACCTCATCCCAGCTCTAGTCATTCCCGCGTAAGCCTACGCGGCTTTAGGCCCTATGGGTCCCGGCGGGCTCCGACGTATCGGAATCTCCAAATAGCTCGTGATATAAATTGTCGACACTGCAAGATCCCCAAATATTATTTGTCATTCCCGCGCAAGCGCACTGCTGTCCGGAATAAATTAAGTTGGTGTATTTGAAAGTGTTGCAGTGCCCGGGTTTTACGAATAAAACCATAAGCGACAACTTAATTTCAGGACACTGCAACATGTATACAAATACCCGATTTGGCGAACTTTTGAAAGTCCTTCCTAAAAATACTTTCAAACGCTGCGTTGAACAGCATCGGAGCGATAAACATAACAAGGG
>Ga0209791_1000276_pt1 | contig 21961 bp, 13 predicted proteins | sample WorMetTyACAVOLI1_FD_187422 | JGI IMG/M metagenome (GOLD analysis project Ga0209791, IMG submission 187422) | Marine gutless worms symbiont microbial communities from Max Planck institute for Marine Microbiology, Germany - Olavius algarvensis... ... | reverse complement strand
CACTTTAAAAGGCATAACCTGATTTCGAAATCACCAATTTCGCGTTTATAACTGCCTGTTATTATTAAAGGCAGTATTTGATTTTCAATTTATTTTGGACAGCAATGATTTGAAATATTTGGACACAGATTTACACAGATTTTAAGAGATTCTGACCTTTGGTTAAAATAAAATCTGCCTCAGGTGCCTTGTTTTACTAATCAACTTATCAACTCATGAACTTATCAACTATATTAATCCGTGTTCATCCGCGTCCTAATTTAATAAGATATTATTCTATATTTTTACGTATCGACTTACCAGATTGAGCACGGGATCGACACCTTTTATGATCAACAAGCCGAACACTCCTGTCAGTCCCACGGCCACGGCAAGCGAACAAAAAGTTAAAGCCCAATTAATGCGGCGCAGCAATTTTTCCCTGGGGGAAATCAGCTTTGGTATGGTGGCCAGCACCACAAGCCCCAGCTCGCTTTCATAGTCTTTGGGATGTCTGAGAGATGTGTTCAATAAGTCGAGTAAATATATCAGCCCGGCCCCCAGACCCAGGCCGGCAGCAGCAGATAACATAAACAGCTTTTCAATGTTCGGTGAAACCGGTTTGTGCGGCAGGACCGCATGGTCGATAATACGAAACTGCTCCCCCTTTTGCTTCTTTTCCATGTTCACGGATATTTCAGCCTCAAGCTTGCGGTTCAGCAGAGAATTGTAGGAATCCTGCATATTGTTGTAGTCGCGATTGAGGGTTAAAAGCTCCTGTTCATGGCTGGGGGTTCTCTCCACCCGCTCCTGGTATTCTTTTATATATCCGTTTATCTTGGCAGCGTCGAACGTAATTTTATTAATCTCAGCCCTGATCTCCAAGCGCTGCCGCATCAGATCTTTTAACTCATTGGAAACCATCAGCAGAGCTGGATCCACAATATTGTCCGATTGGGATTCGGCGGGGGAATTCACGCCCCCGTTCTTGCGCTGGTTTCCAAGAGCGGCAATTTGTATCTGCAGTTTGATAACATCGGGATGCCGATCCGTATAATTGCTGCGCAGGGTTGCAAGTTGGGACTTGAGCTGCTCCAGGCTCAAGGGTCTGTCATCTTCGGATCCGGCCAAGGGCCTCCTGCTTTCGATCAGGGTTTTGCGAGCGGCCTCGATCTGGTGTTCAACTGCGACCAGACGGGTCTTTTCATCCCGCAGACTTCCCTCCCGGGCATTGAGCTGATCTTGATATCTGCCCAGAATTCTCAGATTGGCATCCAGCTGCTCGGGCAGCTCCCCCATGTATTTACGCCGGTATTCCCTGAGATTCGATTCGACCTCTTCCAGACGCTTGCGCATCATTTCAAGCTCATCTCTGAGGAAATCGCTCGTGCCCACGGCCTGGGCTTCCCGCACCTTGAGGTTTCCTTCGATAAATGAACCAGCCAATCCATTGGTGACTTTCATCACTCTTTCAGGATCCGGCCCCTTAACGGATATTGAAAATGAATCTGCTCGCCGGAGTTTGTTTACGGCCACCTTGATGCGTTTGCGAAGAATGCCCACCATATCGTCCAAAAACAGTTTACTGTATTTGGGATCGGAAAAAAGACCGAACTCGCTGATGACCTTTTCCAGGTTGGTCCGGCTTAAAATCTGCTGGGAGATGGTGCTGATTCTAGATTCAATGTCTGATGACACAACAGACTTTACGTAGTTGGAGGGTACTCGCTGGGCTGTCACGAGGATCAGTGTTTTGGCTTCGTAAATCTTCGGAAGTGTAACGGCAAAAAGCATCCCGACCATCATGGCAATGCAAAACGGGATGATCAGCAGCCAGCGACGTTTTAACGCAAGGTCGAGGTAGTATTCAATTTTAGTTGTTATTGAATGTTCCATGGTATTTTCCTTATGGAAAATAAGTTTATTGAGTTTATTGGTTGATTCAGTTAATTAAGTTGAATGAGTCGATTTGGTTGATTAAGCTTATTAAGTTAATTGGGTTGATTATGTTGATTTGTTTAAGTTTTGTCTTCATCCCTTCTTCTTTTGAGATAGCCAATATACCCATTCAACATTTTATTGATTCTATATCCTTCATCTTTGAGTTCGTTTAGATAGTCTATTGGGGAATACTCCTCATCTATGCACACATTAAGATCATCAATTAATTCCATTAGGGATCCTCTAGAAATCCTGCAAAACTGAATATTTTCCTGGAAATGATAGCGACCATGGCCCTCTCCTATATTATTTGTCAATGACAAGGCTCCTCGCCGCATCTGTCCGGCCAAATTATATTTTTCTTCTTCTGGCAGCTTTTTAATCAGTCGATAAATCTTTTTCCGAAATTCTCTAGCTGCTTTATAAACCTCAAGTTCCTCAAATGATCTATAACCCATAACCTCTCAACCTAATTAACCTATCAACCAGTAAACCTCATCAACTGTTCTTTTTAAACAAATCAGTCAACCAGTCTACCTAATCAACCTATTCATCTAAATCAACGATTCAACTATTCAACTCAATCAACCTAATCATCTTAATCAACTAAACTATGCCAACCGATACTTCTTGATCTTATTCAACAGCGACTTGTAGCTGATATCGAGTATCCCGGCGGCTTTTTTGCGATTCCAGTTTGTTTTTTCGAGGGCTTTTTTAATGACGGCTTTTTCGGTTTTCAACAGAAAAGCACTGCGTACGTTTTTTAAAGTCGGGTTGTCACGTCCTTCTATATATTTTTTAACCTTCGAAAGACCGGCCAGGGCGTAAATCTCCTCATCTAGGTTTAAGGGGTTCGGGTTTCGGGCCCATTGGGTGGCAAAATTCTGAATAACGCTGTCTTTTTCTCCATATAGGACTACCCGGCGAACAATGGATTTCAACTCCCGCACATTTCCCGGCCAGGGGTAGCGGCAGAAGCTATCCTTGATTTTTTTGGGCAGCTCGATATGGCCGGCGCCGTATTTCATGCAAAATTGGTCGGCGAAAAAGTCCGTGAGCAGCGGTATATCACCAACCCGCTTCCTGAGAGGGGGAATATTGATGGAGACCACACTTATCCGGTAATAAAGATCTTTGCGGAATTTTCCCCGGGTCACTAACTCGTCAAGAAAACTGCTGCTGGAAACAATGATGGCGGCATCCCGCGAACCCTTCAGGGTTCGATTTTCGATAACCTCCGGTAAGCCCCCTTTTTCAAAAACAGCGAGCAGCCGCGACTGGTCGGAAGCGGGCAGCGCAGCAACTTCAGCCAGAAATAATGTGCCGCCGTCTATCGGATTGTTCGAATCGGAAGGGTGCAGATCCGGCTTTAGGGAGCCGTCTTGCTCGAAATTAAAAATGATCTCATCCAGCAGATCCGGATTCATTTTAGCCAGTTGCGCTTTGGTAAAGGGACGGCTGCACCTTTCCGACTGGTGGTGAATGGCCCTGGCGACCAGTTCTTTCCCGGCTCCCGGCTCGCCCTGAATCAACACCGGCTCGTTTAAACTATTCAGCTCGGAGATCCTTTTTTTGATTCTTAAGATTTCGGGATTGTTGCCGATGATCAGGGGACTTTCCTGATCGCCGCTGCCGGTTTTAGCATATCGGTTCCGAATTAAATTGCTGATGGCGCCCTTTATTTCGGAAAGTTCAAAATTTACCCTGAGTACCTTGACATCACCAAAACCGTTGGAAGTTGCAAAGTCTTTCATGGATTGATCACCGGATACAATCAGCACCGGCAGGCTGCCGTCCATCATTTTAACCGTATTGACAAACCGGAATATCCGGTTGTTGGACAACGGTCCTGAAATTACCAGATCCGGTTGCAGGGAAATGAGGTTGTCCAGACAGATGGTTTCTTTCTCAAAAATAAACGGCACGTATCCCCGGCCGGAGATTATGGATTTGAGATAATCCCGGCGACCCTGGTTTTTTTCAAGTATGATGATCCTATGTTGATCGGTTGGAGACATGAAATATAAATGCCTGAATTGCTCTAAAATGCTTAAAGTTATGGTGTCGTTACAGGCAGTCTTTTTATGAACCGGAAAAAATTAATTAATCACGAAAGAGCGAAAACACGAAATCCACGACTGACAGCGCCCAACGCACAACTCACAACATGCATTTAGCTCCCAAAGCAAGTCGTGTGCCGAAATGATTAACTGGAACAACAAAATAACGGAATGAGAAAAATAGTGCCGTATCCTATGAAAATTAATACCATTTATAGGCAATGGTTTATATATAATCGCAGCCGGGAAATTTTGCAAGTCGCTTTCTGAAAAGGAATTGAGTTAAACTGGTAGGTAAAATGGAAGTAATTTACACAATAATATGAAAAAAATTCCATAATAAGGAAAGGATTCTGAATTATAGCTTGATTCACCGCAGAGAGCGCTGAGACCGCAGAGTATTATTTATCTTTTCATTTGCCACATGAAACTGGCAAATCAAAAACAGATTGCCTTCGGCTGAAAAACCCACCAAAATGGTAAACAAAATTTTATATATTTATTCTGCCCCGGCGGATTCTAGCTCTGCGTCCTCAGCGATCTCTGCGGTGAATACAATTTTTATTTTTTTCAAGGCATCAAACGGTAATGGCCGTTTTACGGTGCCCCTGAAAACTCAATGAACTCCATAGACTCAATCAACTAATCCTCGGATTGCACAGCAGGTTGCCAGCGGAGATCCTTGAGGACCTTTTGAACGAAGGATGGGTCGATTTCTCGGTTTCTCTCTCTATATCCTATTAACAGAGCGTTATCACAAAGAATATTGATTTTGCGGGGAACGCCTTGCGAAATTTGCCAGATCAATTTCAAGGCTTCGGGACTGAAAATCATCGGTCCTTTGTATTCGGCCACCCCAAGGCGGTGCCGGATATATGCGTAGGTTTCGTTTTCTTTGAGAGGATCAATATAGCGCCGGATGCTGATCCTTTCGGTGAGCTGGCGTAGTTCGGGATGAGCCAGCTTGGCTTCCAACTCCGGCTGGCCGGAGAGCACAATCTGCACCAGTTTATGTTTGGGGGTTTCCAGGTTGGACAGCAGCCGCAGGTTTTCCATGGCGCGCCGGTTGAGGTTCTGGGCCTCATCCACGATGAGCGCTACATTACCGCAATCGGCCAGCTGCTTGAGGGCATAGGCTCTGAGACGTTGGAGTACTTCAATTTTGGACAGGGATTGCTCGGCTGTTGCCAAGCCCAGGTCGACGATGGCCATTTTCAGCAGATCATCGAAATCTAAATCGAAATTAATGACATAGGCAACTTTGGTCTTTTCACTCAACCACTCCAAGGCCGTGTTCAGAAGGGTTGTCTTACCGGTACCGACTTCACCGATTACAGCCATGATCCCCCGGCGACTTTGAATGCCGTAGATGATGGAGGTCAACACCTCTTCGTACCCCGGGCTCATATACACAAAATTCGGATCAGGGGTTATTTCAAATGGTTCTTCCGAAAATCCGTAGTAGCTGCAATACATGGAGAATAAGTGCCTTATATGTTTAAAGTGCCTAAAATGCCTATGATTTATGTATTCCGCGTCCAATAGAGAGTTTTCGATGTTGCTTACAATATTTGACACATTCTAATTAATCGCTTTGGACGGCTTTGTCAACATGGAGCTTTTTGGCGTTGTATGAAATGGATTCTATTTTAAAGAAATATTTTCCTACAAGAAAGAACCACTCACCACGGACACCAGGCACCTTGATCGAGTTTTTCTGCTGGATTAAGGTTATACTTGCTCTATTCAACATAAAAGGATATGATAGAATTTATTCCATGGACGCCATCTAAACATGTCCAATTGCTGCGTTGCATGCTTCTAAAAATGAACTGCTCATCTCGCCGTTGGGACTACGCTTTTTCATCAGCCTGTGCTTGTTGAACGATGGGTACACTAATATTAAGGCGTGAAATCCCGCTTTTGGTTAGCGGGAGTATCGAACATTATCTGGAACCATGAAGCTGTTTCCATGTAATGAAGCATCTGAAATGCCGGCTGAGATATAATTAGATTCAGTTCGTATCTTTGAATTATATGAAATTGAAAATATAAGAGGGTAAAATGGGAAAAAAATATCGACTGCTTGTGATAGATGACAGCGAAGAGACCGTTGCCGGACTGGAGCATTTCTTTAAGAAAACGTACAAAGTTTTTACCGCAGCGGACGGCATGGAAGGATTGAAGCTGTTTGAAACGGAAAAAGAAGGATTCGATCTGGTGATCACCGACCTGGTTATGCCCTTTATCAGTGGTGTCGGTGTGATTTCAATAATCAAGAAGAAATATTCCGGCACACCCATCATCGCCATCACCGGCTGGGGCGAGCATCCCGGCGCCCTGGCAACCGAAGCCCAGGCGGATATCGTTCTGGAGAAACCAATTGAACTTCCCGAGTTGGATAAGCTCGTATCGGAGCTTTTGGAAAAGAAGGCCGGTTAAAAAGTATGGATCTCTTTCTTCCTCGCCGAGGGCGATTGGTTTTGGGCAGTTTCATCTGGAAACTGACACAAGAATAATATCCCGTTATTCCTGTAAATCCTGTCGAAAAAAAACTTATTAAAATAGAATCCATTCCTCACATTTCTTGGATAACCTTCCGGGCTTCATCAGCACCGGCAAAGTTTTGACTCAGACTCAGGGCTTTTTCCAGTTCGGTTTGGGCCTTTTTTGTCTCCCCTTTTTTGTAATAAGCCATACCCAAATGGTATGCCACCTCGGCATTTTCGGGAAGTTTCGCCATGGCATCTGAGAATTCCAAAATGGCCAGGTCGTACAGGCCTTTTTTATAATAAATCCAACCGAGGGTATCCATCACAAAAGGACTGTCCGGAAGTTTTTCTTTTGCATTTTGGGCAAAGGCCATGGCTTCATTAAGGTTTCTATCCTGACTTGACAGGATATAGGCCAGGTTGTTGGCGGCGGCAGCAAAATCGGGATTGATTTCAAGCGCTGCCCGGTAGTGCTTTTCGGATAGGTCAAATTGTTTTCGGGCATCGTAAATGACGCCCAACAGCATGTGAGGCTGTCCCTGGTTGGGATTGATTTCGAGCACAGCTTGATACTGAGAGATTGCTTTTTCCTCCTGCTTTTCGCTCAAATAGATTGTGGCCAGCGAGAAATAGGGCTGTAAATAATTTGGATCATCTTTAATTGCCGCCTGCAAGGAATCAATAGCAGCCGGTCGGTCATTTTGAGCCAGGTAAAGGCCGCCTTTTAAATTATGGACCACCGCGGTAGCGGCCGGTATGTCCCTGTAGATCTCCAACTGCCGGTTGCACCTATTTAACGCTTCCGGATAATCCTTTTTAATCGCCAGAACCCGAATGGTACTGGAGAATACATCAACGAGTTTGGGATTCAAGGCCAGCGATTTTTCATAGTTGACAATGGCATCATCATATTGGCCCAGCGCCTGCTGCAAAATTCCCAGCCGGTAGTAACCCCGGGGGTTGTCCGGTTCGGCCTGTATCAGGCTTTCAAAGGCATCCCGGGCTTCCGGGACCTTCTTCTGGAGCATGTAGGCATTGCCCAGTATCAGGCGCGCCTGGTAATTGGCCGGCTGGGCCTGAAGAATGCGTTGGGCTTCTTTTTGAGCCAGTTCAAAATTCCGCTCCCGCAGATAAATTTCTGCCAGCAGCAATCTGGCTCTGAGGTTGCGGTGATCAAGCTCGACGGCCCTGGCCAGCGAGGATTTAGCAAATTTCAGATCCCGCATCCCTAAATGCGTCATTCCCTTGAGAAAATGGACGCGCGCAGAGTCTGGTTCTTCTTCGACCAGCTTGTTAAACATTTGCAGGGCTTGTTCAAATTCCCCCTTTTTGGCCAACATTTCACCTTTGAGTACACGGGTCGGAAAATAGCCGGACCGTTTTTCTTGGATCGCGGCAATCTGTGCCTCGGCATTTTCGACATCATCCTGATTGACATAGTGGCGGGCAATGGCATGCATGACCTGGATGTTATCCGGTTCGGATTCAAGGGCCTTGAGATAGGTAGCCAGGGCTTTTTCATTTTCTCCGGATGTGTTGTAAAAGCCCGCCAGCATCATTCGGTAGCGGAAATTGGCAGCATCAGTCGCAACGGCTTTTTGGTAGGCAGCCTCGGCCTGGTCGGGCTTTGACTGCCGCAAATAAAAATTGCCCATGATAACATGCATACCGGCGTTGTCCTGATTCTCGGCAACGATTCCCTTTATGGCCGCTTCAGCCAGGTCGAATTTCTTTTCACGCAAATAAAAATTAAACAGGGCCAGACGTGAATTGAGGTTGTTGGAATCGATATCCAACGCCTGCTTCAACGTGCTTTCAGCATCATCAATTTTGCCCTGAGCCGCAAGAATCCGGGATAGCCCGAGATAGGCCTGGATTACTTTGCTGTCTATTTCCAGAACCTTTCTAAAGGCCGCCTCAGCCTCGAAAAGGTTGCCTTCCGCACCGTAAAGTCCACCGAGCAGCTTCAGGGCCTGGACATTGTCGGGCTCCAGGTTCAAAATCATATCGACTTTTTGCCGGACATCATCATATTGTTTGGCCAGCAAAAAAAATGTGGCCAGTTTAATCTGGGCGTTGATATTATTCGGCTCCAGCTCGGTCACAATCGCGTAGGCCCTGAACGCGCCCTGGGCGTTACCGAGTTTGAGTTCGGTTTCTCCCAGCTTTTCATAGGCTTGGGTAAATTGAGAATCTAGCTGGATAGCATTCTTAAACTCCAAACGCGCGCTCTTGAAATCGCCGTCTACAAAATACGCCAGTCCCTTTTCATAGTGGGCGGCTTTCTTTTCCTCATCGGATGCACAGGATAAAATGGATAGAGCTACGATCAAGATGAGCAGAATAACAGATGTTAAACGAAACATTTATACCTCCCAAGTGAATCAATATAAAAATGTCTAAATAGCTTAAAATGCCCTGAAATGCCTAAAATTAAGGTGTACCGTTTATTATAAATGGTCTTCTATTTTTTGTACACTCAACAATACCTTTATAGTGCTGCTCAAATCTTAGTTTGGAGTTTCCACTATAATTAGATAGAATACCACCATTTTTTAGAGTCTTTATTGTGCATTCTTTGCATTTAATGAAAGAACTTTTTATTCAATAGGCGGAACATCTTAATTTTAGGCATTTTTGGTATTTTAGGCATTTGTTGGAGAATCCCAGCAGTTAAACAGAATCAAAATGGTTATTCCAACCTGTTTGGTTCTCCGCCTCAGGCGGATCCGGCTTAGGCATTTTAGGCATCTGTTTGCTTTTTCAGCATTTTCGCCAGCAATACACTTAGGTTCTCCATATCTACCGGTTTGGGTACAAATCCGATTATGGCATCTTTGGCCTTAGGGTTCAAGCCATCTGCGATTTCCTGGTTGTAGCCGGAAAAAATCGATATCTTGGCTGCAGGATCATACTTGAGAATTTCTTCGATACAGGCAACCCCGTCCATTTCCGGCATGTTAATGTCCATCAACACCGCATCGGGTTTGATACTGAGGTATTTCTCCAGGCCTTCGATGCCGCTTGACGCGAATTCGGCCCGGTAACCCAGGTACTTGAGCAAACCTTGCATGGCATTGAGAATTTCGAGATCATCATCGACCACCAGTATCAGCTCGCCCTTGCCGCAGATGATATCCGGTTCACTCTCCGGCTCGCATTGGTTTTCCTGTTGAGCCAGAGAAAACTGAATCCTGAAGGTAGTTCCCCGGCCCGGTTGAGAATCGACAATTATCAAACCATCGTGGCTTTTGATTATCCCGTAGGTAGTGGATAGTCCCAGGCCGGTCCCTTTGCCGAGCGGCTTGGATGTATAGAATGGATCAAAGCATTTCGCGGCCGCCTCCTTATCCATTCCCTCGCCGGTATCAGAAACCTCGACCATCATCTGCCGCCCGTCCAGGCGGCCGCTAATAGTCAGCCGACCGCCGTCCGGCATGGCGTCCCGGGCATTGTTGCAAAGATTCATAAAGGCCTGGCTGAGGCTGATGGGATCCCCCACAATGGGAAGATTTTCGGGAAGATCGATCTGAATTTCAATATTTCGTTCAAACGATTTTTGAATAATCTGGTAAACTTCAGCAATGACATCCGTTAGATTAATTAAGTTAAATTCTTCTTTGATCTGTTTGCGGGAGAACTGAAGCAATCTGTCTACCAGACGAGATCCCCTTTTCACCGATGTGTTGATCCGTCCGGCCACCTCATGCAAACCGCCCTCATCTTTAAAGTTCATCTGAATCAGCTGGCTGTTGACCAAGATTTCGGTAAGCGTATTTCTGAAATTGTGGGCCACACCGGCTGCTATCGTACCGATAGCCTCCATTTTTTGTTTATGCTGAAGCTGCAATTCCAGGCGTTTGCGTTCGGTTACGTCAGTGATCATAATGATGACCGTGGCTGCTTCTTCTTTTACAGGCAGTACTTTAAGGCTAATGAGTCGGCCCTTTAATTCAACTGGGGACTTTTGACCGATCTCAACCGGCTCCTGGGTCTTTTTCTGTAAAATCTTATCGAGTCTTGATCCAATATTTTGATTAAACAAATCAGGTGGATAGGCAGCCAATATCTTTTCCGGGCGCAATCCGAGCAAAGAAACGGCAACACCATTAGCGTATACGACTTTGTCCGAATATACCTCCAGGATCCCTTCAGCCATGCTTTCTAAAATTGTTTCAAGGTGGCGATTGCGGGAGAGCAGTTCCTTGGTAAGCTGACGGGCATAAACGCTTTCCAGCCCGTGGATGGGTTTGGACTCCTTTTCCGGGAGAGGGGCATTTGAGGCTTCGATAGCCGCTTTAAAATGCTGGGCCATCGTTCTGAAAGGGCCCTTGGCAATGTATGAATCAGCACCCGTCTCATTCAAATTAAAATCGATTTCAGCCACAGCGGCTGAGACAACCACCAGATAGCAATCTTTTAAATGGGGCATATTGCGGACAATTTGAATCAGTCTGGCCCCATCAATTTTGGGCATGATCAAATCAAAGAACATAATGTCCGGTGTAAAAGAAGCAAGCCGGTTTAATACTGCAAAACCGTCTTCGGCCGCTTCCACTTCATGACCTTCGCGCGCTAAAAGATCGGTGATATACTTTAATGTGACGCGATCGTCATCAGCCACTAGTATTTTTTTTTTCATACTCTCACCTCTGGGCAGACTGCACTCGAAACGCAGGGATTACTGAGGAAATATTGCATCTACCCAATCGAGCATGCAACCCGCACACCTGAGCGAGAGTGATGGCGGACAAGCGACGATTGGGAATATCCCCTTAGCACTTTGCGCAAGTTTAAAGGCACTGTTATGCTTAATGAGTGCACTAAGTTAAAAATTGGCACCTATCTAGTAGCAAGATACGCAGAAAAATTCAAAAAAGCAAAGTTAAAATCGACTTGGCAGTATTTGGTTGATTCAATCGGAAGCATGGAGTTAAACAATATTATTTATTGTGACTTGAACTATATCTGTATGAAATTGATTTTACAAAAATCTTACGTGATTTTCATGTTAATAACTAAATTTCCATCGGATAAGTGGCACTTTTGTCCGAATTTCGCAACTTATTACCTGAATTTTGCACGCAAATAACCCTTGGTGAAGTTTGAGGTCAAATTACCGCAATTGACTTGGCGCGATAATTGTAGCTATAAAATTCAGGTACCATAAATTTTGTCTCAGAAAACCTGGTCCTCTGGTCCAGTCGTTGATCCCGCCGCCGGGGGTCAGAGACAATTGGCTCTGCCATAAGAGATTAATCGAGAGAGGTTGAGCCAGTTTTGCCGGTTGTCCGGTTTTGTCCGTTGGCCTGTTTCCGTCGGCCAGGCTGAAACGCAAATCCGTCATACCCATACAAGCGAAAAACCATGCCTGAAAAAGTTATCAAGTCTGATTTAGGCGAATTAGCGGTTTATGCCGTCAAATAACCGGCCAATCCCGCCGGGCGGGACTCAACGGGCTAACCTGTCTCAAAAATCCTCGGTGTTTGGCTCCCTTTCAGGGGGCTTGACAAAGCCGGGCCCTCTGGACCCGGATTTTTATTTTATTAAAGATATTGCTCAGATTTTATAAATCGCATCTGATTTAAATGAACCGCAGCGCCTTTTTACCGCGGTATTTAGTATTATGCCCTTTACGCCCGCCTTGCTGATTGCCTTTGAAGACAAAGTACGACGAAAATGGTTGGAAAGCTACCGGGCGGGCATGGGGTGTGCCCAAGCGTCTAGCGCAGCCTAATAAATCTGATTGCCGGGAAGACAGATAATGTATAGAGATCCGTTTCACTGCTTTTGAGATTTATGACAAATTTTCCATAGAGTTGTTACATTTATTTCCTATGTGTTGGGTAAAATAAGTAACAATAAAGCTCTTAATTAATATTCCCGATTTAATTTTATTTTCTAACTAATTTATATTTAAAGAAATATTAGAGACCTTTTAATTTGAATATTGTCATAATACATGGCATTTTTTTTGCAGTAATATAAAAAGCTTAAAAAGCTAAAGCCAAACGCTGAGAGATCGAGGGACGGAAAACCACGGGTCTAGTTTTAGTTGAATGGTTGATTTGTCGATATAGATGATTAGTATAAAATGGAATGTCATCCGATCACACTGATTGACTATCTGACAGGCAAATTACTTGACAAAAAAGATAGCCGGGTCGCCTCACATAGCAAGTTGGCTCGGTTTTTTCTAGCTTCAATAATATTTCAAATCCATTTTTATAATCTGAAAGGAGGCAGTAATGAAACGGGTAGCAGTATTGAGAAGTGCAGTAGTTTTTACATTTGGTCTCCTGTTCATTGGCCATGCTCTAGCTTTACCGGTGGCCTATGATGATTTAGAAACTTGGCATACCGCAGTCGGAGCACCTGCTTTGTTGGAAACTTTTAATTCGATTTCAGCAGATACAGAAATTCTCAATTGGAATAGGCCTCCGGAACCTACCGGTTCTACAGATGTTAATGGAAATTTTAGCCTTTCAGAGGCGGGCGATATATTGAGCGTTCCAACTAACTGGATCGATAACCTAGGCGACAATTCAGTCCCAACAGGAGGCATTCCCGTCGATGGAACAACATACTTCAGGGGATCTGTTCAGGATCAAGGGGACGAGCCTCGCACTAGGATTTTCATTATTTTCCCCGAAGACATCTATGCTTTTGGAGCCGACTTTGCAGGTATTGCCGATGCTGGTGCCGGCCTCGAATTTGCGACAGCCACTGATTTTTTTCGAGAGCCTGATTTTACAGATTTTCCTCTGAACAATTTTACCACAATCCCACTTAAAGGTGCACCGGTGGAAAGTGACGGATTCCATGGCTTTATTTCAGACGAATCATTTAACCTGGTAGTTCTTCAAGTTCGGGGTTATAACCCGACGGACGGAATAAGAATGGGTGGCGAAGGATTCGGCATGGACAATGTAAGATGGGCGAATGCGAATGTACCCACGCCTGAGCCCGCGACTTTGCTGCTGCTGGGAGTTGGCCTAGTCGGCCTTGCTGGATACGGCCGGAAAAAACTGTTAAGGATAAAATAAGACTCCAGCCACAGGTACTGTACCTCCTTTTGTAGTTGTAGATTATAAAATGCTTTCTGCCTCGTAAGGGCCTGTTGGGTTCTCCTGAACGACAGGCCCTTTTTTTGTCCAACTGCGGCTGGTGTCAGCTGTTTGTGGTTGGTCCCGATGTAATCCGCTTCGCCCCGATTAAATAGTCCTTCGGAATTAAATTGGGCAGGCTGTCATTAGCATGAATTTCATGCGATAAATTGTTCGTGGTCAGTTGTGGGTTGGTTAATAAAATGCGTGTCCTTCTGGTAGGCGTGCTTCGGTGACAAAAATGTATGGCTGGCAGTTGGATATGTCCGATACTTAAATTGTGCATCCATGACGCGTCACATAGCACGCTGAAGATCGGAACGTAAGTATTTTTAGTGACGACTGTTGACGACTTCTGCTTAATGCGATGTTCTAAATCGGTATAATTGAGACGTAAGGCTTTGGAAATGCGATAGAGGGAATATTCTGAATAAAGCGATTCGGCTACTTGCCATAACTCATCCGGTACGGCGCATCGTTTTAATCTGGTCCTTCGCCATGTCTCGAATCGCTCCTCAACTTGTTCCATGCTGGACTGTTGACTTGCCGGCGTTGATAGTTCCATCGGTAATCCTCCCTTATTATTTTGGTTAACCGATGGTACTTCATCTTGAGATATTTTTCATGCGCGCTTGCCGGAAGGACACGCTGATAGCTGATAGGAAAAAGGAGAAAGGGAATAAAAAAAGCGCTGGGAAGCTGGAAGGCCAGGAAGCTGGGAAGAAAGGCGGTAGAAAAGCGATTATCAGGACTGAATGATGACAACTGAGCCTTAAGCAATTCGGAAGGTGAAATGCGGAGGCGGAGGCCACTATTACACTATTTCATAATTGGGGCAAAAATTAGTTATCAGGATTGAAAAGCATAGAATCAAGCAAAAAAGCAGAATATCCGCTTGGAGCTCTGCGAGGCTCATAGTACTGAACGCAGGGTACGAACAGCTATTGGCCAACAAATAAAAAGCAGGGCCCAGCGATGACCCTGCCTTTGGTTCGTACCCTTGAAATTTAGCTACATACCATAACCACAGGCTCTTGCGCATCCGTTGTAATCAACAAATTCAAGGATCTTGACTGCCAGTTCATGAGTGGCTCCTGAGTTGTCTACATCCTGGATAAGATCCGTTAGTAGATATTGGTCGCCATCGCTTCGCAATAAGGCACGTTCAAGCACTAAACAGGCGTCGTCTGTTTCATGTTCAGGGTCCTTGAAGATCGAGTTAGCTATGTTTAGTATCAACCGAAAAGCTTGTATCTGAGCTTTTTTCACAATGCGGAATTTGCCAATGCCTTCTATTTTCTTTTCCTTAACCGATGTCTTGAAATAGGCTATAATATCCCCTAAGGTGACCGGTTCGGGGACTGGCGCCCATCTAACATTGTCCATGCCGAATCCTTCTCCACCTAAATCTAAAGGGCCTGGCCCGTCATAATCCTTGACTTGAAGAAATACCACGTTAAATGGCTCGGTTGAAGTGAAGCCCCAGAATCCGTCGCTTTCAGGTTCAAGTGGGATTTCGGTAAAATTGGTCGCAGGAAAGCCTGTAAATTCAGTGGCTGTCGCATATTCGAGGCCGGCACCAGCATCGGCTATACCTGCAAATTCGGCTCCAAAAGCGATGATGTCTTCGGGGAAAATAATGAGAATCCTAGTGCGAGCCGCTGACTCCGCCCCTTGATCCTGAACAGATCCCCTGAAGTATGTTGTTCCATCGACGGGAATGCCTCCTGTTGGGACTGAACCGTCGCCTAGGTTATCGATCCAGTTAGTTGGAACGCTCAATATATCGCCCACCTCTGAAAGGCTAAAATTTCCATTAACATCTGTAGAACCTATAGACCAATTGTCAATTTCTGTATCGTTTAAAATTGACTCAAAATCTTCTTCAGAATAAATTCCTACTGCAAGTTCCCATAGAGAAAAGTCATCGTAAGTTTCTATCTGTGCTAAGGCAGGATTGATAATCAGAAAACCGCACGCAAAAAGAATGATACTTGCAATTAATGTGAACTTTTTCATTTTTTCTCCTTTTTTAAATCTTAAGCTATGATACTTAGTTTTTAGAAAACTCAATCACTTCCAAATTGAATAATTAAAATGATAGTATCTAATCACCTCCTCCAGTTTTTTATTTTGTTGTCCAACCAGAAAACCTATATTGAGGGGTCGTCACTTTTACCTAAATTGAGCGTTTCAAATTTTAAAAAGGTTTCATTTTGTCTTATTTTCAATGAATTCTATCGATTTATATTTTTAAAATTTGAAACCCCACGGGATTGCCGATCTGACCGCATCTACTGCATCAGATGTCGCCCCGCATAGGCAACTATAGCGGAATGACATCTTCCTTGCATCTCCGGCAACCTCGACAATCGCTCAACTTAGGTTTTACTAATTTTCAGACTTTACTACTTATTGGTGATTCATCAATTATAGGTTTTAATGGCTTGCAATATAAATGCCAGAAATAAAAAATTTAAAAAAAAAATTTCTTTTAATATCAATCTGTTACATAATCGGTCAGGGCAATGATTTTCTATCTGTAACAAAGTTTACCCAATTGTAGTGAAGCGAAGTTTATAAAATTGTTAAGTTTATGTAACCTCATATAGTGGTTGTCCTAAAGATGTTCGGTTTTTTCCTTGAATCATAGGCTTTAGTTTGGGGTTTGTAGGCACACGATTTAACATCTTTTTGTTGACTATGTTGTAAATACACGCTACTGGTGTAAGCAATCATGTATCTGCGAACCACCAGAAGAAAAACAAGGACGGCAGTATCGTCGAGTACTATCAGCTCGCCCACAATGAACGCTATCCGGATACCCGCAAGCCGGTTGCACGGATCATACACAGCTTCGGCCGCGCTGATGAACTTGAGCGAGACCAACTTGTTCGGCTGTGCAACTCTATTGCCCGGGTGTGTGGGCTGAAAGTTATCGATCCCATTAATGACTCTGAAGAAACACAGCACAAAGACCCACTTGATTTTTCTAATGACCTTAGTTCAATTTTGTCACATTAAAAATTGTTTTTTTATTGCTATATCTTCTTGAATTAATAGAAGTATTTTGCTATTACTTCTTTCATGAAGAAACGAAGTCAATGGGGCGTTGGAATCAATACCAACAGCCCGCCAGAACACTCGAACAACTAAAAAAGGAGTTAACCATGACAACAGCCCCTTCGGGGGCATAGGCACTCACTTTGTCGATTTTCATCGCTGATATTCTTCATAATTTCAGTTACGTACGCGCAATGTCAGCCGCATATCCGAACAATATTTCAAAGGACTCATCCAAGCCAAGAAAAAGAATATGGAGCGCATGGCTGAGGCGGTTCCAGACTCTGACGATCAGGTGTTGCAACATTTTTTAACAAATTCTACATGGAATGATCAGTTAGTCATCGATCAACTATCCCAAGACGCCAATGCGCTGATAGGTGGCAAAAAAGATAGCTGCCTTATTTTCGACGAAAGCGGTATTCCCAAAAAAGGGACCAAATCAGTTGGTGTCGCGCGCCAATGGTGCGGACAGCTCGGCAAATCAGAAAACTTCCAAGTTGGCGTTTACTCGGTGTTAGGCTTCCAAGATCATGCGGCCCCAATCGGTAACCGATTGTTTCTACCCGAGGCCTGGGTCAACGATGGAAAAAGATGTATTGAAGCCGGAATACCTCAAGAATATATCGAATTTCATCGTAAACACGACTTGGCGTTGCAATTAGTTATTCAGGCTCGCCTGCAAGGTATAGCATTTGGCTGGGTCGGTGCCGATTCGTTATATGGTGAAGATCCCAGCTTTTTACGGTCTTTGGATCAGATGCATGAGATTTTCATGGTCGATGTTCACAAAGACCAGCGTATTTATCTTGAAGATCCCGATCCGATTGTGCCACCACCTAAATCGAACAGAGGTCGAAAGCCCAGCAGGCTCAAAGCCCAAACTACTGCTATCCGAGTTGACAAATGGCCTGCACAACAACCCAAAGACAGTTGGCAAAGAATTCATGTGCGCGATACTACCAAAGGCAAATTGCTGGTTGATATTCTGCACAAACGCGTATGGCTATGGGATGGTGAGGAACCCCATGCCCACTGCTGGCACTTAATTGTTCGGCGCGAGGTTAAAAACAAAAAGATCAAATACAGTCTGAGCAATGCGCCTGAAAATACAACGTTGAAACGCTTGTCATTTATGCACAAGCCCAAAGGTATTGGATCGGGGCTGTGTGCTGGTCATTGAAGCCCTGTGGGAGCGACTGGGCATCGGCAGCTAATTGAAAAAAATATCTTCTTTCACACCGCCGATCTGTTTAACCTGAAGGTGGGTCTGATCTTTTACGATACCACGACCGCCTCATTTTCAATTGATTATGAAGATGAAGATTTCGATGAGGCCGACGGCGGTCTTTGTAAATTTGGCAAATCCAAAGAAAACATCTGGAGTCCTCAGGTTGTCGTAGCGCTGGCCGTCACCCGCGAAGGCTTGCCGGTGCGCTGCTGAGTGTTTCCCGGCAACACTGCCGATTCGACCACTGTTGAGAAAGTGCGCGAAGCACAAAAATATGACGGTAAATGGGTGTTGGAAACCAATGATGATACCATCAGCATACAAGATGCCGCCAGCGGCTATAAAGGCTTGATGGTGATCGAGCGCTGTTTTCGGTCCCTAAAACGAACGCAGATTAAAATGACGCCGATGTTCCACTGGGTGCCTCGTCGGATCGAAACGCATGTGAGAATTTGTGTGCTGGCATTGCTCATCGAGCGGGTTGCCGAAATTGCCTGTCGACAACCTTGGTCCCAGATCCGACGCCAACTGCAAAGGCTTCAGGTGACAGAATTTTTTTCTTTAAAACATCGCTTTTTCCGGCGAAATGAATTGACGCCGGAGGTGTCCCAGACGTTAAAAACCCTTGATATTCCTGCTCCTAAGAGCATTTTGTTCGTCAAAAATCTTAGCTGAGCCAAAATTTCCCGGTAGGCACACGCTGAATTTCATTCATTCCAGCAAATGCACCATTGGTGCCGCTTTGCGGCGATTCGTTAATTTACAGATCCCAAGCCCGAGATAGGGTGGTTCATTACTTATTTTGAAAAATTAGGGAAATCCTAATAGAGCGTTCGGATCTAGTTTAGGGCAGTCTTGATAACCCTAGAAAGTTTACAAAAACTGCCGATGTCGGAACGTTAGTTAGCCAAACGCTCTAACGTACAGAAGAGAAGGTAATAGCAATAAGGTGAAAGCAACAAAGGAAGAATATAAGGCAAAGCTTCCGTCCAAGGATATTTGTCTAGATCAAGGGTCGAATAAAAATAGCTGAGGATCGATCCTTTTTTCCTTTATTAACTTTTTTTTTTGAACCAAAAAATCGCAATCAAACCGGTGCCTAACAGCAGAACAGGCAGCGGCGCGGGCGTGTTAATCGTGATTGGTATTGAGTTCAGGATATTTTGGATCCCATATTCATAAAAAAGCCCGAGATTGGGATCGGTTTCGGAATTATAAATTCCTTCAATAGACAAAATGTCTGTCCCGGCGATAAGGCCGGCAGAAAACGAAAGCGTAGCCAACCGCACATTTTCACCCGCGTTGCCAGTCCCGAGGTAAAGTCCGGCAACGTTATTTACCCCCAAACTGCTATCATAGTAATCCAAATCAACCGCCGCAGGCGGGTTATAAGAAAACAGCGACAGTGAATTTGAGGGATCGACCCAAAATCCAAAGGCCGCTAAATCACCTAAAGTGTTGTCTTCATCCTGAGCGAAAACTTCAACATCAAAGTCTTCGCCTACAAGGATAAAATCATCCGGCACATTGAGCGTAACGACCACTGCAGCGTTTACTTGTGTCGATAGCAGGCAAGCCACGACAATCGCCATAGAGTATATTAATAGCTTGTTGTTCATCCCTTTACCCCCTTTTTGAAAGGAATTTTATTCAATAATTTTAAAGCCACTCCCCCTGATTACCGCCGCAATCTAATAAAGAAATCGTATCCGGTAATGGTTCAGGTATTTGTCTATTTCTATCAACTTATTCGCTAAACCTCTTTCTTTCTCTTGAATCCAACAACTCCCAGCAGACCGAAACCAACCAGCACAATCGTTGCCGGCTCGGGTATCGGGATCGAGTTGATGGTGATCGATACTGAAGCATCGATATCTTTACGGACCCCACCGTTATTACCTGTGTAAAAAAGTCCGTCAAATGATTCGTCATAAATTCCTTCAATATACAAAATATCTGTCTCGGCAATATGTCCGGCAGAAATTGAAAGCGTTGCCAACAGCAGATTCTGGCCCTCGTTAAATGTAAAATTTATGAGTTTCAATGCCCTTAAGTTAAGATAGCCTGATGTTCCAATTAATAGAAAATTCTTAATTAATTTAATTATTCAGAAATTCCTTGTAGCTTTTATACCATTCAACGTAATCTACGAAGGTCACACAACCGTCCCCATCCATATCAGCGCCTGAATGATAGTTGGCGTCCCCCTCACAGGCCCGCATCGCTGCAAAGATGATGCTCCGATCAGCAGCATCCACGTCATTGTCTCCATCCAGATCACCGGGAATTTCCTGCGAAGGCTCTTCAGCTGTAATAACAGTTGTTTCAGGTTCGCTTAGCTTGCCGTATTCATCGGACACGATGAGTTGAATTAAATAATCTCCTTCAAAATCCGGTGTGAAGCAGATGCCGGCTGATTGCGGATTGTCTAGAGTGGTTTGACCGCTAAGTACTGACCAACTGAAGCTGATCGCATCTCCATCCGGATCGTAGCTGTCGGAACCACCAAAGCAAACCTGTACACCGACCTCATGCGTCTGGCCAGCGCCATTTATGACAGCGACGGGGGAGGTATTTTCTTTAACATTGATGTGGGCTGTATCCGGTTCACTGTCGAGTACCCCGTCATTTGTGATTAATATCGTCGTATGGATTCCGTCCTGTTCCGCCATAAAACACAGTTGCGCTGATGTATTCTCAATTGGCGTGATATCCGTACCGGTCGGCGATGTCACCTGCCAACTATAGCTTATATCATCTCCGTTGGGATCTGAACCGTTTCCAATCAAACAGACAAGCTGGTATTGATCTATTGATTGATCATCGCCAGCATCAGCAATAGGTGGCAGGTTATCTATTGAAACCAAGACCGTATCGAAGTCGCAGACAAATTCGTCGCATACCTCAAGTTGAATCTCATAAGTACCGTACTCATCGATGAATAGGATCGGTGTTGGAGTAATCGCATCCTGGAGTCGTCCCGCACCCTGATATGGTTCGTCGATGATTGACCAATTGAACTCCAGGTGATTTTCATCGTAGTCAGCACCTGAGCCTGAGAGGTTGATTTGTTCAAGCGAAACGATGAACTGGTCGTTGCCGGCATTCGCCATCGGCGGATCGTTGCCGTCGCAATCCTGGTCTATGCCGTCTCCCTTCAAGTCGAGCGCACCCGGATAGACATCCGGATCGTCGTCGTCACAATCTCCCTGGTTCTCGGAAAAACCATCCAGATCGTCGTCGATGTCTTCAGGACAAATTAGATCCGCTCCGTTGCAATCCTGGTCGATACCGTCACTGCAAATCTCTTCGGCACCTGGATAAATATCAGGATCGGCATCGTTGCAGTCTACCGCTTGTATATGACCGTCACCGTCCATATCCAGCTGGCCAGGATCTAAAACTGTCAGATTAAACGCCGGCAACGACGCACTCGCCTGGCTGCTGTCCGTCACCGTGATCACGATATCAGGATAGGTGCCGACATCCGCATCGGTCGGCGTGCCCCTTAACCTGCCCGTGGAAGCATCAAATTCAGCCCACAACGGCGGGTTATCGATGCTGAAGTTAAGGGTGTCGCCATCATCAATATCTTCCGCCGTCGGAATGAATAGGTATTCCTCGCCCTGATTCACCGTCGCCGCCGGGGACCCGCTGATCGTCGGCGCGTCATTGACCGCCGTCACCGCCACCGTAAAGATTTCGCTGCCCGCCACCGCTCCGTCTTCACCGCCGTCGGTCACCTCAACCGTCACCGCTCCGGAGCTCGTCACTCCTTCTAAAGGCGTCCAGCCGATTAAACCGGTGCTGCTGATGCTCATCCCCAACGGGGCATCGGTCAGGCTAAAGCTCAGTTGCGTGCCGTCATTGGCATCATCGGGATCATCCACCTCCACCTGGTAGCTGTAGGCCACATCCTCGGTCGCCACCACCGGCGCACTCGAGCTGATCACCGGACTGTCATTGACCGCCGTCACCGCCACCGTAAAGATTTCGCTGCCCGCCACCGCTCCGTCTTCACCGCCGTCGGTCACCTCAACCGTCACCGCTCCGGAGCTCGTCACTCCTTCTAAAGGCGTCCAGCCG
>Ga0209791_1000270_pt1 | contig 22260 bp, 23 predicted proteins | sample WorMetTyACAVOLI1_FD_187422 | JGI IMG/M metagenome (GOLD analysis project Ga0209791, IMG submission 187422) | Marine gutless worms symbiont microbial communities from Max Planck institute for Marine Microbiology, Germany - Olavius algarvensis... ... | reverse complement strand
ACGTCTATGAAAATGCAAAAATCAGTGAAAATTTAGCTCTTTTACAATTTGCACCAACTGGGATCAAGGATCGGATTTTAAAGGGAATGTGCGCTTTGGCCCGCAGGTGGACAACGTGGTCATTTATCAAAATGACCACTTAGGTACCCCACAGAAACTAACTGCAGTCAATGGGGCTGTCGTCTGGTCGGCGAAGTACTCTTCGTTTGGGCAGGCAGAAGTTGATCTCTCTTCTACCGTTACCAATAATCTTAGGTTTGCTGGCCAGTATTTTGATGCGGAAACTAGTCTGCACTACAATTATAAACGGTACTATGACCCTGAAACAGGAAAGTATCTAAGAGTTGATCCTATTGGGTTGGCAGGCGGGATTAACTTATTCCTTTATGCTTCAGGAAATCCTATAAACAATTTCGATCCAAAAGGGGATCTGGTTTGGACAATTGAGGTAGTTGTATTAATTGCTATTGCCGCTATAACAACAGTAGTAGTATTAGACCATTATAGGCGTCATCCTTTAAAGATACCTGCTTTGCCATCTACATCCGATGATGATGATGTTGGCGATAAAGTGATATCTTTTCCTAAAGATCCACCTATAGATTATGATGATGATGACGATGATGATTTTAATTGTGAAGAATGGTTGATGCTTCTTAACATGCAACACGATCAAATTTCGCAATTAGAGTGTAAAGGGTATGATATGAGTAAAGAAAAATCAGAACACAATTTGTCGGCTCAATTATTTAGTGAATATTGTCCACATCTATCTAAACAAGTAAAAGCATTTTAAAGATAAAGGATATTCTTATGTCTAATATCCGTCAATTAATTATAGATTTATTTATTGAAAAAGGAGAGCCAGTTGCATTGGAATTAATCGCCTCAGAAAAAAAAACATCTAAGAATCAATTAATTAGTAAGTTAAAGAAGGAACCACTCTTAGAGGGGAGTCAAGGATTAACGGTCGATGAATCATATTCATTGATTAGATTTTATGGGGAAGGATTTTTATTCGAAAAAGAAACAGAAAAATTGATAATTGAATTTCATTCTACCAGAAATGAGATAAAGAAATATGAAAACCGTGCTTTAGGAAAATTTGAAAGTTAAAATGCTCTTTGCATTTTTTGCAAATATGCGAAGAATAAGGAAAATAGGTGATGTTGTTGACTAAGTTGACTTAATCAAGTTAAATAGCCGGTCTTGAATACAGATGAAGTTGAAGGCAGTTAGAGATGCATGCTCTGACTGCCTATTTGTTATAATCGCCGATTTAAAATGATCCGAACCTTTTTTTGGGGCGGTGGGCGGGAAAAGATATTAAAACCAGATCCGCCGCTTACCTTGCTGTTGAGTTTGTGCCTGGCGTGATAAATGGCCCTTTACATAACGGCGATTTTATCGGACGGCATTTTTACCACCCTGCCGGAGGCTGCATTTTAAAAAGATAAAAATTCTGTACGATAAAATCACTTATGTAAAACTGCAGTTTATCATGACAGGCGCAAACGGCTAAGATAGACAAGCGGCGGTTCCTTATTTTTGGAGGGCGGGCGGGGGATATTAAATCAGGCCGGCTGCGAGCGCAGGCAGCGCAAGACCTGTCCTTCAAGGTCTGCAGCCCCCTTCGGCAAGCTCAGAATAAACTTGCACGCAGACGCTACCCTGTTTGGTCTTCATTATTACTGAAAGGATCAGGATAAGGCAGCAGTTGTAAATCTTCTATAAATCGGTAATCTCGCTGATTTTTTGATGCAAACGATAAATCAGAAACAATGGCGGTGGCGGCAATCAGTGCGTCTGCTATCAATAGGCCGTGGCTCAAGCGATAGCGCTTCAATAAGTCAATTGCTGTATCGGATATTTGTTCATTTAGTCTGATGATATGAAATCTATCTAGAAACTGCCCCAGGGAATCCAACTCGTTTTTGTTCCTGCAGCCGATGATCAGCTCCATTTGTGTGACACTGCTGACGGCAGCAGGTAAGCGCTGCTCAATTTGCTGCAAACAGTTTAGCGCTTCGTTAACATTACGAGCGGCATCAATTAGAATATCAGTATCGACGATTATCAACTTGTTGCGCCCCATTCGTCCTTGCGAACATTGCGAAGCCACTTGCTGCTATTGCTCATATCCTCACGATCCTTCCAGATACCGATAAAAGGCTCATTGACAAGGCTGGTTCGTTTGGTTTGCCTTTCTTGCTCGGATTCTTTGTAACGTGTTCTCAGAAAAGCAATGAAGTCAACCACCTGTCGTTGAGCTTCCGGCGGCAGGTTTGAGATGTCATCAAAGATTTTTTCCTGTTCCATTTTTTTGCCTCACTTACTTCATTGCCAGCTCCTCAAAGCGATGTTTTTTAATAAAGGCTTCCAGAAGCGCTTTGAGGATATGGCGATCTTTTTCCGGCAGTGTATCTACTTGAACGAACTGGTCAATGAGCTCTGTGTCTCTGATTTTGCCGGCAACACGATTTTTACCATTTTTAAGCAGATAATCAAGGCTGACGTCCAGGGCATCGGAAAGCTTGACCATAATTTCGGTGGTCGGTATCAGAACACCTCTTTCATATTTGGAAATACGTTGAATATCTGCACTAATCTTTTTGGCAAGTTGCCCCTGTGTCAATCCTTTTTGTTTTCTTGCCTGCTTTAATTTTTCTGCCAGATCAGGCGGGATCATCGTATCGGTAGATTTATTTAACATAGTTGCCCTCCATTTTTTTAGTTTATGCATTTGATTTTGTCAGGGCAACTAAAAAAATATTGACAAATAATCAAATTATGCTAAAAAGTAAGTCAATTGTGCCATAATAATTTGGACTTTTAAAGCCTAAAAGGGGATTTACGACAGAAAAAAGGCCATCAACCGCATGACTTTGGCCGGTCTCAGTTGATGGCCTGGAAAGTGTCCCAGAGGGGCAACCCCCTCTGAAACGGCTTTCTTTATCTATCCTATCTCCCCCAAAAAATCAAGGAAAGGAGGTGAGACACTTGAAAACCAACAGCCTTGAGACGACGGACATCTTCAGAGGGGCGTTCTTTTTGTGCAAGGGTGGTGAGTTGAACGGGGTCCGGTTCCGGAACAATGGCAAACGAGTCGCTACGTTTTTGATTACCGGTGAAGACCTGGATCGGCTGGACAAACAATATCGAGACGGCCAGGCTCTGGTCAATCCGCTGCAGTTTAGGGAATCGCTGAACCACTTAAGGGATATTCTTTTTAACAAGCTACGTGAAAATGGTCCGGCTTCGTCACGCCTGGGGTGTGAAGAAGCCGCGACAAGGGGGACGAGATATGTTAGAGAAAGAAAGGATCGAGGCCATCAAGGCCGGCGTTGACCTGTTGGCCCTGGTTAAATCCCGGGGCATTGATTTAAAGAAAAACGGCAAAGGCTACTTTGGGCTTTGTCCTTTCCATGACGACACCAATCCTTCCTTATCGGTCAACCCATCAACGAATCTATGACAGTGCTTCGGCTGCGGTGCCGGCGGTGACGTGATCCGCTTTGTGGAACTCATCGACAACGTGCCTTTCCCTGATGCGGTGAATAAGCTCAATGCTGAAGGCCCGAAGTCGCAGATCCGCCGTCATTCTGGTGGACTCAAAGCAAGTCCTAAGACAATCGGTATACGGGTTAACGGGCAAACCGGTTTAACAGTCAAAGAGCGCAAGCTTTTAACGCGTGTCTTTGATTTTTATCACACGGCATTTTACCGTTGAGAAAAAATTCTGTCTGATAAGGACAAAATATGTAACAATGCATCAAATCATGACAGCCCCGCGCTTCGATCCGCAACGGAACCGGGTGGGCGGGCAATAAGATTTAGATTTGTCGAAGATCCCGTCTTCAGCGGGGCTGCGGGCATAAGAGCAGATTCTCATTTGATCCGCAGCCATACCTTGTTAAATATCTTCTGGCAGCAGGCGAGCAGCATGGATCACTGCCACTACGTCGATTTGCTGAGGCTTTATGCGGTAAATAATGCGGTAGGATTTTTTAATCGGCTCACGAATATCATCGGTTTGATATTCCTGAACATTGCGACCGGCTAGCAGCTGGTCGGTGATTTGCTCTGAACGGCGGGTGATTTTATCCCCCCGCCGTTTGGCATAGGTGGGAGAGTTCAAGACAATGTGATCGTAGATGTTGACCCGATGCTCAACAGCGTTTTGTGATCATTGAACCCTCATGCCGGTAAAAGAAAAGTTCTCAGCTTGCGTTCACTGCCAAACGATAGATTACCTGAATTTTGCGCAAATAGCCCCGGTGAAATTCGAGATCAATTTCCCGCAAATGACTTGCAGCGATAATTGTTGCTCAAAAATTCAGGTATTATGTCATGTTGTTTGCATCCTCTGAAATTCTGAAGGATTGCTGATTTTTGCTTTCCAGCCTCTCAGTGGAAAGCAAAAAAAAACATACCCTCAGGATGCTCTGCGTCTTTGCGGTGGATGAAATATATCTATCAATAGCCCCTTTTAGGGCACCATTAAGCTACCCCATTTAGGGGTGGTGGTTAACTTAATTGCCGACCGACTATTAAAGCAGTCGTTTGCTTTGATCAAGGCCAGACCATAGAATTGACATTTTATCCGGATGATGCTTTAATAGTGAATAATATCAAAAACTAACCTCAAAAAGCCGAAGCCAAACACGCATGCAATTCAATATCTTGTGAGAACTTGTGTGCATCATATTCTTAAACTCCAGAAAGACTGCAGACAAATTATGGATGAACTAAGAAAGCTTGAAGAGAAAATTCGCCTGGCAATCCATGAAAAAAATAAATATCTGACGATATTTGAAAGCCTCCCCAACCCGGTTATTTTAGCGGATGAAAAAAATCAGTTTGAATATATGAATCACGCGGCCGCGCTGCTGTTCAAAAATAGCTGTACCTGTGGTGCCCGCTTTCTCTACCAGGCTGACGAAGGGATCGATATATTGAACCACAATTCACCCACCGGGTCAGTCGAATCCTGTTTGCCCTGGCTGGATGACGAATTAGCGGCCTTCACCGGTGGACCGCAAATAACCTGGAGTTTTGAAAAAGCTTTTTCATCGGAAACCGGCAACAGGAACTACGCCGTGCGGTTTTCACGCATGCAGGATATCTCAAGCAAGTTCCTTGGTACGGTCATTATCCTGGAAGATACAACCGAAAAAAAACAGGCCGAAGACGCATTGCGTTTGAGTGAGGAACGGTTTCGATCCATTTTTGAGTCTGCCACAGACTCTATCCTGGTCTGGGACAAAGACTATAACTACCTGTACGCCAACCAGGCGGCAATTGAACATGTCGGTGCCACCCGTGACAAACTGATCGGCAAAAACATACGTGACGGTCTGGCCCACCTGCCGGAATTAATGCGGCTGTGGATGGAGCGGGTCGACAGGGTGTTTGACAGCGGTCAGCCGATGCGGGTTGAGGATGCCGTTGAGGTCGGTACCAAGTTCGTTTACAGCGAGTCGGTCCTATCGCCGATCAAAGATACCTCCGGGAATATGTTCGCCGTCGGTGTCCTTTACCGGGACGTGACCGAGCGCAAGAAAATGGAACGCCGGATTGCGGAAGCACTGGATTTAAACCAGAAAATAATCTCAGCTTCTAGCCTGGGTATTGCCGCCTATCATTCAAACGGCCAGTGTGTGTTTGCAAACGAGTCCGCCGCGCGGATTGTCGGTGCCACAGAAGAACAACTTCTGCAGCAAAATTTTAACCGCATTGGATCCTGGAAAGATTCGAGTCTGCTCAAGGTTGCCCGGGAAGTTCTAGCAGATGGCTATGAAAAACGGCTGGAGATTCATACGGTCAGCTCATTCGAAAAAGATATCTGGCTGGATTGCAAGCTTACCGTTTTTACCACGGCGGGTGATTCACATCTTCTGCTGATTTTCGATGACATTACCGATCGCAAGGAAATGGAAAACAGGCTCAGACAGCAAAATGACGCGCTCGAGGACAGCAACCAGGAACTCGAACGCGCCAACCGCCAGATTATCAAACAGCAGAAGGCGATTATCGAGGAAGAGCGCCTGAAGGTGCTGCTGCAAATGGCCGGCGCTACGGCCCATGAACTAAACCAGCCGCTGATGGCGCTTTTAGGCTATATCGAATTGATGGCCATGGACCGGGATGATCCTGAAAAGGTGGGAAAATACAGTCAACAAATCGAAGATGCCGGCCGGCGTATCGCAGAAATTGTGAAGAAAATCCAAACTATCCGGCACGATGAGATCAAACACTACGCCGGTGAAACCAAAATTTTGAATCTGGATAAACCCATCAGTATCTTGTCCGTCGAGGATAATGATCTGGATTACCAAAAAATTAAAACCACCATTGGTCACCAGAAACAGATTCAAATAGAGCGCGCAGAGGACATTGACATCGGCTTTGAACTGCTGGAAGAGAAATCTTATGATCTGATATTTGTCGATTATGCCCTCCCATCCGGCAATGCTCTCGATTTTATCGCCAAGATGGAAGAAAAGCAGCTGGAAATTCCGGTGGTCGTTATCACCGGCAAAGGCGATGAAATGATCGCATCGCAGGTCATCCAGAGCGGGGCCTACGATTATCTGCCGAAATCCAAAATCAGCAGTAAAGCGCTGGCCAGAATTATCCATAACACTCTGGAAAAATTCAGAATGAAATCCGAGATTAAACAGGCCATGGAAAAAATGGCTGAATTATCAACCAAAGACGAATTAACCGATCTCTACAATCGACGGTATTTTATGGAATCTGCCGAGCGCGAGGTTGCCGGCACTGCAAGGTATGGACAGGATCTTAGCCTTTTAATGCTGGATCTCGATTTTTTTAAACAAATCAATGATAGCCACGGTCATCCGGCCGGTGACGCGGTCCTGAAACAGACGGCCTTGCTGCTGAAAAAGAGTATTCGCCGATACGATGTGGCCTGCCGATACGGTGGCGAAGAGTTAGCCGTGATCATGCCCAATACCGGCCTAGCAGATGCTCGGATCTTTTGTGAGAGACTAAGACAAAAAATAGAGAATACGACGGTTCGTTATGGTACAAAAAAAATTCAATTTACTGTTAGTATCGGCCTGGCGCAGTTCTTACCTGAAAGCGATAAATCAATTCTCCATCTGATCAAGCGGGCTGATGACGGGCTTTATGCCGCGAAACAGCAGGGTCGCAACCGAGTGATTGCAGTTGATGATAATGCTTTGCAGGCAGCCGCTGACGGATAGTAGAATCTTATATCACAATTAATCCGCATCAAACGTTCAACTTGCCTTTGGCGATTTGCTCGAGAATCCAGGGCGTCTTCGAGAACAGGGGACAGTTGAATCCCAGCAATTTATTTTCTTCCGGTTTATTTGATTTTTCAATAACGAGCATTATTATATCTGCAGTGTATTCATGTGTAAACCATTAGCGATATTGCCCTAGACAGGCTTCTGCTGTTTGCAAAATTCAAGATCAAAGAACATCCGACAGGGGGGAGATAAATTGAGGAGGTACTGCAAGACATGGTCGATATTTATATTATGCTTCTTTGGCATGGGTCTACTGGGGGGAGTCGGTGCCCTGGCTGCTGAGAAACCGGCTGATGATGCCAAGGCCTTTCCGCGCAGCCTTGAAAGTTATAATGATTCAGAGGTTAAAGGCATCGGCGCCATTCTGAAAAACCGCATTATGCAGGAACCTTTCAACCTGATTGCCACGCTTATTTTCTTCTTTGCCATCATCCACACCTTTCTTACCAGCAAATTTACAGCCATCTCCCACAAGTGGGAGCACGAGCACGATGAGAAAAAGAAGCAGGGCCTGGCGGATCGGCACTCCGTGCATCACGGGGCTGAGTTATTTCATTTTCTCGGTGAGGTGGAGGCGGTTTTCGGAATCTGGGTGATTGCCCTGTCAGGTGCTATATTTGCTTTTTACGACTGGAAAACTGTAGTTAACTATATTAGTTACCACGTTAATTTTACCGAGGCCATGTTCGTGGTGGTGATCATGACCCTGGCATCGACCCGGCCGATTTTGAAACTCACCGAGAACATCATGTGGAAGATTGCCAATCTGCTGGGCGGCACCCTGACGGCCTGGTGGTTTACCATTTTGACCATCGGTCCATTATTGGGGTCTTTGATCACCGAACCGGCGGCCATGACCATTTCTGCGCTTTTGCTGGGCCATAAACTTTATGATTTAGAGCCAAGTGAAAAATTTAAATATGCCACCATCGGCCTGTTGTTCGTCAATATATCTGTGGGCGGCACCCTGACCCATTTTGCCGCGCCGCCGGTGTTGATGGTGGCCGGTCCCTGGGAATGGGGCATCAGCCACATGGCTGTCAACTTCGGCTGGAAGGCCCTGATGGGCATTCTTATCTCCAATGGGGTTTACTATGCTTTTTTCCGCAAGGAATTGGCGCAACTGCAGGAAAGCTACCTGCTGCGAAGCATCAAAGAAGAAATCCGCAAAAAGTATTTGGTCCGCCAGGAACTCGATCAAGAATTTGAAAAAATTGCATCGGCTGTAGATGTAGAAGTCGGTTTCAGACAGATATTCGAGCAGCAGATTGAAAAAATCATGCCGCAAATCAAAAAGCGGCTGGGTGATCGACTGAGTGAAAAATACCTGTCCAGCATCGTCAATGAGGGCGTTGATAAGGGCCTGTTGCAGGCTGCTTTTGACAAGCGTTTTGAAGAAATCAAATTGTCAAAAATGCGCGAATCTCTGCCCGGTTTGCTGCCCGTGCATGAACGCCCACATTATAAGGATCCGGATTGGGATGAGCGTGATGACCCGGTGCCCGTCTGGGTGACGATTGTTCATGCGGTGTTTATGGCCTGGACGATTGTCAATGCGCACCATCCGGAAATGTTTATCCCCGGTATGCTTTTTTTCCTGGGATTTGCCCAGGTGACCTCTCCTTTTCAAAACCGAATCGATTTGAAACCGGCACTGCTGGTCGGATTTTTTCTGGGCGGGCTCGTAATTCACGGCGGGGTCCAGGGTTGGTGGATTGCACCGGTTCTGGGCAATTTGACAGATATTCCGCTGATGCTGGTGGCCACTGTGTTAACCGCATTCAACGATAACGCCGCGATTACCTATTTGAGCACGCTGGTGCCGGGATTCACCGACAACCTTAAGTATGCCGTGGTGGCCGGGGCAGTGGCCGGTGGTGGGCTGACCGTGATTGCCAATGCGCCCAACCCGGCCGGTCAGTCGATTCTCAAAAAGTATTTTGAAAACGGCGTTTCGCCGATCGGTCTGCTAAAAGCGGCCTTTGTCCCGACGCTTATCGTCTGGCTGTGTTTTTTGATATTTCGCTAAAGCGGGCCGCTGAATTTTCCTTGAGATCAAATGGAGGGCAGCCGATTATTATCGCTCTTACTATTTTCTTGCCGCAAATGCTTCGCGATACCAACAATTACTACACTTATTCCTGAAAAACTAAAAATATTTATATCGAAACGGATTCCCACCTCTTTTTCCTGGATAAGATCTTGAGTTTCCTGGTTTTCTGCTCAAGTTTATCAGTCCTCTGGCCGATAATTTAATTTAGAGGATGTCTTCGCTGGTTGATGAGATCACACTCACCAGCATTCCAGGATATTTCTGTGCAATGAGGATGATAATATGGGACCCAAGCAAAGCAATTCCAATGCTATCTCTTTGATGACGGCTGTTAATTGTTCTGAAATGAAGATCAGCACTAATCCGGTGGAAACTTTAGTCGCTTTTTCCATCGGATCGGGTATGGGAGTGACCGCACATGATCCTGTCTGCGGTGTCGGCGGGATATTGAATTTTATGTTACCAGACTCCAGCAGCGCCAATGGCGTAAATCCGGAGAGGGTTCCCTTTATGTTTGCCGATACCGGTATACCGGCTTTTCTTGAAGCTCTGTATGCGCAGGATGCGCAACCCGGCAGGTTAAAAGTTGTCATTGCCGGCGGCGCTCACATTCTGGATCAGGCGAACGCTTATAACATCGGGCTAAAAAATATCGAGGCGCTCAAAGCCCGTTTCAATGCTTACAATTTAAGGATTCATCATGAAAACACCGGCGGCAGCAACAGCAGAACCCTGAGCCTGGAAATCGGGAGTGGTTGCAGCTCTATTAAGATTTTCGGCGAACGGGAGGAGAAGGTATGACCGATCTCAAAGACATCGTGGGGCAGATCGACCAGCTTGAACCCATCCCGCCGATTGCCGGCCAGATAATGGCCTTGGCCGAGGAGCCCGACAGTTCGCTGTCTGAAATAGCCGAACTTATTCTCAACGACCCGGCCATAACAGCCAATTTGCTCAAAACCTGCAATTCTGCATACTTTGGACTTAACCGAAAGGTGGATTCCGTGCGGGATGCAATTGGTTTCGTCGGGCTGGATCATATCGTCCGACTGGTGATGCTCAACAGTGTTTCGAAAAATTTTAACAAGCAATCCCAGGGTTACGGTTTAGGCGAAGGCGAACTCTGGCGTCATGCGGTAACATCGGCCCATGTTGCAAAAATTTTAGCCGGCAAATTCGGCAGATCTCGACATAAGCATCTCATCTATACCGCCGCTCTGCTAAAAGATATCGGCAAATTGATTCTGGGGCGGTTTGTTGCATTTTCTTTTGAAGAAATAAATATCCTGGTAAATTCAAAAGGATATAGTTTCAACGATGCCGAGAAGAAAATTATCGGTATGAATCACGAAGAAATAGGCGCGATGGTGGGGAAACAATGGTGCTTTAGTGATAAGTTGATTTTCATCATTGGCCACCATCATTTATCAAATGAAACGGCCAGGGAAGATCTGGAAACTTCTCTGGTATACCTGGCCGACATCATCTGTATGATGATGGGCGTCTGTACCGGAGCAGATGGGCTGTCCTATAGATTTTACGGTGATGTGTTAAAACGTATGGATCTGACCGAAAAAGATCTGCAGGCAATTATTGCAGAAACCGGTGAAAATCAGCAAAAGATTGAACATTTGTTAAATTTGATTTGAGGAGGTTCTGTCATGGATATTGTCATCGGGCGTACCGCTTACGTTAACCGGGACGGGGCTAATAATAGAGATCCGTCTCACGCCGCTAAAAAGAAAAAAAAAGAGGACCGGCGCAAAAACAAACAGGATCGGCGTAAAAGTGTCAGAGACGGGGTTGTCGTAACGCTATCGACTAAAACAGACCGGCGATCTCCTAGAGACAGACGTAGAATAAATCAGGATCTATACTAGGTTATCCTGAACTTAGCCGCTTTACAGTTTTACTTCTTGCTTTCGATGAATTTTAGAATAATATTTTCCTGATCGGGTGGCAAATCGTAAAATTTTACCCCAATGCCCCTGGGGCCACTTCTGGCAATACGTCCATTGAGCTGAAAGGCTTGATCATAGTTTGGTATATTAAAGGCCATAACAATTTTTTGACCAATTGGAAACAGGTCATTCGATTCGATGAAAACCCCCACCTCGCTGATGTCGATAATGTTGCTTTTAAAGGAACGATCCTCAATCTTACATTTTACCGCAATTAAGCAAATTTTACGGGGATTTTCCCGCATAAAAGATTCATCATCGTCCAAATTAACTGTTTTAAGCGGCTCATATTCATAGGAATTTCCTGCCAACTGCATTATAAGCTGCGTCTTTTCATCTTCAGACAGATCAATAATAAGCTTAAACAGCTCGGCATTGATGTTATCCTTGACCAATTCCTTATAGAGAATGAACTGCTTTTCATGCGAAAGATCATTTATGGAATTGAAAAGACGGGCGGTGACTGTAAAACTGCCATTTTGCGAATCCAAAACGATTATTCCTTTCGGAAGCGGTGCGAACTAACGCTGCGCCTGTTGAAACAGCTTCACTAAATCCAGTTTGTTAACCATATCGGTCATCAACTCACCCAGCACTTTTTCAGCGTCGCTTTTCCCCATCACTTTCAATCGTTCCGCGCTGCCATTGACCGATTCCATGGCAAGAAGCCTGCTATTTTTTAACAGATTAGCCTGATAGCTCATATTGATAATCCATTTGCTTCCGGCCAGATCGAGTTTGAATTCCTTCAGTTTAATTTCGAGCTCATATTCGGATTTGTTGGCGGACGGAGATACCTGCACCTGCAAGCCCAGGTTATTCAATCTTTGTTTGAAAATTTCAGCAATGAGGGCATCAACGGCATAGACACCGAGCAAATTACCGGACCCGTCTTCTTTTAGAACTACCAATGAGTAAGTCTCGTTAAACTCACGAAAAGATTTTTTGGCACTTTCACTTAAGAAGGTTTGAGTCTCCCTGATGTCGGCAATTACCAGTGACACCTCTTTGCCCGCCAGAGTATCAGTTGGCTGCGGCAGCTGATAGTAAACGATTAAAAATGGTTTGGAAGAACAGGCACCGGTTAAAATCAGCAGGATAATGGCTGCAGCACTTAACATGGCAGGCTTGCTGGGCTTCATTAGATTCATCTCCCTCTTCACCCCATACGACTGATCCGAGGATGAAATTGATGGTCGATATTATCCACCACCCACAGGCGGAAAGATACCGACCCGTTCCCCCCCTCCCAGGGTGGAAGTAAGTTCCGCTTTAACACCATTGATAAAAACGAGTTTCGCTTTTTCGCGGGGCACTTTAATCTGCTCCAGCAGATCGAAAATACTTATCCCCTGATCAATAATGTAATTATCAGCCGATGGCGGCGTAAATTCGTGCAAAGTAGCAAATAGTTTGAGTTGAATTTGTGATTTCATTTTCTTTTACATTGGGTTCTTTAGATTTTTTGGTGTGGATTCTGAGCAACACCGAATAGACGGACCGTATATGGCTAAACTTTAGGCTCAATATGCTTGAAAGTCAAGGGATAGTGAGGTATTCTGCTTTTAAAGGCTGCAATTACTTTCGTGGAATTGTGTGTATATGGAGAAAATATGAATGTTGATTTTAAAAAGGCTTTGGTAACGGGCGGGGCCGGTTTTATCGGCTCGCACCTGGTTGAGGCCCTGGCGGCTGCCGGATGTGAGGTGGCGGTACTGGACAACCTTTCCGGCGGTCATCTTTCGAATTTAGAATCCGTGAAATCGCGTATTTCATTCTATGAGAATGATATCAGACAGTTAGATGCTTTGGAGCAATCCGCGGCGGACTGTGATATCATTTTTCATCTGGCGGCAGTGGTGGCGGTGCAGCAGACCATAGACGATCCGATTAGTTCCACTATGGTAAATAATATCGGAACGTTAAACGTTTTGGAAGCTGCCCGCAAAACGAATGTGCGGCGCGTAGTCCTCGCCAGTTCCTGTGCCGTCTACGGTGATGATCCCCGGTTGCCGAAAGACGAATCGATGACACCGATGCCGACCAGCCCCTATGCGGTTCACAAATTGTCGGCTGAACATTATCTAAGGGTATATGGCGAGCTTTTCGGCCTTAAAAACGTGAGTCTTAGATTTTTTAACGTATTCGGACCGCGACAGGATCCTTCCTCCCCTTATTCGGGGGTCATCTCGATCTTTATGAGCAAAGCGGCCTCGCATCAGGCGCCGGTGATATATGGCGATGGCAACCAAACTCGAGATTTTATTTATGTTAAAAATGTGGTCAAAGCGCTTTTGCAGGCCGGCCAAACCGATCAAAAAACCGGTGATGTTTTTAACATCGGCAGCGGTAGTCGGATCTCGATTAACCGACTCTGGGAACTGATTGCTTCATTAAACGGTCAACAATCGGAACCGGTATATCATTCGGCAAGAGGCGGCGATATCCTGCACTCTGTCGGGAATATTGATAAGGCGCGTTCCATTCTCAATTTCACTAACGAATTCTCATTGGAGCAAGGGCTTGAGTTGACGCTGGAATGGTATCGCGGGCAGATGGGTGAAGTCGGAAGTGGGAATGGGGAAGTGTGAAAACGGAAATCGGAAAAGGAAATGCGGCAGTCGGAAAGCGGGAAATGGAATTGGGAGGCAAGAAAGCCGAGAGAAAATGAGGAATAATTATGGAATTTGAATTTAAAAATGCCCTGGTGACCGGGGCTGCCGGCTTTATCGGATTTCATCTGTGTCAGCAACTTTTGAAGGGCGATGTCCAAATTACCGGTATCGATAATCTCAGTCCTTACTATGACGTTGGACTGAAAAAAGATCGCCTGAATAATATTTTGTCGGCCCCGAATTTCAAATTTATAAAAATGGATATGGCCGATCGATCCGACATGCAGGATCTGTTTGACAACAACCAATTCGATGTTGTGGTCAATCTGGCAGCCCAGGCGGGGGTCAGATACTCGATAGAGAACCCCTACGCATATGTGGATGCCAATTTGGTGGGATTTGTCAACATTCTTGAAGGCTGCCGCCACAGTGGGGTTAAGCACCTGGTATTTGCATCATCCAGTTCGGTGTATGGTGCCAATACTAAAATGCCGTTTTCTATTCATCATAATGTCGATCATCCGGTTTCGCTGTATGCCGCTACCAAAAAAGCCAATGAACTCCTAGCTCACAGCTACGGCCATTTATACGGGCTTTGCTGCACGGGGCTGCGGTTTTTCACTGTCTATGGACCCTGGGGGCGTCCGGATATGGCACTCTTTTTGTTTACCAAAGCGATTCTGGAAGATAAGCCGATCAAGGTATTTAACCACGGTAAAATGCAGCGGGATTTTACCTATATAGACGATATCATCGAAGGCGTTATCCGGGTTATGGGCCGGCTGCCGGAACCCGATCCTGCGTGGCGGGGCGACAAGCCGGATCCGGGAACTTCATATGTGCCATATAAAATTTATAACATTGGCAACAATAACCCGGTGGAGCTGATTGAATTTATCGAAGTAATTGAAAAAACGTTAAAACGAGAAGCCAACAAAGAGTATCTCGACCTTCAACCCGGCGATGTGCCTGCCACCTACGCCGATGTGGATGACCTGATGGCCGATGTCGGATTTAAACCCCAAACCCCGATCACGACCGGGATTCAGCAATTTGTCGAGTGGTATAAACTATACTATGACATTAATTAAAGAAATATATTTTATTATAAATAATATTATATTTATTTAAAATAAAATTTTTATAAATAATATTGAAAATAATTATTAATATATTTCTTTATATAGATAGATATATATTCAAGCAGGGGATTTGACCGGAAGCTGAAAACTGAAGGTGGTGCCCGTGCCCAGAGCACTGGCGACATCGATGGATCGGTCGTGCAATTCGAGAATTTTTTTGGTAATCGCCAGTCCCAGGCCGGAATGCCCCTGCTCGGACTTGCGGCTCTTTTCCAGCTGATAAAAGCGGTTGAAAATCTGGGATAGATCTTGGGTGGGAATACCATGGCCGGTGTCGCTGACCTGGACGGCAACATTCTCCTGTTGAGGTTTGAGAAGCAGGCGGACGGAACCGCCCGGAGGCGTGTTGCGCACGGCATTTTCAATCAGGTTTTCCAGGACGCGTTCTATTAACCCAATATCGGCATTTACGAAGGGCAGGTTATTTTCACATGTTGTCGAAAGGGTAATCTGCTTATCGCTTGCCATTATTTGGAATTTTTGGACCACATCCTGCACCAGCTCACTCAAATTGAATGGTTCGCGTTCTGCGCGTATATCATAGGAATCGAGTTTGGCGAGTTCCAAAAGTTCACTCACCAGTTTGCTGAGCCGTTCACAATGTTTGATGGCGGTCTCCAGATAGCTGCGACGCGTCGGCGGGTCGAGGTCGTCTTCTTTGAGAAGCATGGTTTCAATATAGCCCTGCAGCGTTGCCAGAGGGGTGCGCAGATCATGGGATACATTGGCGATCAGCTCGCGACGCATCGTATCGGATCGGTGCAATTGATCCAGCTGATCTTCGATGCGGGCCGACATCTCTGTGAAGGCCAATTCCAGCCGATCAATGTCATCCGTACCATGGCGGCGTTTAGGTCGGGGAAGTTTCATCGGCTGATGGCCGGTGCCGCTTCTAAATGCGTCCATGGCATTTGCCAGACGTTTGAGCCTTCCGGTCAGTGATGCAAATAATACCAGACCGGCGATCAAGGCAAAAAACAGGCTGGCAAAAATCATCCAGGCACTTAACTGCAGTATGTAGCTTGCCTTTAACTTCTGCACGACGCTATCGTAGGTTTCACCGCCCAGGATTACATACAGGTAGCCTTGCAACTGGCCTTGCTCGGGAATTCGTGCGACGGTGAAAACTTTTTTGCCGCCGGGATCTCGTGGATCATCCCCCCGTAAGGGGATGGTGACATCTTTTTCAAGCATATCCCGGATCGGCTCCAGGTCCACCCGGCTGCGTTTGACCTTGCCGGGGGAAGCCGAAAATTCCAGAATATTCCCCCGGGCATCCAGCAGATAGACTTCGATACTCGGATTGATCACCATGAGCATATGGAAGATGTCGGCCAGGGCTTCCTGGTTGACCCGGTTTTCCTGCATTAATATTTTTTCGGCGACTATCTGCGCTGCCAATCGGCGATTGAGTCGCTGGTTGACCTCCTGCTGGTACATTTCGGTGGAAAATAAGGTCACGATAATAATTGCCAGGCCCACCAGGCAAAACAGGCCGGTCAAAACGGCCGCTAGTTTCGAGTATAATGATCTAAACATTTTAATACAGACCTCATCATTCAGCTTGACAAAATGATTGTGAACCCCCAACTATCGCTTAATTGCATGAAAATCGGACATTGGCCCAATTTAGGAACTAAGGGATTGAAGGATTTAGGAATTGATGGAATTTTGTCTATTTTAGTTTATTGATATTATCCCTCAATCCCCCAATTCCTCAATCCCCCAATGCCTCAATGCCTCAATATTAGGGATCAAACTCTGCAAATTTATAACCGATGCCCCAGACGGTAAGAACATATTCCGGTTGGGCCGGATTTTTTTCAATCTTGGCCCGCAGTCGGTTAATGTGAGAGTTGACCGTGTGCTCATAGCCATCGTGGCCATAGCCCCAGACTGTGTCCAACAGCTGCGCGCGGGTAAAGACGCGCCCGGCCTGGCGTGCAAAATGCAGCAGCAAATCGAATTCTTTGGCGGTCAGATCGACCGTCTTGTCATTAAGACTCACCTTGCGTCTGTCTGGCTCAATTGTCAGGTCCCCGGCCCGGATGACCGCCGGCCGGTCCGGCCGGTTGTCGGACTGGAGCTTGTCAATGCGCCGAAAAATGGCCTTCACCCGGGCCATAAGCTCCCGGATGCTAAAAGGCTTGGTAACGTAATCATCCGCGCCCATTTCTAGCCCCAGCACGCGATCGAGTTCCGCTGATTTTGACGTCAGCATCAAAATGGCGCTGTAAGCGGGCTGAGCGCGCATGCGCCGGCAAATTTCCAGTCCATCAATCCCGGGCAACATGAGATCCAAAATGATCAGGTCATACGTGTTTTTGGTAATTTGGGTCCAACCTGCAACGCCGTCAAACGCCAGGTCAACGTCATAGGAAAGATCGCTCAGGTGAAGCTCCAGCAGGCGGGCCAGGTCCTTGTTGTCTTCAACCACCAGAATTTTTCGTGGCATGGGTCAAACCTTCCAAAAATAATTTAATATTTTCGATTGGATTTTCAATCTTCAATTCCGGCTTATCCGGGTCAGGCTAATACAATCCTCGAATGACTAATGGTAAAACAATTATCTCCATTTTCAAACCTTAAATAGCGCTTTAACACAACCGATTGAAAGCCTGCATGCCTATAGCATAGGGCGCCAGGGCCTATTCTTCCAGCATCTACCCGCCTTGCGGTTTGCAAGAATTTACATATCTGTGATCAAAATGTTATACTTTTGTTACACTTTTTGGGTGCGGTATGCTTATCTTAATGGCCAGCAATGGCAAATAGGTTCCGGCAGTCGATGACACGCGCCTGAGTGCCAAACGCTTTTTTTTTACAAACCAGGTCTTATATTGTTTTATATCGTATCCGTAAGGAGGCTTTTAAAATGAAATCAATTATCGTTTTGACCATCATATTAATTATGGCCATATTCACTGTCGGCTTTCAGGCGGCAGACAATAAATCTACGAAAAAACAGGCATATGGCAAAGCCGGCAACGAGATGGCGGCCAATCTGAAAACAGCGACATTTGCCGGCGGGTGTTTTTGGTGCGTGGAATCGGACTTCGAAAAGATCGACGGTGTAGTCGAGGCCGTATCCGGCTATACCGGTGGTCAGCGTGAAAATCCGACCTATAAGGAGGTATCGGCCGGAGGAACCGGCCATACCGAAGCCGTGCAGGTGATTTACGATCCGGCCAAAGTTACATACCGGCAGCTCCTGGACGTTTTCTGGCGGCTCATGGATCCCACCGATCCTGACGGATCATTTGTAGACCGCGGCTCGCAGTACCGCTCCGGCATCTTTTACCACGACGACGAGCAACAGCGAATGGCACAGGAATCAAAAATGGTCCTGGAAAAATCCGGTCGATTTAAGCGACCGATCGTAACGGAAATTACAGAGTTAACCCATTTTTACCCGGCTGAAGGGTATCACCAGGATTATTACAAAAAAAATCCATTGCGCTACAAATATTATCGCAGTGGTTCCGGACGCGATAAATTTCTGAAGAAGGCCTGGGCGGATGATAAACAGTCCGTCGTCGGACAGGGCAACAGGAAATATGCCCGGCCCGCCGACGAGGTCCTGCGCCAGAAATTGACCCCGCTGCAATACCAGGTCACCCAGCGCAACGGGACTGAACGGCCCTTTAACAATGAATACTGGAATAATAAAAGAGCCGGGATCTATGTCGACATTGTCTCGGGCGAACCGCTTTTCAGCTCCCGGGACAAGTTTAAATCCGGCACCGGCTGGCCCAGCTACACCCGGCCCCTGGAGCCTGAAAACGTCGTGGAAAAAAAGGACCGCAGCCATTTCATGGTTCGCACCGAAGTTCGCAGCAAACACGGCGAATCCCATCTCGGGCATCTCTTTTCGGACGGTCCGCCACCCACGGGATTGAGGTACTGCATCAACTCAGCATCTCTGCGGTTCATTCCCAGGGAAAATCTTGCAACCGAAGGCTACGGCAAATATGCGGGATTATTTGAAGAGGGAAAGTAATCAAATCGATTTCCGACGGGCTTAAGTCCCGCAAATAATGTCTTGATTATTTGGAAACCCTTGAAAAAGGTGGTACGCCCGGCTGGGTTCGAACCAGCGGCTTTCAGCTCCGGAGGCTGACGCTCTATCCACTGAGCTACGGGCGCATTTCCTAAAACTAAAGACTGAATTCTGAAAAAAGATTAGGTGGAATTTAGTCCAGATGCTCGGTCAAGTCAAGCTGAAAACTGTTATATCATTCCTTTATCGAAAGCCTCTTTCGCTTCCCCGACGACATATAACGAACCGGCGATGCAGATGGCATCGTCGGGCGCACTGGTGTCGATGGCATATTTTACGGCCTTTACGACATCGGGGATAATGGTGCTTTCAAGGCCATATTCACCGGCGACTTCCTGCAATCTTTGAGGATCCAGGGCCCGATCGATTTTGGCCCGGGTTAATACCACCCGGCTTGCCAGTGGAAGCAGGCTGTTTAGCATCACTTTATATGGCTTGTCATCCAGGATTCCAATAACCAGTGTAATATTTGATCCGGCAAGATTCGATGATAAAAACCCGGCCAGGTTACGGGCTGCCGCCTGGTTGTGGGCGCCGTCCATCATGATGAGCGGATTTTCTGATACAGTTTCCAGACGCCCGGGCCAGTGATTGGTCCGCAGGCCTTTCTTGATGTTGGCGAGTTCAAGCCGGGCCTTACGCTCGCTTAAAATCTCGCAGGCCGCCAGCACCAGGGCTGCATTATCCGTCTGGTGGCTGCCCCGCAATGCGGTCTGAAGGTCGTGCCATGTGTTCTTCAGACCGTAGTAGGAAAACGAGCCAGCCTGTTTGCGCCGCACTCTGAAATCACGTCCCAGGCGATAAAGGACTGTGTTTTTTTGGGCGGCGATTTGTTCCACCACTCTACGTGCATCCTTTTGCTTGATTGCGGTGACCACCGGTTTGCACCTTTTGATGATGCCCGCCTTTTCTGTGGCAATCTGGCTCACTGTATCTCCCAGATAATCACGATGCTCGAGTGAAATATTGGTGATAATTGACAACTCGGGCTGAATGACGTTGGTCGCATCTAGGCGTCCGCCCATGCCGGTTTCTACCACCGCCCAATCAACCTGCTGACTGCCGAATTCATACAGCGCCATGGCGGTCGCAAACTCAAAAAAGGTGGGTTCGCGCTTTCCGTGATGCACCTGCCTGACGGCGTTGTAGGCTGCAACGACATTTTTATTTGAAATAGGACGGTTGTTGATCTGGATCCGTTCATTGAAACGGACGAGGTGTGGAGATGTGTAAAGCCCCGTTTTATAGCCGGACTGGTAAAGGATCGAGGCCAAAGACGATGCCACCGAACCTTTCCCGTTGGTTCCGGCAACATGGATACAACCATATTTCTGCTGGGGATTTTCCAGACCTTTTAATATTTTTTTGATGGTTGAGAGACCCAGCTTGATGCCGAATCTTCGAAAACCATACATGGTTTTCAGACAATTTTTATAGGATTTTTCGGGTATCATACGCATAAAAAAACCCGGCGAAAGTAATTATCCTTGCCGGGTTTGTCCTTAATGTAGAAATGACCTTATCTTCTGTGTCTGGCCTTGGCGGCAGCAATCCTCTCTCTTCTCAAAGCTTCGCGCTGTTTACGACGACGAAATTCGCTCGGTTTTTCATAGCTTTTTTTCAATTTCAAACGTTTAAAAAGGCCGTCGTTTTGAATCTTTTTCTTCAAAATGCGCATTGCTTTTTCAATGTCATTGTCTATGACCCTGACTTCAATGTCCTTCAAATACCTCGCCCCCTTCTTGTCCCCGGAGAATAATCCAATGCAAATTACTTCCGATGGTTAATCCATGCTTTTTTATTAAACGCTATCTTTTATCGAATTCTAAAACTATAAGCAAGCAAATTTTAATGTCAAATGAATTTTTTTCCTGAATTTTACATGTAAATCTCACATACTGCGTTCGAAGACAATTACGTTAAATCGATCTCGACCTTTGCTGAAGGCTATTCGGGTGCAAAATTCAGGTACCCGGGGATCCAATTATTCGCTTGACACCCTTTACCCATTCAGCCATACTTTGCCGTCAAAAAAAGAGTTGGGCAATGCCCATCCGCCAGGCGGGTGGGCGCTGGTTTAAATAACGAAAAGGAGGATTACCCATGCGTTTGATTCTGTTAGGCGGACCTGGAGCCGGCAAAGGAACCCAGGCCAATCTCATCAAGGACAAATACCAGATCCCACAGATTTCCACCGGGGACATGTTGCGGGCCGCAGTCAAGGCCGGAACCGAACTGGGCCTCAAGGCCAAAGAGTATATGGATTCAGGAGGCCTGGTGCCCGATGATGTCATCATCGGTTTGGTCAAGGAGCGGATTAAGGAATCGGATTGTGAAAATGGATTTTTATTTGACGGATTTCCACGAACCATTCCCCAGGCCGACGCCATGAAAGAGGCCGGGGTGCCCATCGATGCCGTGGTCGACATCAATGTGCCGGATGAAGAAATCATTAAGCGGATGAGCGGACGGCGTGCCCATCTGGCAAGTGGCAGAACGTATCACATTATTTTTAATCCGCCCAAAGAAGAAGGCCAAGATGATGTCACCGGCGAGCCGCTTGTTCAGCGCGATGACGATAAAGAAGAGACCGTGCGCAAACGACTGGAAGTTTATCATGATCAAACCGAACCATTGATTGATTACTATAAAAACTGGCAAAGCACAGGGGAAGCGGGAGCGCCGCAATATGTCCGGATTGAAGGCGTCGGCCAAGTTGAGGAAATCCGTGACCAAGTATTTTCGGCGCTGGACAATTTAGCTTAAATCGATCAACGATTCTCATTATGAAAAAAAAAGGTCCTGTCTGAATTGAAAGACAGGACCTTTTTGCATCTGTTCGGTACTCGCAACGAATAGTTAAATTAAGAATGTCCGTTTTTCATCTTTTCCCATTCAATGTTCGATGTTAACCCTATAGTTGCATAAAATTTTGAAATCCAACTTCGCTGCTGCAATGAAGACCATTGAAAGTATTGACTGATCCTGGATTCTGGTTTCTGGATACTGGATGTCGTTGAAATTCACCGATAGTGTCCTGTTAGATATCCAGCATCAAGTATCAAGCATCCAGCATCTGCCCGGAAAAAGCAACGATCTCAGACATAACGGCCAGGCTTGATGACAAG
>Ga0209791_1000269_pt1 | contig 22278 bp, 9 predicted proteins | sample WorMetTyACAVOLI1_FD_187422 | JGI IMG/M metagenome (GOLD analysis project Ga0209791, IMG submission 187422) | Marine gutless worms symbiont microbial communities from Max Planck institute for Marine Microbiology, Germany - Olavius algarvensis... ... | reverse complement strand
TGAATATCAGCGGCATAAACATCATCATTTTCGCCTGGGTCGGATCCCCCATGGGTGGTGACATTTTTTGCTGCAACAACATGGTTGCGCCCATGATAATCGTCAGGACCGGGATGCCGTAGGGCGGCTCCATAAACGGTATGCTGGCAACGTCAAATCGAAATAACCGGTCAGGAGCAGACAGGTCATCAATCCATAAAAAGAAGGGTGCATGCCGCAGCTCAATGGCCTGATACAGCATCCGGTACAGCGCAAAAAAGACGGGCAGCTGAACCACCATGGGCAGGCAGCCCCCCAGGGGATTGATTTTGTAGGTCCGGTATAGGCCCATGACCTCTTCGTTCATTTTTTTCTTATCGTTTTTGTATTTTTCCCGGATCTCTTTCATCAACGGCTGAATCTTTTTCATTTCGCTCATTGATTTATAGCTTTTCGATCCCAGGGGCCACAATATAATCTTGATTAAGATCGTAAGGACAATAATCGCGATGCCGTAATTGGGGATCACGCTGTATAACTTGTTCATCAGCCAGACGCAGGGTTTGGCAATAATGTCGAACATGCCGAAATCCAGGGCCTTGTTGAGGCTGTGACCTACTGCGCCCAGAACCTCCATGCTCTTGGGTCCGAAAAATAGCGAGTATTGATAGCTATGCTGGGTGCCGGGACCGATGGTTCCATCCGGCAACGCGTACTGGGCCTCCAGCAAACTTTCACCTCTTAGATATAGCCGCATGCTCGCCGGCCCGACTTGCTCGGGAATGACACTCATCATAAAATATCGGTCCTGTAAGGTGACCCACTTGACATTGCCCGCATAAATATTTTGTTCGGCAATATCATCGATATCGATTTCTTCGAGTTTTTTGTCGATCATGGCACTCGGACCTTCGAATCCGTACATCCGTGTATCACTGGGCACGCTGCCGTTTAAAGCGACAAACAGCTTGTCCTGGATGGTTTGGTCGGAACCATTTTTTATGGCAATCTCAAGCCCGATCAGGTAGGTGTCCGGTAAAAATTTATACGTCTTTTCGACAAGCACGCCCCGGGGTGACTTCCAGGTGTAAGTGATCTGCTGTTCAGAGTCCCTCACATCGATAGTTTCAAGGTTAATATCGGTTGAAAAAACGGCGTTTTCAAGACCGGCAAGACTCTTGCCGGCAAATCCCACCAGTACAGTTTCGATGGGGTTTTTCTGAGGCAGCAGCTCTTTTAAAGGAGAATCTTGCGCAATCGTTTCCCGGTAATTTTTGAGAATAAAGCTGGTGATCCCCGCACCATCCTCTGTCAGCTTGACCCGGTACAACGGGGTATCCACCGTAACAGTTTGGGGAATTCTGGCCTGTGTAGAGATCTGAGTTTCGGCGGACGCACCGGTTTGGCCGGTTTGAGTCGGGGTTTGTTTGGGATATGGCTGAACATCCTTGACCGCTTCCTCTTGGGCGGGTGGTTGCTTGGCCTGCCGGGCAGATTTCTGGGCGGCTTCTTTATCGACGAAAAAGAACTGCCAGACTAAGAAAACCAGTACCGATAAAACAATAGCAATTACCAAACGCGCCTGATCCATTGAATTCTCCTAAAAAATCGCTGATAGCTTAACTAAATAGTATGTCCACTTATTTTCGATTTTGAATTTTTTCGATTAACCGGGACATGCTCTCTGTGGACTGAACCAAGGGGAGGCAGGTAAGGACCAACAAACATGGGACTCAGTTTTAGAGATCAAATTCCTTAAATTTGCAATTAATTTCTGACGCCAACCGGCCGGTTGTCTATTCTCATTCTCTACACTCAGGGTACCGGGTCAATGCCCCCGGGATGAAACGGGTGGCATCGCAGGATTCTTTTAACGGCTAAAAACAGGCCTTTAAGGGGTCCATGACGCATAATGGCCTGATGTGCATACTCTGAGCAGCTGGGATAGAAACGACATGAGGGTCCTAGAAGCGGCGACAGTGTATACTGGTAAACTCTGATAATGCCGCTGAAAATGACCTGCAATAGCTTATTGATGATCGTCATATTTCGATATGCGTTCGATAATGTCTGCCATTGATCGGAAAGCGTTTTCGGAGGAAAAACCAGCAGCCTGTCTCTTGGCAATAATATTGATATCCCACGTCCCTGCCAAGTGATGCCGGTTTAATCGAAAATGTTCCCGTACAAGCCGTTTGATCCGGTTGCGTTTGACCGCCGGTCCAACTTTTTTGGTAACGGTTATGCCAATTCGGGATCGTCCGAGGCGGTTGGGAGAAAAAATAGCGATGAAGTGTTCGTTTTGTATTCGGCGACGGGATTCGGCCAGGGCGAGGTATTCTCGCCGCTTTAAGATCCTGTCTGCCTTGGTGAGGAAAAAACGCAACGGACAATCTTCCCACTTAAATAATAGAAAATTTAGTTTTCGGGCTGACAAAGATCTTAATGGGCAAAAGGATAAACCTCATGCCGCACTACAAAATATATGTCGCCCGGGATTTTGAGATATCCCCTCCTCCCGACCAATGTCAATTAGCTACCCGGCCAGTCGTACCCGGCCCTTGGCTCGCCGTCGATTTATAATTCGTCGACCCTGTTTGGTGGACATTCGTTTCAAAAAACCGTGATTTCTGGCCCGTTTGATTCTGCTGGGTTGAAATGTTCTTTTCATTTTAAAATTTCCTCATTCGCTATGCCTGTCTGGCGACAACCAAAAACCGTATCGCTGATTGCCGGCGTTAACCATCGAACAATGCCGATTGGATCATTAATATAGCTTCAATAATCCGAAGCCTTCGGATTAAGCTAGTACCGTAAACCGAACTAATAAAACACAAGACATTTTATCTGTCAAGGTCTAATATCGCAGAACACTCAGTATAAAGGGATTTTGCCCGTGAACTATTGGCTGAGTACTTCGAAGATGTCAAATTGTTCCATGTGAAACTCGGGATTGGGGTAAATGACGATCTGTTTGCCGATGCCGCGTTCAAGGCTGGCAATCAGGATGTCCTCTTCACCCAGCAAAAGTTCCGCTATTTGGGGATTGACCCTGAGGGTCAGTCGGGTTCCGTCCATATCATGCGCGTCGCGCAATATCTCCCGATAAATGCTGTAGCAGATGGACTGCCGAGAGACCAGATAGCCCTCGCCTTCACAATAGAAGCAAGGTTCGCACAGAATTCGGGTCAACGGCTCGCGGGTACGTTTGCGGGTCATCTGAATGAGTCCCATATCCGACATCGGCAGAACGTGGGTTTTGCTTTTATCTTTTTTTAAGGCCTCCTTAAGCGAAGTGAAGATTTTTTCCTGGTTGGTTTTTTTCTCCATATCAATAAAATCGATGATGATGATGCCCCCCAGATCTCGCAGCCTGATCTGGTAGGCAATTTCTTTTACCGCCTCGAGGTTGGTTTTAAGAATCGTCTCCTCAAGATTATGTTTCCCGACGTAACGGCCGGTGTTAACATCAATAGCAACCAGCGCCTCGGTGTGTTCGATTAAGATATAGCCGCCGGACTTCAACCACACTTTTCTTTTGAGAGCGCGGGAGATATCGCCTTCCAGGTTGTAGGAATCAAAAACCGGCTCCGCCCCTTCATACAACACGACATGGTCTTTGAGGCTGGGCATGTAGGTGTTCAGAAATGACAAAATCGCATGGCAGGTAGGTTTGGAGTCAATGACGACCTTTTCGACCTCTTGAATTAAAAGATCGCGCACCGCCCTCAAACTGATGGACAGCTCCTGGTGCATGAGCGACGGCGCCGGGGCGGTTTCAAACTTCTTCCGGACGTTTTGCCACAAGTTGTTTAAAAACCCCATTTCATAGGCCAGCTTTTCCTCCTGCTCCCCTTCCGCGGCAGTCCGAACGATGTAGCCGAAGTCCTCGGTTCTTAAATTTTGCACCATACTCTTGAGGCGCTCGCGTTCGGTTTCATCTTCAATCCGCCGGGAAACACCGATATGATCGGAATTCGGCATCAAAACCAGAAAACGGCCGGGCAGGGATATATAGGAAGAAATCCGGGCACCCTTGGTACCCATGGGGGACTTGGCCGCCTGAACCAGAATTTCCTGCCCTTCGCATAATAGCTCTTCAATATTTATATTGCGCTTGTTAAGAAATGGCGGATTGCTTTTCTTTTCGAACTCGTCATTCTCGGATTCCGAGTCGATATTAAACAATCGTTCATATTCTTTAAAATCATCATAAAACACATCATCAACGTAAATGAATGCAGCCTGGTTCAGCCCGATGTTGACAAAAGCGGCCTGCATGCCGGGTAAGACCCGCAAGACCTTGCCTTTATAGATATTGCCGGCAATGTCAGAATCGTCTCCACGGTCGACGTACAGCTCGGCGATGTTGCCGTCTTCCAGCAGCGCAACGCGGATTTCATGTTCCGCGACATTAATGATGAGTTGTTTAAACATCCTGTTTTAATCCCGCCTTCAGCTTAACGATCCTGGCCAGCTTAATTTGAGTTTCATTCAGATGGAAAACCGGACCCAAAATATGGGCGGGGCGCAGTGTTTTTCCCGTTCCGGCTGCAATCGACACCCGCAGCTGTTTCGAATCCAGTAGTTCCAACTCTTCCACCATATCCTTTAAATCTATCTTTTTCAACTTCCCTTTTCGTTTCGAAAGAGAAATAATTACTTCAGCGCTGCCATTAAAGGCGGTCACATCGTCTTGCTCAAAATTGCCGTCCGGCAGCGTCACCCGGTAGGCATTGGCCCCCGGTATCTGGCGTTTGAACCCGGGTGGCGCGATTTGGCTGCCGGTGATGCGCAGGCCTTCGGGCAGGTGCAAATTCAGCAGACCGGGGACGCTGTTTGGATTCACGGAGCCCGGCACGCTCATGTAAAATCGCTCCTGCTCACTTTCCATACCGATGGGCAAAGGATCATCGAATGATATTTTAGGCTTGGGGTGAAATCCCTGGGAAAATTTCAGTGGAATCCCGGCCCGCTTGAGCGCCCGTATAAAAATATTGACCATTTCGAGGTGGCCAAAGTATTTGGCCTGATCCAGTTTCCCATAAAAAACGCATAGACCCTGATAAACATCATCTGGGGCCCGGAGCCCTTCACAGGCTTCAAAAACCTCTTCATCAAAGGCTTCATACGTTCGCGGTTCGATCTTCTCAAAATCACAGGTTCCGCATTGATGACAATCTCCGCGGCGGCAGTCGCCGATCGATGTTTGCGCAATCGCATTCGCCCATTCCTGCTTTAGAAAAGACCCACTGACCCGGTTGTCGACAATATCCCATGGCAGCGGCTCGTCAACATCCCGTTTGCGGGCCGTGAAAGATTCCAGGTCAAGACCAGTCTCCTCAATCGCTTCTTGCCACAAATCATATCTGAAATGGTCGCTCCAGCCGTCGAATTTGCATCCTTTTTTATAGGCCGCAACGAGCAATCGGCTTAACCGTCGATCGCCTCTGGCCCACAGCCCCTCCAACTGACTCACCTGGGGATCCTGCCATTTAAATTGAATCCCGGGAATTTTCAGCTGATTATGAATCCAGTTGATCTTAGACTTGGATTCAGCCAGCGAGATCAAGGGCGCCCATTGAAAGGGGGTGTGGGACTTGGGGATAAATGTGGCGACACTGACATTAATCTTGCCCCGGCGCCGGTCGGCGCCTTTGATTTTACGCAAAGTCTTCACCAGCGCAACCAGGGCTTTGAGGTCATCATCGGTTTCCGTGGGAAGTCCGATCATAAAATAAAGTTTGATGACCTGCCAGCCCAGTTGGAAAGCATCCTGCACGGTGTCGACAATTTCCCTCTCACTGATGTTTTTGTTAATCACGTCACGCAGCCGCTGGCTGCCGGCTTCCGGCGCAATAGTAAAACCGGTTTTGCGCACCTGCTTGATCAGCTCCATCAATTGCGGTGTCAAGGTGCCGGCCCGTAAAGAAGGCAGGGAGACCGCCACATTGTCGGGACCAAAGCGGTCCATCATCCGTTCGATCAACGGTGCCAGGCAGCCATAATCACCGGTGCTCAAAGACAACAGAGATATGTCTTCATAACCGGTCGCAGCGATGGAATCGGCCGCAAGGTCCAATAGGTGGTCCGGCGAACGTTCCCGCACCGGACGATAAATCATGCCGGCCTGACAAAAGCGGCATCCCCGGGTGCAGCCGCGGGAAACTTCCAGGCGCAGCCGATCATGGATCGGTTTACCGAAGGGAATAACGGGATTTTCCGGAAAAGGCATCCGATCCAGATCGTCGACAATTGCGCGTTTAACCGAGCTGTAGTTTGAAATCCGTGGAACCAGGTATTGCAGACCATGCGCATCGATTTGGGGTTCGAAAAAAGCCGGAATGTAAACCCCTTCGATTTTCGCCCATCTTTGCAGCAATGCCTCTTTTTGGCCCGCATTGTGGTTTTTCCATTGCAGCCACTCGCCGGTCATTTGCAGGATGACGTTTTCGCCGTCACCCACGACCATCGCGTCAAAAAAATCGGCCATCGGCTCCGGATTGCTGGTGCACGGTCCGCCGGCGATTATCAGGGGGTGGGAGTGATCCCGCTCGGCGGCCAAGAAGGGAATATCAGCCAGATCGAGAATGGTCAGAACATTGGTGTAATTTAATTCATATAATAGACTGAAGCCGATAATATCGAAGTGGTTAAGGGGTTTACGGGACTCCAGCGAAAATAGCGGCTGCCCGCTGTTTCTGAGAAGGGCCTCCATATCCACACCGGGAGCAAATACCCTTTCAGCAGCGATGTCCGTTTCCGCATTGAGAATATGATAAAGGATCTGCATCCCGAAATGGGATGTACCGATTTCATATAAATCCGGAAAAGCCAGGGCAAAGCGCAGCCTGATCCGGCCATGATCTTTTTTGATGCGATTGATTTCCGAGCCCAGATAACGGCTGGGCTGTTCAACCAAAGGCAGAAGCTTGTCAATCATCTAATTAAACCTCTCTGAAAAATAGTGACATTGATGTGGCTGAAATTTCTTTGATGATGATTATAGTTTGGAAAATCATAAAAATTCGAACAATCACCGGGTAATTACCAATGACTGCGCCCTGGAAATTGTGATGTTCCAGGGAAAATTAATCAATCACAAGGGCCGCAAATGCACCAGCAATACAACCTTACAATAAAAATCCAATTAGTGGCTGTGGTAATGTTAATCTGCCTGTCGGGTCTGATGTATCCCGACCGGAGTCCCGCGCATGAGCTGGATCGTGAAACGGCCGTCGTTAAAGCCGTGCGCGCGGTCAGTCCGGCAGTGGTAAATATAAGCTCGGCCTATGAAGTTCGCAAGCGGACCAGCCCTTTTTCAGGATTCGGCTGGAATCCGTTTTTCGAAGAATTTTTCAGGGATTTTTACGACCCGCGCTTTGAACGCCGCCAGGAACAGACCAGCTTGGGCTCCGGCGTTATCATCGATGGCAGCAAGGGTCTTATTTTAACCAATGCCCATGTAATCCAGAAAACCGGTACCATCAAAGTGATCCTGCAAAACGAGCTGGAATTCGAAGCCAGAATCGTCGGTGTCGATCCTGATTCTGATTTGGCCGTGTTGAAAATAGCGTCCGAAGGCCGGCTGCCCGCCATTAACATGGGCAGCAGTGATGACTTGATGATTGGAGAAACCGTGATCGCCATCGGAAATCCCTTCGGTTTTTCCCACACCGTAACGACCGGGGTTGTCAGTGCCGTAAACCGCAGCATCAGGGCCGATGAACGCGTGTATCACGACTTTATCCAGATCGATGCCTCCATTAATCCCGGCAACAGCGGCGGTCCGCTGTTGAACATCAACGGTGACCTGATCGGGATCAACACGGCCATCTATGCCAAAGCCCAGGGAATCGGATTTGCCATCCCCATCAGCAAAGCCCGTAAAATAATTTCCGACCTGATTCAGTACGGCGAAGTCAAACAGGCCTGGATCGGCATCACGGTTCAAGACATGGACGAAACCCTGGCCAGCTACCTGGCGGTTGCCGGCAAAAAGGGGGTCGTTATCAAATCGGTGGAATCTCGCAGCCCGGCTGAAGAAGCCGGCTTAATGGAAAGCGACATCATTTTTTCAATCGGAAACAAAAAAGTGCATTCTGTCGCCGACTATGAATTGGCCGCCAAGAGCCTGGCGGCCGGCGATACCATGCAGGCCGGACTATGGCGCAACGGCAAAGAGAAAACCATCGCCGTCGAAACCAGGGTCTTTCCCCTGGAGCTGGCCGAAGAACTCGCGTATAGACTGCTGGGCATCAAGGTCGAGGATATTACCAAAAAGGTCTGGCGAAAATATCGCCTGGCAACCCGCGAAGGCGTGATGATTTCCGACGTAAATAGAAGGTCCTACTTGGCCCGCATCGGGGCCGAACCCGGAGATGTGGTCCGCCAGATAGATGACTATACCATTGAGAACAGCGAGGACTTTAAAAAAGCCATCGTAAAATTCCGTCGTAAAAACTCGGTTGTGCTGCTGCTTCAGAGAGGAGAGCAGGGCTACTACATCACGGTGAACCTTTCCTGAAGAAATCTGCTTGCAGGTTCAAAGTCTCAATTTACGGCTATTTGATTTAAATGTAGGTTGGATTGAGATCCGTTCACCGGATGTTGGGTTTCGTTCCTCTACCCAACCTACCAAAAGCGGCTGTCGTAGTTAGTTCAACCGCAAGATCGACACCCTAAGCAGGGATTGCGTCCATTGTCATCCTTCCTTAATTTGGTAGATAGGCTCGAATCATATTTTAATCCATCGGCAGCCCCAACGAGTAGTGTTCGTATTCGGTCGCTCCCACGATATAGTCTTCAAATTCGCTTTCGCCGGCGTTGCGCGCATCGCTGCTTTTCCAGTTCTCCCAATCTTCTTTATTTTGCCACATTGATACCACGACAACCTGGGTGGGGTCATCAAGGCTGCGCATGGTTTCAGAAGAAATGTAGCCCGGCTGTGCCATGGCGCCTTTGCGGTTGTTGATCAACAACCGAGCTGCCGCTTGCATATTCCCGTCTTTGATTTTGCGTTTAATTAAAATTTTTACAGCCATCAGGTCCTCCTTTGGTTTGGTGGTTAAAGAATTCGAAAATCCCCAATAGTTATAAATGGCACTAAAGAAAAGTAGGCCAGCAGGCAGATGAGCAACTAATGTCAGAATGAACCGGGTTGAAATATGAGCTGCACATGTCGAGAGAAATAAGGAGAATCAGAGATCGAGTCGCAAAACAGCAGCAAAGGAACCGCATTGAGGAATCAGACAATATACCGCCAGGATGCCAAAATAGTAAACGATAAGGTGACGGATGTCAAAACAAAAACGGAAAACATACCAAGAGAAATGGATCGTCATAGGGGTCAATTTTTCACATTTTTAAGGCAAAAAAATGAAGATTAAACGGATCGTCCGGCATTTCCAGCACCTCAACTTTTTGAAATCCGGCGTCTTCGAGCATCGTCACAGCCTTTTCGCGACCCCACATCATACCCAGTCCGGCACCCCCGCCCACCAGTCCCACCGGCAGGCAATGCATTAAGCTGACGGTGTACAAAAACGGCCCCATCGGATGGTCCAGATTGTCGGTCAGCTGGGATCGAGCCGCAATATCCACCATTGAAAACAGACCCCTTGGCACCAGTATATGATTTATTCCACGCAGAACATCCTGCGGTCGGGTTTGATCGTGAATGGCATCGAAAGCAGTAACATAGTCAAAAGATTCCTTTAAATCCGAATTATCCGCCAAAAATGCGGCGTCTTGGACTAGAAAATCCAGATTGGTGATTTGCTGCCGCCGCATCTCTTTCCGTGCTTTGGCGATGGCCTCTTTTGAAATATCGATCCCGATAAAGCGGCTGCGAGGATAGGCCTTAGCCATCAGCATCAGGGCGACCCCTTCGGCACACCCCAGATCACAGACCCGGATTCCAGCCTGCAGCCGCTCGACCAGCCGCCCCTCATCAACGGCGGGCAAAAACCGGTCAACCAGACCCTGGACATGTTTGGCGTTAGCCAACTGCGACATAAACGCTTGAAACTCAGGATAGTTGTCATAAGAGACCCCATCGCCGGTTTCAAATCCCCGGATTACGGCTTCCATGGCAGATACCGTTAACAGGGGCATCTCCTGGGTATACACCCCTAAGTTTGCATTGCCGGACCGCCGGGTAAGGAAGTCCGCATGATGTTTGGGCAGGCAATACAGATTCTCGCCGTCCGGAGCAGCGGATAATTCCACGATCTCACCGGTGACCATAATGCCCAGCCATTCCAAAATGTAGCGCAGGTTTAAGCCGGTTTTTTTCGCTATGCTTTCAGTCGATTGAGGATTTTCCGTTAAATCCATGGCATCCAGCAGGCCGGTCCGATATCCGATGGCCAGAGCCAGATTCAGGGCGCCGCTGTTTAAAATCTCGACCATTCGGTCAGAAAATGAATCTTTTCCGGCTGTTGATTTTTCCGTCATATTGAGCCCCTTTTACTCTCTAGAGGTTTTGCCGCAACCTTGCAGCATTCCGCCGAATGTTTTTTGAACACTCATACTATTCGAATCTGGCCGAAATATATCTACATATAGTGTGGCCGATATTTTTTGCTACTATATATGGCATACAGATTGACTTGACAAAAAAAAGCATTAAACGTTATAAACAGGTGTTTTCACACAATACGTGGATGATTGACCGAAGTCAAATAGGACGAGCTATAACTAGGCTCGATTTGCCGTTCGACAGGGGGTGTTGAACTAAATCGCGCTCAATCATGGAGGATTTTTAACAGCCTCTCGTTGCACGGGAGCTGAAAGGGGGTAAGCATGCAAACTCTGGCGTAGTTGACGCAGGAGATTCCGTGGGTAATGGCTCCGGCGGCACTCATAGCAGCAACGGCGGCTGTTTCCATCATGACAGCTGCAATTCGTTGGACAGGGATGGCATCCAAGGCCATGGTCATTGGAGCCATGATCGCATTGACGGTCGGCATCATGTTAATGGAAGTCGACCCATAAGTCGATGCACTTGAATTAAGGCGACTGGGCTGTCTCCGGCCTAAATTATCTGCTGTTGATACATAAAATTTCAAGTTACCACCTTATTGCAATTCTCATTTACTAGCCACAGAAATCTTACGGTTCTGATTGAACATAATTGACACCTAAACTGATCGGTTCCAGGTTCAGGGTTCAAGGTTCAAAGGTTATAAAATGCTGATTTCCAGAACTTTTCAATCAACAGTTTGGAATGGCCACTTTCACCCATTGGGTGAAACGGTTTTGTGAACATGCTGTTGATAATACCCTATTAAAATAAAATGGTTGGCGGTTTTTAGCCCTGAACGTTGAACCCTGAACCGCACAACCTGGGTGTTTCCTGGTTCCAATCGTTTGAATATACGCGATATGTTATCATATTTGAAAATTTTTGCATACCGTATTGGGCACATTCGCGTTGGGTCTCGGCCAGAGCAAAGGGTTCCGTGACCCCTTTCGTCCTCTATCATGGCATCCTGATTAAGATATCTAAGGCCAAAGTCTAGGTTCAACGCCTTTCACGGATAGCCTTTTCCAGCTCGTCCCAGGCTGTCAGCGCCTGCGTATCAGGTACGATCGCAAGGCCGGATTTGCTGTCCGGTGAAACCGCGTCCCGCGTAACTTTCACATCCAAAAGCGCCGGCGCGTGGGTGAAAGCTTGCACCAGCGCATCCGGCAAATCGTCCGGGTGTTCGATCCTTTCGCCGCGAATGCCCAAAGATCGGGCCAGCTGGGCATAGTCACAGCTTTCCAGTTCGGTGCCGACGATTCGCCTGCCATAATTGAACTTCTGGTCATTGCGTTCGATGTTCCAGGCGCCGTTGTTGGCCACGATGAATACGACCCGGGCGCCCTGGCGGCGGCAGGTATCCAATTCAATCGCATTAAATCCAAACGAACCGTCACCGGACAATACGGTCACCTGGCGATCCGGCAATGCCAGCGCTGCGGCGATCCCAAAGGGAACCCCCACGCCAAGGCAACCAAAGGGTCCGCAATCCAAATACGATGTTCCGGTGAGGGCGATGCGAGTGAAGCTCAGGAAATCGCCGCCATCGGCAACCACCACCGCATCCCGTTGTAGCGCTGCACGCACGCAGTCCAGCAGGCGAAAGGGGTGCATGGCACCGTCTTTGCCCGGGGGCATTTGACTCATCTTTTCTGCCAGAGTTTGCCTGCTTTTGCGGTCGGCAGCTTGCATGTCCGCAAGCCATTGGCGATCGAGCTCGGTGGCAGTGTCTTTCAGTTCATCGGCAAGCGCATCCAGAACTGCGGCCGGCGATCCGAAAAGCTCCACTTCCGGACGCCGGTTGCCGCTCAATTCGCTCGGCGTGGTTCCGGCCCGCATGAATCGAGCTTCACCAAAGACGGCCCTTGAACCATAGGCCAGTTGAAAATCCAGCGACCGGCCCAGCGTGAATACCAGATCGGCCTCTCGCATGGCACGCCCCCGCATGGCCGGCAGGAACAGGGGATGGTCTTCGGGAACCAGTCCGCGGCTCTCGGGCGTATCGAGATAAGCACATCCTGAAACATCCAGGAATTTTTTAAGAGACGTTGCGGCCCCCCGCGCACCCCTTCCACTGATCACCAGGGGTCTTCTGGATTGGGTCAGCAATCGTGCAGCGCTCTCGATTTTTTCGATGGCAGGGGAAATGTTGACTTCTTCGCGGGGGCGGAAGTGGTTCGGGTCTATAATTGAATCCGGAATACGAGTACGCAAAACATTTGTCGGGAAATCAATGTAGGCCGGCCCGGGCTCACCGCCGTGTCCTTGGGCGCAGGCAACGGCTTCGTCCAATTCACGCAATGTGTGTTCAGCCCGGCCAATGGTTCGCGCGTAACGGGCAATTGAACGCACAATGTCCACCTGTGGAATAGACTGAAGCGCGCCCATATTTTGCTGGGGCAGCGGGGGGATCCCCGAGATAACGAGCAGCGGGACGCGGGATGCGAAGGCATTGGCGATTCCGGTGACGGCATTGGTCATTCCCGGGCCTGCCGTAACAACGGCGACGCCGAGCCGTCCGGTCAGGTCGCTGTGGGCGTGCGCCATGTGGACGGCGGCCCTTTCGTCACGCACGTCGATAATCCGGATGCCGAGTCGATACATATCGTCCCAGATGGGCATAATATGCCCACCGCACAAACTGAAAACGCGATCGACGTTGCGTTCTCTCAAAAAGCGAGCGATTAGATTGGAAACCAGTTCCATGTTATTATCCTAACCCATAAATTCAGACCTCGAATTTTAGTTTTAAAAAATGGCCCCAGCGGGGCAGTGATCGAATGGATCCCTAAAGGGCAAATGCCTAAATTGACTAAGGTGAGTAAAAAGGTCTAAAGCTAATGAATTCTGCCTGTCGTGAGCTTTTTTGTCGAACGGTCTGTTTAAAAAAAGATAGGATTCCTCAATTTTAGATCATTTTAGTCATTTTAAATTTTAGATCATTTTTCACCTTTAAAATACAATGACTCATTTGACATCGACAACAAATTGTCGATATGCTGCCGCTAAGCGCCTAAGGGTCGCTCCTATTCATCATCTTGGATACGGCAGTGGTAGACACCCCCATGCGCCGGGCTACTTCGGCCAATGATATCCCGTGGTCTTTCACCAATTCAACCGCTATCAGTGAGCGGACCCCGGAAACTTCCCTGCGACGGCTGCCCGACCTTAGTTCCTTGATTGACACCTTGGCTCTTTTGCATCGTTGGCGGATGATCTCATCGATTTTTTTATCCTGTTCTTTTACCGGCAATTGATATTTTACTTTACCCCTGGCTTCTTTAATAATCCGCTCCACAAATTCACCGCCGCCTAAAATCCGGTCGTCGCTCAATTCCCGGTCACCGGACCGGCGCAGGGCTTTAACTGCCGACCAGCCGCCCTGCGAACGGATTAAGCCGCCGCCCACCAGTTCAGGCCGGCGCCCCCGGTCGACTCCTTTTTTAACATAGTTGCGATAGTCATTTATTGCTTTGTTTTCTGTTTTACCAAACCATTTCAATACATAGTCCCGATCCTGCCAGTCATAATTTACCTGCCCCATCAACACACCGTGACCGCACCAGCGGTAGCGGTCTAATTTTAACAGGTTTTTTACCAGCTTAGCCCGCAAGGGATTCAAATGAATATAGCGTACCAGTTCGGTAAAATAGGCATCTTCGTCGCAGACGATGGACTTATAGCGGTTTTGAAATAAATGCCCCCAGCGCCGGTGTCGGCGGTTATAGGAGACTGCATATCCGGTCAACAACCGGCGCATAAAGCCGGACAGACCGAATTCCGAGCTGCGCAAAAGAATGTGGGCATGGTTGGTCATCAGCGCCCAGGCATAGATCGCGGTGTTAGTGCCGGTTGCCAGCTCTCCCAAGCGTTTGACAAAATTTTTGCGGTCAGCAACATCGTTGACAATCCGTTGCTTTTCGATCCCCCGTATCATGACATGATGCAAAGTCCCCGGGGCATCCAATCGGGCTCGTCGCGGCATTTATTTACTCCCTTTCAAAAGCATTTAGCGAATCTATAACAAATTTGGTTTGATTAGTCAACAACGTCCCCAATGGTCCGTCAAAGATTTATCCCCAACTGCCATTGCTTCCATCAATATTTACTTTTTAATCTTTGCCCTTGTTCTCTTCAGCTTCCTGTTCTCTTTTAACCATTTTTTCCAAGTCTCTATATCATAACCAAAATCAGCCCCTGTAGCTTTTTTAAGTTCCTCGTAAGCTTGTTCTTTTGTCATGTAATATAAAGAATCAGGTGGAAAAGTCTCCTCTAAATTCATAAGAAACATATCTATAGGCAAGGCTCTCATGGCACATACTTCTCCCAATCTTTTATATATCTTGATGACCAACTTTTTTGCTGAGGTGTCAACTCACCAAAATATCTTCTGACTGTATTTAATGCCCTCGATTCGACTAGCACTTCTATTCTAGCTCTGTTAGCAATTGATGCCCCATACATTTGCATATATTTTTGATACCCTAGTTTTCTAGCATGTCTAGCATGAGATAATTCATGGACAGCATCAATCAACTGTCCTGCACTTGTTTTTCTTAAAGTTGATTTATTAAGTGCAATAACTCTTCGACCGTTGATGACGGTAAAGAACGGTGCATTCCCGGTTGTGAAAACGACGTCATCAATGTAATTTGATAATTTTATGCCAACAGCTTGAGCTGCTTCGTCAATAATAGCTTTTGCTCGATGCTGCTGTCTGCCTGTGAAAAGTAATCTTTGCTGGCCGTAGTTAAAACTCTTAACTGTTGCTTGAAACTTGTGAGAGGAAAGCTTTTTGCGTGTGTAGCCGAATGAGCTTAACTGTCCCGCCTTGGTCTCAAGGATTTCGCGGCCCGTTGAATGCAGGCCACGCTTAAGTTCACCACTAATCTTTGGAACGATCCGGGTGAACTGTTCCGCACTCTTTTTTATTACTTGCTTGGTACCTGCCACCGAGGCAGTTTTGATTATGTTCTTTGAGGTGCTGAAAACCGTTTGAGTCAGCTGCCTACCTGTATTGCTTATTTTAGCGCCAGTGCCTGAACCGCCGCCGAGTGCAAAACCGCCAACAAACTCTGTTACATCGCCAATTGCCGAAAAATCACCTTCTGCCGCTTTTTCAATTGTCGCTACTCCTTTTTTGGCTATATCCGCGACACCGCCATGTTTCAGGTAGGTAACAATCCCTGCAACAGTCTGATGAGTCCCCCTGATTTCTCTGGCATGTTCGTAAGCCCAATCATCATCACCAACAATACCGGTAATTACAGGTTCAAAAGCTATGGAACCCCAATTGGCAGCATAATTAACACCCCGCAAAAAACCTTCTCCAGCAGAAACAGCTGCTCGGGTAACCCCCGAAGTTACTTGTCCAAATAGGCCTAAAGCTGCGTCTATACCCCCATAAGACAGATCTCCAAAATCGCGATCACGTAGCCATTCGTTGAAGTCGCTTAAAGCGTCTGCACCATTTTTGAGAATGGTAACATTGCCATTCGGATCAAAATATACCGTCGGGTTGGAATAAGCATACAAATATCGATGCAGCGAAGGAGGCGTATTAGGTTCACCTAGGTAGGAATCTTGAGTAATGAACCTGGCAGTGTCCGGATCATAGTACCGGGCGCCAAAGTAGATCAGCCCCGTGTTAATATCATGCTCTTGGGAAGTGAATATCTGCCGGTTGACGCTGTCGCCGGACTGGCTTCGGACGTGACCCCAAGGATCGAGTCTATAGGTGACCTGGACGGTGCCGGTATCAGTGGTCAGGTTGACCGTGCTGCCCAAGGCATCGTGGTGGTAGTACTGAGTGTCGCCTGCGTTATCCAGCCGCAGCAGGCGATCGGCATAACGATAATGCGCCAGCAGACTGTCATCGACGGCGTTGTGCTCTTCTAAGACCGCATTGGCATCGTAGAAATAGTCCACATCACCGCGTTCGCTGAATCGGTGACGTACTCTGAGGCCGGCGGCGTTGTAATCATATTGGCCCAACAGCACTTCGCTGCCCGGCGGGCCGCGAATTAACTGCACCAGCTGATTGCGCGAATCATAGCTGAAGGTAATGTCCTTGTTTGTCAAAGAGCTGTCGGATTTTAATACCGTATTTCCATTTTTATCATAGACATAGTCAATGGTAAAGGCGTTTTGGGAATCTGTGTTGTCTTCAATTTGAGTCAACCAGTTGGTTTGGTCATAAAAATAGGTGCGCGATTTTATTTGGTTGTTGTTTTCAGTGACTTTTTCGGTTTTGCGGTTGTAGCCTTGATAGGTGTATTCGGTTGCCGAAATTAATGTGCCGTCATCGACTTGAAAATCGGTGAGGCGATCCAGCGCATCATAGGTGTAGGATGTTGATTCGCTGACACCATCCTGCACCTCGATCTGCTGCATCCTGTTGCCGTTTTTGTCGTATTCATAGTCGTAGCTGGAAATCAGGGCCTGATTGGCACTGGTCTTATTGGTGATGGTCTCCACCCGGTTGGTCGGATGGTAGGTATATTTGATCTCGGTTCCGTTGGGATAGACGACCGTGTCCGCTTTGCCGTCCGGATAATAGGTGTAGCGGGTCTCATCGCCGTCGGCATCAGCGGTTATTATCCGATTGCGGCTGTCGTAGGTGTAGTTTGTCGTACCGGCAGCTGAAGAAACGAGCGTGCGGTTGCCGTTGGCATCATATCCGTAGTCGATGGTCAGTCCGCGCTGCGTGCTGTCATCTAGCCGGTCAAAATCATCATATTTATTGATGGTGACATCGGTCAGCGTGGCACTATCGATTGTTTGCTTGGTTTCCGTGACTTTGGCGACATTGTTGTTTTCATCGTATTCGGTTTGAATTTGGACAATATTCAAATAGACCGCTTCGGAATCATCCGGATATAAGGCGATTATCTGCCGGTCCAGTTCATCATATTCGTAGGTAAATAGCTGCCCCTTGGCATCATACATTTCGGTCAGATTGCCGTTTTCATCGTGTTGGGTGTATTGGACAATCAGGTTGTCCGGGGCTTTGTGCTGGATATGGCTGGTTTTGCGATCGACCTGGTCGTAGGTAAACTCGACCTGGTTGTCGAGCGGGTCGTACTGGTGACGCAGGTTACCGTTGGGGTCGTATTCATAGCGGGTAACCTGGTTCAGCCCGTCGCTTTTATTGCAGCGGGGATCGAGGGCCGTCATGGTGCCGATGGGCGCTGTCGGGTCGTCCACCACGGTTACCAGGCGGTTGAATCGGTCGTAGGCCATAATCCGGCAGTTGCCTTCCGGCTTGGTGACCGACGTCAGGTTGCCCACCGCATCATACATGCGGGTAGTGACCTCCCCGGCAAATTCGACATAAATCTGGCGATTCTCCTTGTCGTAGTTGTAAGTGGTGACTTTTGCTTCCTCGTCAGTGAGCGTCAAAAGGTTTCCAACCCCATCGTAGGTTCGTGTTTCGGTAAAGCCGTCGGGGTGGTCGATATCACTGTCCGGGTAAATGGTGGTCGCCAACAGGTTGCGCTTGTTGTAAGTGTGTTCGGTTTGGTTGCGGTTGGCGTCGGTCACGAAGCGCAGGTTGCCGACATCGTCATATTCATTTTGGACGATGGTCACCCCGGCCCTTTTGACCTCGATCAGCCGATTCAGATCATCATAGGTGTTCGCGGTGATGATTCCGCGCTTGTCCTGAACGGTATCGACATTGCCGGCTTCATCGTAAGTGGTCTTGATGAAATTGCCGGCCGCATCCGTGACGCGGCGCTCCCGGTTGAGTTCATCATATTCATAATTCGTCGCATGGCCCCGGCGGTTGGTGACGGATTTGACCTGGCCGGTTTTGTAGTAGGCGTACTCAATGTACCGGGAATCGAACGGCGCCGGGTCAAAGGCTTTTTTAACCAGATTCAAGACATTGTATTCGGTGGTCCGGACGTTGCCGTTGAAGTCTTTTTCGGCCGTAATGTTGCCCATTCGGTCCCGTGATACGATCTCACGGGTGCGGTCCTGGGGTGTGCCGAAGGCTTCGGTGGCGGTCAGCAGGCGATCTTCGGCATCGTAAGTATTTTGAGTCACGACATCGTTGGCATCGGTGACGGTCAGCACATTGCCGTTCAGATCATAGGCGTAATCAGTGAGGTGGTTTTCGGCATCGACGGCGGTTAACACCAATCCGCGCCGGTCGCGCTGCCAGGTTCGTTCATGCCGGTTGCCGTCGACTAGTTTGACCGGGTTGCCGCTGCCGTCAAACTCAGTGGTGGTTGCATAATTGTCTGGATCGATAAGCTGATAGGCCCGGTTCCATTCGTCGTATTTTACTTCGGTATCATTGTTGCGGGCATCGACGGTATGGGTCCGGTTGCCGTTGGCATCATAGGCGTATCCGGTTTTGATTTCGCGATCCTCAAATTGCTGATAGCTGTAAATCAGGCGATTCTGCTTATCATACTCGTAGCGGGTATATTTGTTCCTTTCATTGATTTCCCTTGCCAGGTTGCCGCTGTCGTCGTATTGCCAGATGTATTCATCGCTGAGGGCATTGATGCGTTTGGTGCGCAGATAGCGGCCGTTGTACCCATAAGTTGTGGTGTTGCCCTCGGGATCGGTTTCGGTTTTTAAGTTCGTTTGGGGATCGGCTTCGTTGTAATATGTGTATTCAATCGTGCCGCGCTCCTGGCCGTCCAGGGCCGGCTGCAGGGTTTTGACTATCCGGTTGAGTGCATCATGCTCATGATTGGTAATGCGGCCCTCATAGTCTTCGACTTTGATCAGATTGTCCGCCAGGTCATAGGCCAGGCGCATGGTGTCGCCTAAACGATTGGTGGTGGTTTTCCTGCGGTTCAGATCGTCATAGGTGTGGGTGGTGGCGACATCTTTCCAGTCGGTCTCCGATGTCAGATTGCCGTTGGGGTCGTAGTCAAAGTTTTTCTGGCCGCCGATATTGCGGGTAATGGCGTCGACCTGGTTTCGGTCGGTATAGGTGTAGTTGAGGGTCAAGCCCAGGCGGTCGGTTTCTGCCAGCAGATTGCCCTCAGCGTTATAGTCAAATGTCTCGATATTCGATGACCCTTCCGGCAGGCTGTAAGGTGATATGGGCGGGTGGATGATTTTTTGGGGGTAATCCAGAGTATCGTAGGTGTAGTTTGTTTTATGTCCGTTGGGATCGGTCATGGCGATTCGCCGGCCGCGAATGTCATGGTCAAAATTCGTCAGGCTGCCCTCCGGCGCCAGAATTGTATCCGGGTTGCCCAATTGGTCGTAGGTATAGCGGGTGGTGTTCTGTCGCGGGTCGGTCCTGGTTTTGCGTTCGCCGGTGCCATAATTAGTGTAGCTAAACTCTTTTCCATCACCGTCGATGTATCTAATGAGATTTCCATCTCCGTCGTACTGCCAGGACTGCGTGATCCCGTTGCGATCGGTTCGAGAGGTTGGCAAACTAAAGTTCAAATTCCAATCGGTGGTGATCGCCGGCCCGCCCTCTATGCGCTCATGGACTACATTTCCTTTGGAATCATATCGGTAATAGGTCGTCAGGTTGCGGCCATCGGTTCTGGAGGTCATTACATTGTCAGTGCCATCAGGTTCATCAATGGACCAGGTCATGCGGGTTGTTTTGCCTTCGGGTTCCGCAATTTTGGTGGGGTTGCCGTAAAGATTGAGGTTGTAGGTCGTGGTGTTGCCGCGCAGATCCTTCACCGATCGCCGGTTGTAGGTATCGATATCATAAGTGAAGACGGCATAGTTGTCATCCGGATAGTAAACCCGCCTGACCATGTCGCGTGATTTTATGGCCTTTATAAAAGTAGACAGGTTGCTGCCGATATCACCATCTTTGTAATAGGCGTAGTTGTAGCTTTGGCCCAAAGAATTGGTGGCTGCCACTAAATTGTAGTCACCGCCGGGAAGTTCCAGTTCCTGGGCATAGGCATAGCTCTCTGCCCGGGGGCCCCGTTTGGCTGCACTCAAAAATCCCTGTTCGTCGTAAGAGAAACTCAACTTGATGCCCCCGGACGCGCTCACCCTTCTAAGGCGCATCAATCCCCTCAATAAATCCTCTACCGTCGGGTTTGCGGGCTCCAATGGTTCGTAGGTAAACGTCACACTGCGACCAACCGCGTCAACCACTTTTTCCAACAAATCTCCGTCGCCATAATGAAAGGTCATGGTGTTGCGATTGCGGTCTTCAATTTTGCGAACCTGCGTGGGTTTGAGCGGATCGGCCGGATGAGACCCGTAAACGACGTCTGCATCGCTCGGCAGATACAAATTGGACGGATCCAGGCCAATCCGGGTTGTGAGGCCGTCTCCGATGCTCATGAAAAGTGGGTCTGTATATACCGGACTTGCTTCAACCTCAGGCCGCTTCGGATAGTCATACGTATAGCTTGTGCCGTCCTTGGCGGTATAGACAAACGATTCCCCGGATTTTTCCAGGGTGCCGTGACGACCGCGCTCCGGATGCCATTGTCCGTTATGCTTTTGGAAAATAGTTCCATTGACACTGACTACCGACCAGTCTTCGGAATAATCCGGAATTTCGCCGTTCAAATAAAACCTGCCGAGTAATTGCTTGGTGCGCTCGCTGTCATCGACGCTGAAGACTGAAAGTTCCATATCCAGACTGTGCCGCCAGCCCGGTCCCAGAAGATGCGGTCCCTTGCCGGCCGGCAGATTGCTGTACGTGCGGGTGAAAGCAAGTTCCGGACCCCGGCCCTTGAGAGCTAAATCCTGGCGTGATAGATTCAGGGAACCGTCCTGAATCAATACATCGTGAACCACGATCTGGCCCAGCATCCGTCCGATGCTTTTTTCCTCGAGCATACCGGGTATCTGCAAGTTTTGCGAAACCAACCCGTCCGCTGTGTTGGCGGCTAATTGGATGTAAAATTGGGGTGAGATGTCCGGATCAAATCCCGCATTTTTCACACTGTCAAAATCGACGCTAAAATTGAAATTTCCCTGGGCGAGCGGTGTTTCCGGAATCAGTGTGTGGACAGCTTCCTGATCGCTGTCAAGAAGATTGACCATCACATTGGCGGCTTGTGTCAGATAAAAATTGAATGATTTAAAATCCTCTTCCAATCCAATATCGACCAAATCGCCCAAAGGTGGATCAAATTTGCTCAGGAAATGGTTTTTTACCAGTTTAAAACCACCGGATTGGGCTACCAGCAGCGGAAGCCCGTAGTATTCGAAAAGGCCATTGCCGGCATCATCGGTCTGATAAAGCTGCAGCCCAAGGAAGTCCTCCGGCTGCAGCCGGTTGAGGGCGTCATCGAGGTAATAAAGCTGCACCGCCGGGGTCATTGCCATCAACTGCTCCACATTTGGAAACTCGAGGTGCTGTTCCGTTCCGACGAGGGCCAGCAGTTCGGCCCACCCGAGCCCGAATATCAATTGCCGCTCGGGACCGAATCGATCCAGGGGATCCAGGGAAGGATCCGAATACAGGTCATAATCAAGGCTCATGGTTGTGGACCAGCCGATTTCCGGATCCAAAACGGTGGTCATTTCCATTTTTTTTCTTGGCAGCTTAAATAGGCTGAACTGCATCTCGGGACGATACGGATAGGCATATACTTTTTCAATGTCTTCCAACACCGGTGCGCTCTGACCGGTCTGCCAGGCCGAACTCTTGGCCAATGCCTGCTGATTGGCATTGTCACGCGTTTTCTGTTCATCGAAAACAGGGACTCGCAACGGAACATAACTTTTGGGCCGGTATTGCAAAGGACCCTCGCCGGCACCGATTTGTCCAAATTCGGCCTCTGAAAAGCCCGGACTGCCCGTTGCCGGTT
>Ga0209791_1000267_pt1 | contig 22390 bp, 22 predicted proteins | sample WorMetTyACAVOLI1_FD_187422 | JGI IMG/M metagenome (GOLD analysis project Ga0209791, IMG submission 187422) | Marine gutless worms symbiont microbial communities from Max Planck institute for Marine Microbiology, Germany - Olavius algarvensis... ... | reverse complement strand
CATCGACTTTGAAAAGGTACAACCTGATTTCTAAATCACTAATTTCCCGTTTATAACTGCCTGTTTTTATTAAAGGCAGTATTTGATTTTCAAATTATTTTGGACAGCAATGATTACTGATATATTATTTTTCAGTAATTATGATGTGAAATATTAGCCGTTATTCCGTTAAGAACGGCGGCCTTCATTTTTTGGGTGAAAATCCCTTGCACCTCTTTTGCTGAATTACCTATTTGGGATCATTGAGCAAATTTCAGGGTAAAAACCGAAAAGTTTATGACCGCAAGCAGCGTAAATGTAACCGCATACATTAAGGTTAAGCGAAACAGGAGGGAGTTGCCCAGGATTCGAATTTTTTTTGAAAACATATCCAATCCCACGCACTGTATGTATTAAATCAGCAATCTTAAGCTCGGCTGGTGCGACAGCAGCCGAAGATCGCCGCATCAAGGCTTGAATCCGGGCAATTAATTCGGAAAAAGCAAATGGCTTGACCAGGTAATCATCACCTCCGGTTTGCAAGCCTTCAACGCGTTCGTGGAGCGAACGTTTTGCACTTAAGATCAGCACCGGGGTGTAAATTTTCTGCTCACGCATTTCTTTGATAATGGACAGTCCATCCACGCTCGGCCGTTGGCAATTGATTGGGGCCCAATGACACTGCCTCCGGCAAGTGCCCACAAAAAACCACAACAAATATATAGCGAAGAACGAAGTCTCGTACGCCAAGTTGGCATTTTTACCTCCCCCGATTCTCTGTCAGACGGTCCTGTTCCCAAGATATTTCTAAATGAGTTTTCAACATGGTTGTATATCAGTAGATAAAATTTATCGTGTACCAATCGGTTTCAAACTCCCATGGAGTACCTGAAAATATGTAGCTTCGATCCTGAAGTTCGGATTTGATTCTAAGTTGATAGTGCGCTCCTTTTTCCAGCCTTTTGAGGGGTATGACCTTAAGACCTTTAATCTCGGACAAGATTTTTTGTGCCGCCCCGGGATCTTTCTCGGCTTTGAAGCCTCGCTTTTCCCATGACCGCCGAATCTGGTATTCTTTTTTCAGTGCATCAAATCGAATTTGATGGTATGCAGTTTTGCTGATCATTTTATCATCAAACCAGAAGTTATGGATTTCGTATAAAGAGACCGAAAATGCGATTTCAATTGGTACCCCTTTAGATACGGCTGCCTTCATATCTTCGGTGAAAACACCTTTTAACTTGATGTCGATCAGCAGCCCATCGGCAGAATTTCTGACAACTACATTTGCAAGCTCAGCGCCGATTAAAGGAGTCGAACCTGCTAATAGGTATAGTACGATAAAAAATAGATACCTCGTGGAGAAACTTTTCTTTTTCGACATTATCATCATTGACAAAAACAGTGATTATACCCTGCTCCAAAATTATGAGCAAATTAACGGCAGGATTCCATTCGCCTCCGCCAGGTAATGTAACGAGAAAGCGAATGAAACCCGCCATAAAGTGCACCTTGCTTAAGTGTACTACTATTCTAATACGAAACAGCTTTCAATTGCTGTCTGGTTATAACTTTCCTCTCTTGCCAGCACCTCGTATTTGAACTCATCACCTAAGGCAATAAACTCCTCGGGCACCGTAAATGAAGTCGCATTGGACGGCAGAATGACGCTAAACACCGAGCTGAACCCCGCATCCGTTTCCACCTCGAGCACGACCTCGTAGTTGTTAATCGTAACGGGTACTGGCGGTTGTACCCCGGCACCGCCGCCATCGGGGTCGGGGTGTGACATCGCAACCGCGGGCCACGCAATCGTGACAGGGGCGCTTACTTCCGTCGCATCGTAGCCCGGCTCGTCCGCGTCACACTGGACCGCCATCGGCTCCCCGTTAACGGTGGGTGCCGGCGGGGCCGGCATCACGTGGCTGAGCTCAACCTCGCTTTCCAACTCGTCTCCTTCAAGCGTTATGCCCTCGATTTCATAGATTCCTTCTGGAAACCGATCAAAGAATTCATCAGGCGACAGGTCATCGAATGTCGGCTCAGCACTTTCAAAGAAAATCTCGGTCAGACCCTGCCTGCGCATACGCCCTTTAACTCTAACATCGAGCATTTTGCGTTCTTTTGGGTCCTCGATGGTCAGCCGCTTCCAGGCATCTCCATCGATCAAAGCGTGAATGCCCAGATCCCCATCGGTGTTATTGAGCTCGAAGAATAGGTGTGCCTCGGCGAAAGGGATTTCATCCTTTTCGTGCTTGTGGTGGTAGCCGCTGGCCCATAGTTCCGGGATCGCAATCCCAAGGGTGAGGGTAATCACTACTGCCAAAATAACGGGCAACATCCGAACGGATCCGGTCATTTCATTTTTATTCTCGCGTGCGTGTTTCATTGGTCTTTTCCTCCAAATTTTGTTTTTTGATAAAATTAACTTCGTAGAAGTTTGCTCAAGACAGTTTTAAAACCTCATTGGCTGAATTCTTTGCGTTGTTCTCACCTCCTTTCAATGACAAAAAAATTCTGTATTTTTCATTTTGAATAATTTTCATTTGTCTACTTCTTTCATTATAGTTTTCTACCAGGTCAGTCATGATAACTTTAGCCATGATTACCCTTCTAACATGTGAATCTTACGTGAATATTACTGAAAGATTATTATTCGATAATGTATAAAATAAGGTCGACCAGACGGGCACAAGGGGCGTGATTACTGCCATAGAACCAATAGGAAATTTGGATACCAGGCCTTTGGATTTTCAACAGCCAGCTTCTTTTACTTTACTTCAGCACTCTAAGTTAACTATACCCTAACATTGCATAAATTCTTATCATCTAGCCTGGCCGTTATGCCTGAGATCGTTGCTTTTTCCGGGCTGATGCTGGATGCTTGATACTCGATGCTGGATATCTAACAGGACACTATCGGTGAATTTCAACGACATCCAGTATCCAGAAACCAGAATCCAGGATCAGTCAATACTTTCAATGGTCTTCATATCAGCAGCTAAGTTGGATTTCAAAATTTTATGCAACTATAGGGTTAATCTTGCCAGAAATTATCGGCTTTTCTTTTCTTGCCATAGCCTAGGAGGTCATCTCCCCAGAGAAATAACGGATTTAGCCGGGGGTATTTTCGAATACCCCACCTGACCGAGTCGTGAAGCCGGCCGGCCGGTTTATTAAATGGGCAGCTTCTGATACAGTTTGAACAATCCGTTCCATTCCTGGCCCAGAACTCAAGGCAGGTTTCCGCATTGATGGGCCACCTCAAAACACCTTTGCGGTTGGAAATATTATTGGGCTTGCCTGTTGGTCCCCCGTGGGAAATGGATTTGCTGGGGCATTTGTCGGCACATTTTTCACATCGCAGACAGAAATCCCAGACACCAAATTCAATGGGTTTGTCCGGCACCAGCGGTAAATCTGTCAGCACCTTGGCCAATCTGACCCGGGGTCCGAATTCAGGGGTGATCAGCAGGCCGTTGCGCGCCAGTTCGCCCAGCCCGGCATCAATGGCGATGGGGATGCTGCAGGCCGTGTCATTGCCACAGGCGATGGCCTTATACCCCAGCCCCCTGATATGATGGGCCAGAAGGCCTGCGACAAAGGCCATTTTAGAATATCCCAACCCGGTGGCAACCGAAGATGGGCTGGCCGGCGAACAGCCTATGGCGTCATAATCCATCTCGACGGCAATCGCGATGGCGTATCGATACTCTGCGGGCAGTTCATTGGGCACAGACTTGGCGTCTCTGAGCGGAAAGGCCGCAGAATAGACCCAATCCCGGTCCAACTCGCAGATTCCAGCCAGTGAAGCACCGAAAAATCCGGCCGCCTTTTTGATGTCGTTGGTCACTGCCCGGGGATTGCCACTGTCGATTTTTAGCCCGGGCGGCACCCGGGGAAATTCATAAATTTGTTCCCAATCCCAGGCGTACATTCCCATTCGACCACCGGCCACACCCTGCGCGAAGGTGTTTTCCAGGTGCCAGGCCGCATTGACCATGGACTGGTCCTTTAACTGGTAACCCGGTTTATCTTTCGGCGGCACTTCCGTCATATAGAATTTTTTCCCGAGATCCAACATCTCGGCATCCCATAACGGGCGGCAGAACATTTCATTTTTTTGATCGAATGGTTCTACATCCCCAATCAGATACCGTCTGGCCCCGGTATCGGCAAATTTTGCATTCATAGCGATAGTTTCTCCGTTTCACCAATATTTATCCAGTCAACAGATTCAGCGCCCCTTGACCATTATCCCGCCGTCGACGATGATTTCTGTTCCGGTAATGTAGGCGGATTCGTCTGAAGCAAGGAACAGGCCGCAGTAGGCAATGTCCTCGGCGGTCGCCAACCGACCCAGCGGGACCCACTCGCTGATGGCCTGTCTGGTTTCTTCATCCCATACTTTTTGCATGGGTGTATCCACCGGGCCGGGATGGATGATGTTGGCCCGAATTCCATCCTTGGCATATACGACGGCCATTGATCGGGTCAAAGACGCCAGGGCACCCTTGCTGGCGGTGTAAGCATCCTGGGCGGTGGTAAAACCCATCAGGGCCGTGCCGGAACCGATGTTGACGATGGCTCCGCCGCCCTGTTTGATCAGCTCGGGGATGCCGTGCTTGCAAACCCAAACCGTACCCTTGAGATTGATTGCCATGACGCTGTCCCAGGTGCTCTCGTCCGTGCGGGTGACTTCCACATCTTTGTCACGCCATAAAACTCCGGCATTGTTGTAGAGAATATCGAGCTTGCCAAAGGCTTTCACGCCCGTTTCAACCGCTTGTTTGACTTCCTGCTCATCGGCCACGTCGCATCGAGCAAACTCGGCTTCACCACCGCGTTCTTTAATCAGGTGGACGGTTTCCTCACCGGCTTCCTGATTGATGTCGGCCGCGACAATCTTGGATCCTTCAGCGGCAAAGAGCAGGCAGGTAGCCCGTCCCACACCCATGCCTGCGCCGGTGATCAAAGCAACTTTACCGTCAAGTCTCATTGGTAATTTTTCCCCCGGGAACTTTTGATATCTATAACGATTATCCCTACCTGAGCCAAACGCCTTATTCGTTGTGGTTTAATGCGGTTAAGGCCGGAATTTTTTAATTTGCATATCTTTTAGTATTTTATAATGTTTGTCATTACCCGTCAGAATGGGCAGCCCGTATGCAATTGCCGTCGCACCTATCAAAGCATCCGCCAACTGGATTGAATGGCTCAAATAGTGTTGTTCTACAAAGAACATCGCCTTAACGGATATCTCTTCTGAAATATAGAGAATATTCGAGTTCCAAACATGGAGAGCCCTGCGAAGATTATTTAGCTCACCTTTGTTTCTCATGCCTTGGACCAATTCCATATAGGTAACGACAGAAATGAAAAAATTCTTTGAATTTTCAATGGCCTTATATGCCTTTTCATTCCCCTGCATGTACCAAATGATGACATCTGTATCGATAATCATTTAGTATCTTCCTTTTCTTAATTTCCTGACATATTCATCAATATCTTGGACTTTATCGTTATCCTGCCAGATTCCAAACAACTCGTTCTTGGCAGCTTCCGCCTTTTTTTCGCTGTAGGGAACCAGTTTGGCACAGGGCTTGCCGCGAAAGGTTATTACAACTTCCTCGCCTCTTTTGACGGTATCAAGTAGTTCCTTTGAATGGAACCTGAGATCTTTCGCAGTTGCTTTCATAGTTCCTCCTCTATTTGCTGAAGTTTGCATTTTGGAATATAAACTATCGGAGGATGTGTGTCAATAAATAGTTCGCTCATCAAGCGATTCTCGTTGAAGCGTTCGCTATGGGCCAGCCAAGTGATATGATCAATGTGATTTCGGCAACAGCCGTTTGAGATTTGACTACTTGCTTTTTGGCCTTGTTATTGTTATTTCCTCTCGGGCGATATGCGGAATCATCATCAAATAAAAACTATAAAAATATGACATCCAGCATATCGTATGGGTCCGGGTAGTTTTGAACTAAATTTTTGATCACCCTCAACTGACGTTATCGATGAGGAAAAGGGAGTAAGGAAATGTCGATATTATTTGAGCCTGTAACCGTCGGAAATCTCGAGCTAAAGAATCGCTTCCTTCGATCCGCCACATACTATGCGCTAAGTGATATGGACGGCTTCATCGGCCGGGATAGCGTTGATCTGATTCGGCGGCTGGCGGAAAATGAGGTCGGACTGATCGTAACCGGTTACGCCTATGTCCTGAAAAGCGGGCAGTCGTACCCCGATATGAACGGTATCCAGGATGATGACCATATCCCGGCGTATCAGGAGATGACACGAGCCGTTCATGATGTTGACGGCCGGATCGTCATGCAGATCGCCCATTGCGGCTCGGCCTCCGAAACTGCGGCCAAGACCGGCGGTGACTATATGGCTGTCTCCCTCGTGGACAAAATGCCCGATTACGGCCGCCGACCCAGGGTGATGACGGACGCGGATATTGAAAAGATAATCGCCGCTTTCGGGCAGGCTGCCGGCCGGGTTCAGGAGGCCGGGTTTGACGGCGTCCAGATTCACGGGGCCCATGGCTATCTGGTCTCACAATTTCTTTCTCCCCTAAGCAACCAAAGGCAGGACAAATGGGGAGGGAGTTTGGAGAACCGAATGCGGTTCTTAATCGAGGTTTTCAGATCCATTAAAAACCAGGTGGGTGACAACTTTCCGATTATGATTAAGCTGGGCTGCAAGGATTACCTGAAATCCGGTGATGGCTTCAGTATTGAAGAAGGGGCACAGGTTGCCACGACCTTGGAGCATGAGGGGGCCTGCCTGATCGAAATAAGCCACTGTAACCAGGATGCGTCCAGCAGAAAAAAGAATCTATTAGGTATTACATCAGAGGAAAATGAGGCCTGTTTTCTTCCCGAGGCCCGCATCGTCCGGCAAGCCACTTCCCTACCCTTGAGCATCGTAGGAGGCCTGCGCAGCCCGGGGGTTATGGAAGATATTATCAGCTCGGGTGTTTCTGACATGATCTCCATTTGCCGGCCGCTGATCAGGGAGCCGGACCTGATCAAACGCTGGAACAAGGGCGACAGAAGACCGGCGGATTGTATCTCCTGCGGCAAATGCTTCAACCTTGATGACAAAGGTAAGATGCACATCCAGTGCAGTCAGCTAAAAGAAGATTAGGTAAAGAATGCCAAGTTTATGCGGGTCGATGTCCGAGATTAGCTTGGCTTTTTGACTTTTCCTGCTGCAAATTCTTCTAGTCTTCGATTTTAGACGATAGCACTCGGTCTATTTACATTTCCTTAACGACATCCAAAAAAATCTCGCTGGCTTTTTGACAATAGTCGCGCGTTATGGTCAGGGGGGGCATGAAGCGAAAAACATTCCCATAGCGGCCGCAGGGGACCATGATGACGCCGCGGTTGAGAAGCCCGAATACGATCCGTCCAATCGAATCTGCATCGAGGGGTTCTTTGGTCTCCTTGTCTTTGACCATTTCAACGCCGATCATCAACCCCCTGCCGCGGACATCGCCGATCACCCTGGAATTCGCAGCACCTTCCAGCAGCCAGCCCTTGATTTCTTCACCCAACTCAGCGGCTCTGCGAATCAAGGCATTGTCATTTTCGGTTAAAATATCAATATTGGTCATGGTGGTGGCCGCTGCGACTGCATTGCCGGCGAAGGTGTTCGGCTGTGAACCTTCCGGGATTTTATCGGCCAGATTTTTGCGCAGGGTCAGTCCCGCCATTGGCATATCGCCACCCATGCCTTTGCCCCACGCCAGCATATCGGGCTGGACGCTGCTGTGCTCGATTGACCACATTTTTCCGGTACGCCCTGTTCCGGCCTGCACTTCATCGGCCAGGAACAAGGCGCCGTGTTTTTCACAAGCCGCATTTATTACTTCCAGATAGCCGGGCGGCGGCGGCACATAGCCGCCTTCGCCCTGCTGGGGTTCGATAATCAGAACCGCCACATCATCGGCCGCGGTATAGGGTGTGTTGAGCACATAGTCCACATATTTGGCACACTGCAGGTTGCAGTCCGGATATTGCATATTGAAGCAGCAGCGATAGCAGTAAGGATAAGGCAGATGGATAACACCGGGAATCGACGGTCCATACCCCAGGCGGTAGACCTCACCGGTGGTCAGAGAGCCGGAACCGCACCAGACACCGTGGTAAGCGCCATGGAACGCGGCAATTTGTGTTCTGCCGGTCACGCGGCGGGCAAATTTGATGGCGGTTTCAAGGGCCCCGCTACCCCCTTGGGTGAAGTAACTGGCGCAGCGGCCGCGCAGCCCTGCGGGCATGACACCCGAGACTCTGGCGGCCAGTTCGATGCGACGGGTATTGGTCATGTCGGTGGCATGCATCAATTTTTTCAACTGCTCCTCGATCGCCTTAATTACCCGGGGATGTCGGCGACCCACGGAATTGACAGCGACCCCGGCCGTGATATCGATGTATAAATTGCCGTCGGGGTCTTTGACGGTGGAACCCATGCCTTCATCATAAACACACGGAAAGGCCCCCGCACCGCGCGCCAGTGATTCGTATTGCGACGAATCTTCCAGCAGCTTCTGTGAAATCGGGCCGGGCACTTTTTCGGTAACCATCCGGGGTGCCTCGGGATAAGACAATTTTGCCAGATCATTTTCAGAAATCATGTTCTCCCTCCTGTTTGATGATATTGGTCTTTAGAATCTTAAATCTCAAATTTTAGAATTTTTAACCAAGAATTTTCTCGCAAAGCCGCAAAGCGCGCAACGGCAAAGCATTAATCAATTCTGGGCGACTTGGCGTCTTTGCGTGAGACTTTTTCGGTTAAGGTTCATCCGGATTAGGCCCTTAATTACTATATGTCGCAGATATCATTTTGCATTAATTGGGTACTTTTGAATTCTAGGCATGGCTTACAGCATCTTGCCGGGAAGCCATAGAGCGAGCTGCGGAAACAACATGGTTAAGAGCAATACCAGCAATTGGATAGCGACGAATGGGGGTACCGACTGCCAGATGTTTTTGGTGTGGATCTCCGGAGGGGCCACCCCCTTCATTAAAATCAAGGCCCAACCAAAAGGCGGCGTCAGGTACGCTACCTGCATGTTCAGTATAAACACGATGGCAAACCAGGTGGGATCAAAACCCAGATATACGGCGACGGGAATGAATATTGGCGCGCATATTGTCAAGACCGCATAGTCATCCATAAACATGCCGAATATGAGCAGGATAAATTGCATTGCCAAAAGAACGACCCATCGGTTGACCGATAGATTTTCGACAAGCTCCATGACCATGTCCTGGGCTCCGGCGCTGGTATACACAACTCCAAAAAGGGTAGCCGTAACCAGTATCCACAAGGCCATCCCGCTTATTTTCATGGTTTCAAGGCATGAATCTGTGATGACTTTGAAGTTCATTCGGCCGTAGATAGTACAGACCAAAAAAGATCCGAATGCTCCCACACCGGCAGCCTCGGTCGGCGTGGCGATACCCAGGAAAATCGATCCCAAAACCAATACGATCAGCAGAGAAGGTAAAATGATGTCTTTGAGTGAGGTCAGCCTGGTTTTCCAGGTTATTTCCCCTTCTGCTCGGGGTGCCAGTTCCGGTTGAAGATGGCACCTTACGGTTATATAAATTATATACAGGCTGGCCGTGATAAATCCGGGAATCGCCCCACCGAAAAAAATTTTACCAATAGAAATGCGTGAGATATAGGCAAAGATGATCATTATGATACTGGGAGGAATAATCTCTCCCAGAACCCCGCCGGCCATGACACTGCCCAGGGCCAGTGATTTATTGTAGTTCATTTTGAGCATCGCCGGCACGGCAATCAGCCCCATGGTCAGAATCCCCGGACCGAATCCGCCACACATGGCCAGCGCAACACATACACCGACGGATACAATGGCCAGGCCCCCTCTTATGCCGGCAAGCCAGACGTTGAGCGCTTTGAACAGGCGATCGGAGATGCCGGAATGAATTAAAAAATTCCCCATGAGCAGAAACAGGGGAATCGTAATCAAACCCGGGTCGGTTATTTGACGATAGGTGGTCGTAGCAATGATGTACAAGCCGTTTGTGCCGTCCAGCAAAAAGGTGATCAGCACACTGATGCCGCCCAGGGCAAAAACGACCGGAACTCCCATAGCCAAAAGGAAAATAAGTCCACAAAAAAGAAGAACCGTTGTCAGCTCAATACTCATTAGTCCTTGCCTTTCCTGAAATAAGAAATACCCTGCAGCAAAAACAGGAACGCCAGGACCGGCATGAGCAGTTTAAACGGGTATAGTGGGATACGAAATGCTCCGGCGGCTTTTTCATTATTCATCAGTGAATTCCATCCCATCCAGGATGTCTGCCAAACCAGAACACTTAGAAAAGAAGTCATCGCGGTCAGCGAGATCCAGCGCGCAATTTTTTTTATTCTAGGTGGAAAGTGGTCGTAAAAGATTTCGATCCGGATATGCTCACCTTTAAACAGGGTATAGACTCCGGCAAACAGAATAAAAACACCGAACAGCAGCCGGTTTGTGAGCCAGCCCCAGAGAAGCGGTCGGTTGAAGACATATCTGGCGGTTACATCGATGGTCGTGATAATCATAATAATAAATACCAGGTAGCAGGTCAGTTTGCCGGCCTTTTCAACTATGGCGTCAACCCGGTCAAAGAATACGTTTACTGCTTTTGACATCTGAGCAATCCCTCAAACCGGATTAAAAAAATGCGAATCCGGTGCTTAAACCCTATAGTTGCATAAAATATTGAAATCCAACTTCGCTGCTGCAATGAAGACCATTGAAAGTATTGACTGATCCTGGATTCTGGTTTCTGGATGTCGTTGAAATTCACCGATAGTGTACTGTTAGATATCCAGCATCAAGTATCCCCGCTGAAACGGGATCTCCGCTCCGCTCAGACAAGCATCCAGCATCTGCCCGGAAAAAGCAACGATCTCAGACATAACGGCCTGGCTTGATGACAAGAATTTATGCAACGTTAGGGTAAATATTCCGTCCAAAACAAATAACCCATTCAGGGGTGTAAATTGTTCTTTGAAATCCGAAGAATGCTGTTTTCTCCAGGGGACGGCGGATTTATTAAACAAACGGGAGGGTCTTCATCAGCCCTCCCGCCAGGTGTAAGATAAGATAAAAAGGATTTGCCTAACTCTATTTCAGAGCCTTTCTCCAAGTCTTGATCATTTCAATAGCCTCGGCAGCGGCCGGATCGCGTTGCCCTATTTGATCCCATAGCTTGAGGGCAGCCGCTTCGTGTTGGGCATCGCAGGCTGCATCGATCGGGCTGTTGATGATGGTACCCGCTTTTACCATGTCCTCAACCTTTTTCAATTCAGCGTCATAGATTTTGTTTAGCTTATGGAAGTAATCTTCTGCAGCATCGGCCATTACTTTTTTGAGATCATCCGGCAAGGAATTCCAGGTCTTCTGATTAAACAGAATTTGTCCCACGACGACATCATTCTGTCCGCCCAGAACACGGTATGGTGCAACTTCCTGCCAATTTAGCCCTGTTACGGCACTCACGTCCCACTGGGATGCATCAATGGTGCCGAGTTTAAGTCCCATATAGGCTTCCATGCCGCTAATATATGTACCGCGTGCACCTATCATGTTGTAATAATCGGCCCAGGAACCTTCGACCCTGAACTTCAGGCCCTTCATGTCATTGCAGGTTGTAATCTTTTTGGTGGACATGGTGAAAATGGGTCCATAGGAGTGAACATCTAGCCAGTAGAGACCCTGCTTGGCATATTCACCGCGCAGTAAATCCACATAGCCGGTATTAAAGAAAAAATCGCGAATCATCTTGCCGGCTTCATAAACATCCGGTTCGCCGGGAAGGTTATATGCATAGGGTAGACCAAATTCCACCTCTCCGACCCCGACAATGCCCCCCCACATGGCTGCGACAGCGTGCAGCATATCCAGGGTTCCCTTTTGAGTCGCCTCGAATAGTTGTTCGGCCGGCACCAGCTCCGGGTCGGCAAATACCTGGATTCTTATTTGGCCCTTGCTGAGTTTGTTAGCTGTTTGTGCAAAATCTTTCAACAATTCCATGGACAGATCACCGCGGGGATAGGCAGATTGGATCTTTAAGCGGTATGTCTTGCCAACAGCGTCGGCGGTTAGATGGCCGAGCGGCAAGGTGGTAACGAAAATAGCAACCAGAACGACTGTCATCAATATTGATATCCGTTTCACTTTCATAACCCTCCTTTTTTAATTGTTGCAGCTGTTACGTCATTTAAACCCGAAAATTTGCATGAAAATTAATGAGAATATGACGGCCTCAGATTTGTGCGGCAAGGGAGGACTCGTGCAAAATTCAGGTAGTCCTATCTGATTATCACCTCCTTTGTAAAATCGGAAAATATTCAACGATGCAAAGTTTCCCTGATTTATTGTTGTCGTATTGATGTCGATTCAATGAAAGCTTATTATTTACAATCCCTGGCAATTGCTGATTTGAATTTAGTATTTTAAAGCACATTTAATATAGAAATGACCGCTATGTCAACCTGGAAGTCAGATATGAGCCGATTACAGCTTCCGCCTCGATTTCTACCAGATGATCCGGCCGGGCGAGGGCCTTGATTTCGGCCATGGTAATCACCGGTCGAATATCTTTAAACCACTCCGAATAGGCCCGTATGTATTCCTGGCCGCGGCTGATATCAGTGACGTAAAAGCGGACCCTGACGACGTTGGACATTTTGGCGCCGGCACGGTTTAAGACATCTTCAATTTTTTGCAGAATAATTTTAGTTTGCAGATAGGCATCCCCAACTCCCTCCACTGCGCCTTTCGAGTTGGTGGTGGTGGTGCCGCCGACGAATACCATGTTGCCGACTTTGACCGCCCGGCTGTAGCCGGCTTTTTCTTCAAACGGTGCGCCCGATGAGTAATTTTCTCGTTTTAGCAGCTCCATTTATTCTCTTTGCTCCTTTTGAGAGGTTCCAGGCAAGTTCGGTTTAGCAAGCCCATAATCAATCATTTACTGCCCCAAATAGGCCTTTTTCACGCGTTCATCATTTATCAGTTCGGTACATTTGCCCTCTAAAATAAGCTTGCCCGTCTCCAGCACATAGCCGCGGTGTGAGATTTTTAGAGCCATCCGGGCATTTTGCTCCACCAGGAGGATACTGGTGCCTCTTTTATTGATATCCAGCGCTATCTTGGCTATTTCGCGAACCACAAGCGGTGCAAGGCCTATGGAGGGTTCATCCATCAGAAGCAAAATAGGATTGCCCATTAGTGCCCGGGCAATGGCGAGCATCTGCTGCTCACCCCCGCTCAAGGTGCTGGCCTGCTGGTTTTTCCGTGCTTTCAATTGCGGAAACGTTTCGAATATTTCTGTGAAACTTTCCTTTTTCCTGGTTTTATCGTTCTGCAAGTAGGCGCCTAATTTGATATTTTCCATAACGGTCATATATGGAAATAGTTGTCGCCCCTGGGGAACATGTCCAATTCCCAGTTTGACGATATCCTGGGCCGGTATTTCATGGAGCCTTTTTCCTTGAAACCGGATTTCGCCGGCTGCGGGCCTTTTCAATCCGGATATGGCTCTTAAAGCGGTTGTCTTGCCGGCACCGTTGCTGCCGATGATCGTTACGATTTCACCCGCCTGCACCGTCAATGAGAGATCCTTGACAATGTCTGCGCCGTCATATTGAATCTTTATATGGTCAATTTCAAGCAACATCTTCTTCCGTCCCGAGATACGCCTCTATCACAGCCGGGTTTTCAACGATTTCCGCCGGACTTCCGTCAGCTATTTTTATTCCGAAATTAAGCACGGCAAGCCTGTCGCAAAGCCCCATCACGGCCTTGAGGTTATGTTCAATGATGATGCAAGTGATCCCATTTTGCCCTCTAAGGGCTCTGATCATTTGCAGCATGTTTTCAACCTCTTCGGCGTTCATGCCCGTTATGGGTTCGTCCAGCAGCAGCAGTTGGGGCTCAGTTGCCAGGGCGATGGCCAGGCACAATAAACGTTGACTTCCATGGGGAAGGTTGGCCGCCGGTTCGTCGGCATACGGGGCCAAGCCCACAAACTGCAATTTGTCCATGGATTTTTGCCGCAGTAATTCATCATTTTCTTTATTTGAACGCGGATTAAAAAAAATGTCTGAAGGTCCGATTCTTGTCTGAAGATGACAACCGATTCGAACATTATCGAGGAGCGTAAAACTTTTAAAAAAAAGGTTTTCCTGAAAGACGCGAGCGATGCCCCGTTGAGCGCGTCGGTACGGCGCAAGCTTTGTAATGACTTCTTCATTGAAAATGACCTCCCCCTGATTCGGCCGCAAGGTACCGTCGATCAGGTTGAGGGCGGTGGACTTGCCCGCGCCATTGGGGCCGATCAGGCCAAAGATCTGGCCGCGGCTGACATTCAGGTCGAGTTCCATGACAGCGGCTAAACCACCAAAAATTTTGGTCAGTTTGCTAATTTCGAGAAAACTCATGCGAACACCACTTCTACGAAGTTCCCGTAAGGTCGATTTTAGACCTGGGGCTGAAGGATTTCGATCGCCAAACACCGACCTTTGAGGGTATGCTGACCAGTCCTTCGGGTATGATCATGACCACGGCTAAAGCAATGGCCCCTATTATCATCGGTTGATACTCCTGCATCGGGCGGCTAAACTCCATAATCAGGGACAAGATTACGGCTCCGATAATGGGCCCCGTGAACCTCGCTTTTCCGCCAACAACCACATAGACTAAAAAGTAGATAGTGGTCATAACGCCAAAAATAGAACTGGCCTGTGAGCTCAATGTCTGTTCTAAATGCGCTAACAGAGCACCGCCCACCCCGGCAAAAAAACTGGCTATGCTGAAGTTAATGATTTTATATTTCTGGACATTGATGCCAACTGCTCCGGCCATTTTGTCGGTTTCCCGGATGGCGACCCAGGTGAAGCCGAGATTGGAGTTTTCCAAGCGGTAAAGGATAAATATTGACAGGCTGACAATGCCCAGCGTCAAATAATAATATTCGGTAAATCCGCCAAAATCGACTTGACCTAAACCCGGAACGGATAACACCCCGGCCCCCGGGAAGCCGATCAAACCATTGGTTCCACCTGTCAGGCTGCGCCAGTTGAATATCAACAGGCGCAGGCTCTCGGATGTCACCACGGTCAGAATGACAAAATAGATTCCCTTCACCCGCATGAATGGGAAGCCCAAGAAAAAGGCAATCAGACCGGCCATTAAACCGCCTAACGGTAGGGTAACCCCAAAGGGCAGCCCGTTCATGGCCAACAGGGCCGAGGTGTAAGCACCGATACACATGAATCCGACATGCCCCAAAGAAAATTCGCCAATCAGGAAGATGGTTCGCAGACTGGCTGCCATCAGCGTGTTGATGACGATCATGGTTAAAACCGAAGTCCAGTAAATACTGGCAAGAACCGGTGGCGCGGCGATTGCCGCAGCTGCGATTGCGATCCACCCCAGGAGCCTGATTCGCGATGAATTATTCTGCATGGCCGAAAAACCCCTGTGGCTTGATGGTCAGGATCAAGATAACCATGAGCAAAGGCCCTAAAGCGGCCCAGGCATGCCCGAACAGGATCGGCACCAGGCCGTCGATCAGCCCCAAAATCATCCCCGCCATGAACGCTCCGGGCAAACTGCCCATCCCGCCGATGACGATGATGGTCATACCCTTGACCAATGGCGGCAGCCCCATGAAGGGGCTCAAGGCGAACAGTGATCCGGCCAAGGTCCCACCGGCAGCGGCAAGGGCGCAACCGATGGCCATGGCCATGGCCGCCATTTTGTCGGGACTAATGCCTTGAAGGATGGCGCCTTCGGCATTTTGGGCACTGGCTACCATGGCCTGACCATATTTTGTCGACTTGAGAAAAATATATAAGCAAAGACTCAAGATTACCGCCACAACGACAGCGACCAGCCGATCCTTGGGGACACTGAGGCCCATTAATTTGAAGGGGCCGCGGGCCAGCATCGGGATACTGCGTTCATAAAGGCCAAATACCGCAACGGCACCGCTTTGAAGAATCAGGGTTAACCCGGTTGTGGCCACAACTGCCGATAGCCTGTCATCTTTGAGCGGGCGGAACAGAAATCGTTCCAGAATCAGGCCCCCGCCGGCCATGATGACCATGCTCAAAGCGGTGGCCATAACCAGAGGCAATTTGAACGAGGCCGTCAGGTAGTAGACGACATATGCCCCAATCATGTAAATTTCGCCGTGAGCGAACTGCATAATATGCATAATGCCGAAGATCAGGGTCAGGCCCAGGGCCATCAGGACGTAGATCCAACCCAGGGCCAGCCCGTTGATAATACCCTGCCAGATTATTTGCACCGGTAGATCCAAGGCCAACTCCAATACTCTTAAAGATCGCTTCCTAAATTACTATCTCAATGTTGCCTTCAATAAAATCCTAGCCCCTTCACCTGGTTTCAGGTTTCACGTCAGGTGTCAGCGTCACCGCTGACCGCGGAGTGGCCGGTTTGATCGAAAGAGAAACTGTGAAAAAGCGAATCCTCCTGCGGCGGACAAGTATCGAATATCGAATAATGAAAATTCCGCCGCAGGCGGATCGAAGTAAGGTATTCTGTCTATTTTAAATAAGATTGAGCAAGCCTACTCCGCTGGAAAGGCTACGAAGGCCGGGAGCGATTCCACCCTTCGATATTCTGCGGTTCGCTGTTTCAATAATGTGAAGTTTCATATGAGATGCCCAGCCCCGGAAATGCTGTGCCTGAAACCTGAACACTGACACCTGAAACCTTTAACCGTTATCGTTCCCAAAATAGGGGAAATAATATTTTAGGTTATGTTACTTTGGAATTTCCTTACTAGCCGGAACAGCTCTAAAAATTTATTTGTCCACCACAGGCATCTTGAAACCCACAAATTCCACCTTGCCGTTCATCACACGGCTGATCGGCATGGGCCTGACTACCACACGGTTTACGCCCAATCGCTCGCCTCCGCCCATATGGCCCGGTCCGAATGCGGTCTGAAAACTGCCCGGTGCGGTCATGGATTCAAAGGCAGCCACGACCTTCATCGGATCGACACTATCGGCTTTTTTGAGGGCCTGAACAAAAACTTCGGCCTCGCTCCAGGTAATGATGGCGTCGGAAAAGAAGGGCTCCTTGTATTTTTTCTTCCATCGTTCCATACATTCGATCATGCTCGGCGTGGCGTGATTCATATCCATGCCATTGCTGATGACGTCGTGGGATCCCTCCGGCCCGACCAGCGACAGAATCAAATCCGGTGCGGTGGGCGCATCTGAAATAAAAACACCTTCAAATCCGAGTTGGCGGGCTGTCCTGAGTTGATAACCGGCCTGGGCACTGACCATCGCCTGAATAACATCCGGTTTGGCGGCCAAGGCTTTGGTGTAGAAAGGCAGAAAATCGACAGCGCCTTCTTCCCATAGTTCAACACCGACCACATTTAAACCGCGTTCTGCGGCTATTTTCTTGGCCCGGTCAATTGGAATGCCGAGGTCCGGGGCAACGATGAAGAGCCTCTTGGCTTCCGGATACGTTTTCCTGAGGAAATCATAATCCATTTCCCAAGCGGCATCGGAAGAAACACAGAGTCTAACGGCATAGGGCTTCTTGGCACTGACATCACCGGGAAGGCCCGGCGCATCGATCCATGTAATCAGATGGAGTGCCTTGGCCTTGGCGCAAACTTGATAGATAGCTGCGGCAACCGGCGGGGCAATGGCCCCCAAGACAAACCGGCACCCATCCTTATAGACCAGCTTTTTAGTTGCCACGGCGGCAACTGTAGGGTCTATCTTACTGTCCTCGGCGATCAGTTCTAAAATGTAAGTTTCGCCGCCTAATTGAAGCCCACCGGCTTCGTTGACCTTATCAAAGTAAAGTTCGACGGCTCTGGTTAATCCGACGCCAACGATGCTGATAGGCCCGGATAAAGGCATGAGCATTCCGACTTTAAGGCGCTTGTTGGCAGCCTGACCTGAGGTATGGATGCCAAAGACAAATACCGCTGACAACAGCACCGCAAATGTCACAAAAATCCAATTGCCTGGCTTTGCTCTCATGATACTCTCTCCTTTTTCAAATTGTTGATGTTAAATCGGGGCCTCCTCCAATTGATACCCCGCTAAGGACGGATCCGGATCAATGGTTATCCGGGTGGCAATACTGCTGAAAATTTTTATCCAAAAGCGCCGCCGTTTTCTTCAAAGACGACCTTTCCGCCAATGATTGTCATGAGTACCGGAATTGCGCCGATTTTGTGGGGATCGACGGTTAATATGTCGTCCCCGATGATGCAAAAATCAGCCACTTTACCGACTTCGATGGAGCCCTTGATGTCCTCCATGCGGTCCTGCCAGGCCCCGTTGATGGTGTAGGATCGGATGGCTTCTTCGACCGTGATGCATTCTTCCGGCCCGCTTACTTTGCCGGATACCAGACCTTCTCTCAACACGGCGGCCTGAACTCCCAATCTCCAGTTGGGATAGGTCACCGGGGCATCGGAGCTGCTGGTCAGATTGGCGCCGGCGTCTAAAACCGTGCGCGTGGGCCATTCATAAGCGGCTCTCTGTTCACCGACAACTGCCGGTTCAAAGTCGGATATCATGGCACTGATAAAGGGCTGCATGGCGATTCCGAAGTTGTTCCGGGCTAAAACCATAGCTGTCTCCGGGCTGATAAAATCGCCGTGGATGAGATAGTGGCGCGGCTCGCCGCCGGGAACTTCCTCGATGGCCTCGACAAAGCCGTCCACAGCGGCATCAATGGCCCGGTCTCCGGTAGCGTGCAATCCTATTTGAAAACCGTGCCGGTGAACCAGTTTGATCATTTCAATCAGGTTTTCGCGCTGTTGGGCGTCGGTATCGCCGGGTATGACCGATCTACCGTGGCCGGCGTCACCGCTGACGTAATCCTCGTTCATCCAAGACGTGTAAGTTAATGGAATACCGTCGGCAAAAATCTTGACACCCGAAAATTGAAGACACGTTTTATCAAATCCGGACGGCACTTTAAACGTTTTGAGGCCGTTTTCTAAGTCTTCGTAGGTCAGCGCACCGTAATCGCCTAAAAGCAGCAAGACAGCCACGCGCGCCGATAATTGGCCCTCTGCCAGCAGCTCCTGATAAAGATCGACAAATTCCGTGCCCATCACGCCATATAGAAAATCTTCACCGCCGGGTCCGATGGCCGCATCGGTGAAGCTCGTCACGCCATTGGCATTCAGATGACTTAAGGTCGTCAGCAGGGCGGTTTTCTTTTCCTCCCGGGTTAAAAGCGGCACATGGGCCGCCACCAGTGCCTGGGCGCCGGGCTCTTTCAGGATTCCGGTCGGTTCTCCGTTTGCGTCCCTTTCCATTTCACCTGAAGGCGGATCCGGGGTGTCCTTGGTGATACCCGCCAGCTCGAGGGCCTTGCTGTTGACCAGCAGGGTGTGGACGGAAAAATCAGTGAAGGCCACCGGATGATCAGGCGAAACCGCGTCCAGATCCCCTTTGCGGGGTAATTTGGATGGATCGTTGCGGCACTCCTCAAGCGTGCTCTGATCCCAGCCAAAACCCCGGATCCATTCGCCTGGCTCAGCCTCAGCCACCTTTTGTCTGAGTGCTGCGACCATGTCGGGAATCGATTGGATCGTCGGATAGGTTAAGTCGAGGGACAACGGCGGCCGGCTGGCTCCGAAGAAAGGTGCGTGCATGTGCGATTCGTTGATGCCCGGTAAAAGCGGCTTGCCTTTGAGATCCAACACTTTTGTATCGGATGCGATGAACGGTTTGATTTGATCGTTGCCGCCGACGGCCACAATTTTACCGTCCTTTACTGCGACTGCCTGCTTAATGCTGAAGTCGCGGTCGACTGTAATTACCTTGCCGTTAGTGATGACCAGATCTGCCTTCATAGTTTCCTCCTTTTTTCTTTCAGGGTTGAGGCGCGCAAATTAGATCTTGAAATGGAAAGAATTAATTAAATAGACATTCAGCTGTTCACGACGAATTTTTGCTCCATATTATTCAGCAAGGTCTCCATCAGCCAATACGTATCCGGAATTTCTTCCGTCCGGGCCAGAACCTCATTCCCGTCGCTGACAAACATATCCGGCGACCAATCCTGGCTGTGTCCGCCGGCATAATACCTGACCATCTCCCGGGTGTATTCGGGGTGAAACTGAAGGCCCACTGCCGGACGCTCGTTGCTTGTGAAGGCCTGATTCTCGGTGGGCCGGCTGAAAGCCAGCCGGGTGCAATTGCCGGGCAGGGAAAAGTGGTCGCTGTGCCAGTGAAAGGTGACAAAGGATGGCGGTACATTCTGGAAAAGGAATGACTCCCGGCCGTCCCGGTTTAAAGATACTTCGTGCCAGCCGATTTCTTTGTGCTTATTGGGAAAGATTTGACCCCCCAGAGATTCCGCCAGCAGCTGGGCGCCGAAACAGATACCCAGAAACAGTTTATCTTTGGCCAGTGCTTCAGCAACAAATGCCTTTTCTTCCCGCAGCCAGGAATTTCCCTGCTCGTCCCAGGCGTTTTGCGACCCACCCATAACCATCAACCAGTCGAATGAATCCAGCGGGGGTAGTTCCTCGTTATTGCATACGTAAATCTGGTTAACCTGGTGTCCTTTTGCGGCCGCCCAGAAGGAAATGTTGGTGCGGGAGAAGTCTTCGGAATCATGTTCGATTAGTTGAATTCTCATCAATCGCTTCCATATCGATATCGTAAATCGTCAGCCATGACGCAGCGTCGAATGCGGGTAAACGTCCGGGGGCGGGTGTGGCCTTCGCCGTTGGTGGCAATGTGGAAAGACACGTAGCCTTCGCCGGTAATCCCGACACCCCCGAGGCCGCAGGCTCCGTTTTTAACAAAAGAGGCACAGCTGGCTTTGGCGGCCATTTTGCGAATGTTGCTTAAATTGCTGGAGTGTATCGCCATGGTATGGCCGAAATTTTGTTCTGCGGCCAGGGCCCATTCAATTGCCTGGTCCACATTGCGGCAGCGCACCATGGGCAGTACCGGCATAATCTGTTCCGTCCACACCAGCGGATGATTCTGGTCGGTTTCCAGAATGACGATCTGAACTTCCGGTCCGACCTCCAAACCGATTGATTTTAAGATGAACTGCGGTGTTTTACCGATGTAATCCATATTGATGACGCTCGGGTGGCCGGATTTTTTGACTTCTTTGAAAATATGTTTGACCAGTTCTTGGCCCTGGGAGGCACTGATTTCATATGCGCCACCCTTTTTTAATTTTTCTTTTAAGCGGTCTGCCACGGATTCTACCACGAAAATTTCCTTTTCACTGGCACAGGCAATACAGTTGGAAAAACCGGCACCCTGGATAATGCATTGCGCAGCACGGTCCAGATCAGCGGTTTCATCTACGACGACGGGGGGGTTGCCGGGGCCGCCGGCAATCACGCGTTTGCCGGTTTTGGTTGCAAAATCAACAACCCCGTGACCTCCGGTGACGGCGATCATTCCGATAGCGGGATGGGTCATGAGCTGCTGGGCCGAGGGAACCGAGGGTTCTGCCAGGCAGCAGAGGCAATTGGCCGGTCCACCGGCCGCAACAATTGCCTTGTTCAGATCACGGATTACCCGGCTCGATACCTGTTTGGTTTTAGGATGGGGATTGACCACCACGGCATTTCCGCCGGAGATCATCATGATGGCGTTAAACAGGATACTGGGTGCGGCGTTGGTTACCGGGTGAACGGATGCGATCACGCCCACCGGGATTCTTTCGATAATCGTAACGCCTTTGTCACCGGCATAGACCTCGGGAACCAGGTCTTCCATGCCCAGGACTTCGCATGAGGAACGGTTTTTCGCTACATTATCATCGTGTTTGCCGAGTTCGGTTTCCTCAAATTCCATGCGGCCGTATTCGGCGGCATTGATCTTGCCGGTATCACGAATCGCCTGGATAACTTGACGGCGGGTGTCAAGCGGCAGATTCAACAATTTCTTTTGGGCAGCGACAGCGGCCGGTATACAGTCATCCATGTTTTGAAAGACGCCGGGTGCATCAGCGTTTTGTTGACTGGTTCGGTCAACCTGCAGGTTGTCCGGGACTTCGTTTTCAGATAATCGCTGGACCACCGCATCCACGATCTGGTTTACCAGCTTGTCATTAATTTGCATACCGTACTCCTCTTCACCGAAATATCCCACGATATTTAAGATTGAAGAATGAAGATTGAAGATTGAATATTTATGGTATTCTATCTATTTTAAATTGACCTTTGTAATCAAAAAAACAATATCCGGATTCATTGCTGTCCAAAATAAATTGAAAATCAAATACTGCCTTTAATAATAACAGGCAGTTATAAACGCGAAATTGGTGATTTCGAAATCAGGTTATGCCTTTTAAAGTGGATGCTGTCCAAAACCCACG
>Ga0209791_1000266_pt1 | contig 22391 bp, 15 predicted proteins | sample WorMetTyACAVOLI1_FD_187422 | JGI IMG/M metagenome (GOLD analysis project Ga0209791, IMG submission 187422) | Marine gutless worms symbiont microbial communities from Max Planck institute for Marine Microbiology, Germany - Olavius algarvensis... ... | reverse complement strand
TTCGTGTTTGGTATTTGGTAAACCCCTTCGCACGTCATATCAAGATGTTATACCAGTAAACACTAAACACCAAATACTAAACACTCTCGTAAACAGGTCGATATTCGACTTTTTACGAGACCGTCAAGATTGAAAATTGAATATTTATGGTTCGCCTTCGGCGGATCGATTTTATTTGTCAACCTTTGTCACATATCCTGTTCAAACATGATTTGATTTCAATTCATAGGCGCAAAATCGGGCTGACAGACGATTTTTTATTGCCAGCACAGATTGCGATTGAATTGTCAATTCGTAAGTTTTCAACGGTGGAAATCCGGTATTCATTTTCGAATACTCGGCAGCAACAAAGCAAAAAACAATCAGGAGAAGCAGTATGCAACAAGATTCGAAATGGGAAAAATGCAAAATTACCTGTCCGGAAGACAAGGTCGAGGCAGAGCTTTTGGTCGAATGGCGCGAGGAAGACGGTAAATTAACGGCCAAAAGCGTTAGCTGTAATAACTCCAAGCTAATGGACCTGAAACCGGTCGATTGTCAATGGTCCTGCTGGGAGGAAATTGAAAAAAAAGATAAGTAAAAAAACTGATTCCCTTAGATCTGGCAAGCGGATAAATGGATTAAGAGGATAGCGCAGGCAGCATTTGATTAAAGACAGGGTTACATGAGATGATGAAAGGGAAAACAATGACAGGATTCCTGAATTCGGCATTCGGCATTCGGCGTTCGGCACTCGGTATTCAATATTCGACATTCTCAGGTATCGTCGCTGTATTTTTATTCTGCTGTCTATTTATCTCACCTGCGGCAATCGCTTCCGATGCCAAAATTAATTGTGATGCACACCAGGGCGCATGTTCACAGTTGCTGGGCACCCGCACCGTATCGCTGGAAATTTCGCCGCGCCCGGTCAAAGCCATGCAGGACCTGGTCTTTAAGGTATCGATTTCCGGCAGTCCCCCCGCCAAATCCCCCCCTACATCGATCTGGGCATGCCGGCCATGAAAATGGGTCCCAACCGGGTGGTGCTCAAACCAGCCGCACAGGGTAATTACGAAGGCCAGGGTGTCATCGTGCGCTGTAAAAGCGGCCGCAGAACCTGGTTTGGCAATGTCGTAATCCCCGAAACGGGTGAAGTAAAATTTGTTTTCGATGTCGTTTATTGATCCCCTTTACCTCATTTTTTTAACCACCGGATTCACCGTGGGCTTTGGCCACTGTATCGGGATGTGCGGTCCGATTGTGGTGTCTTTATCGCTCAACCTCAAGGGCAAAAATCTTTTCCTACCCCATTTGCTTTACAATGCGGGCAGGGTGGTCACCTACACCGTGCTGGGCGGTTTTATGGGCGCCACCGGCTCATTTACCCTGGTGGCCGCCCACCTGGGCGGCATCCAGCAAGGCGCCCTGATTTTTGCCGGGATCATCATCATTGTCATGGCGCTGGCAATGAGCGGCTGGCTGCCTCTGGGACGAATATTCGGCGATGATTACAATCCCGACGGTATCATCTCCAAAGGGTTTCGAAAGCTGTCCCGGCTAAAATCCACGGCAGCATATTTCCCGGTTGGTTTACTGCTGGGCCTGCTCCCCTGCGGCCCGGTCTATACGGCGTTGTTGGCCGCCGCCGGGGCCGGTATGGCTGCTGCCGACACCTTGGAAGGTATCGGCAAAGGCATGGCCGTCATGATGTCTTTTGGAATCGGCACGATTCCGGCATTGTTTCTCGTCGCCAAGCTGGTTGACATGGGCTGGTTGAAAAATCGCCAAATCATTTACCGCATCGGCACCATCCTCATGATTGTCGTCGGGCTTTATTTTATCGTACAAGGAATAATGTACTAAGGTCTGGGTACTCGATGCTGGATGCTTGATACTGGATGCTGGATACTCGATGCTGGATGCTGGATGCTGGATACTGGATACTGGATGCTTGATGCTTGATAGTGGATACTGGGAGTGAACATGGGGATGGTATAAGGTATAGGGTGTAAGGTATAAGGGAACGGCTTTCGGCATTCGGCGTTCGGCTCACGGTTTTCGGTGGGCGGTAATTGGTGAAATAGAAGACCAATATGACCGCTTAAATTAGGTGTATAAATCGTCGTCGTACTCGTCCTCGAAATACAAAACCACCCAAATTCATCCTGTTAGAAAATCAACAGAAATCTAATTACAATCGAAATCAGATCTATATTTATCTGCCGGTTGTCGTAAGCCGAATGCCGAATGCCGAATGCCGAAAGCCGTTCCCTTACACCCTATACCCAACACCTTTCATCATAAACCCTGAACCCCATACCTTGAACCCTGAACCCCTGAACCTTGAACCCCTGAACCTTCCTGATGACAAAATCCCAACCCTGCATTAGCTTTGTGGGACAAATTAATCCTGTACCTTTTGCGCAATCTCACCTGTAAAAGAACGGAAGCCATGAACGATACCGACAAACTCGTTGCGGACGCGGTGCAGCTGGCCACCAAATGGCAAAATCGAGCCAATGAGCTGCGGACTCCCCGGGAAAAAGCCCGCCACAATAAGCTGGCGCAGCTATTTACCAATCCCAAAGACAAAGTTATTTTGACCGCCCTGATCGATCAGTGTTTTCGATCGGCCGACAACCGGCGGGTGGCGGACCAGCTTCATTTTTTGCTGACTGATATCGGAATCCCCACTTTTTTTTCACCGGTTGAAAAATTTCTGATATTGCTTTTTCTCCATGCCGGGCGGTTCATCCCCGGGCTGACCGTCCCCCGCATCATCAAAAAAATGCGACGGGACACCAGTCACTTGATCATACCGGGTGAAAGGCAAACCCTGGAGACCTACCTGCAAAAACGCAAAAGCCAGGGTCTCAAGACCAATATCAACCATATCGGAGAAGAGGTGTTGGGGGAAGACGATGCCGCAGCCCAGCTGAAAATGTATATGGATGATATAAAAAATCCTGCCGTCGAACACATCTCCGTCAAAATATCGACGATCTTTTCGCAAATCCAGCCTCTGGCCTTTGATCAAACCGTCGGCATCCTGACCGAACGCCTTACGTCACTCTATCGCACCGCCGCCGAGACGGAATATGTGCGGCCGGACGGAACCCGGGTTCAAAAATTCGTACACCTGGACATGGAGGCCTATCGCGACCTGGCGATCACGGCGGAAGCCTTCATGCAGACGCTGGATCAGGCGGAATTTAAAAATTTTTCAGCCGGCATGGCCTTGCAGGCCTATTTGCCGGATTCCTATCACATTCTTCAGCAGATTACCGCCTGGGCCGGCCAACGCGTAAAAAAAGGAGGCAGCCCGGTCAAAATAAGAATTGTCAAGGGTGCCAACATGGAAATGGAGCTGATTGAATCGGCGCTCTTTGACTGGCCCCTGGCGCCGTTTGACGGCAAAGTCGAAACCGACGCCAACTGGAAACGGATGGTCACCTACGGGATGCAGCCGGAGAACGTCAAGGCCGTGCGCCTGGGAATCGCGTCCCACAATCTGTTCGATATCGCCTATGCCTACCTGGTGGCTCAATATAACAAGGTTACGGATTATTTTAACTTCGAAATGATCGAAGGGATGGCCAATCACGTACGCCGCACCATTCAGGAAACCGGTCAGGAGCTGGTGGTATACGCGCCGGTGGCCACTGAAAAGCAATTCATTCACGCGATTGCATACCTGATCAGAAGATTGGATGAAAATACGGGCCCCAAGAATTTTCTGCAGCACCTAAACCGGCTGCAGACGAATAACAGGTCCTGGCAGTTTTTAACGAACCATTTCAAATCATCCATTAAACAAATGCAGCATTCCGCCGGATCGCCGCACCGCAGTCAGAACCGGCTTACAGAAGTTTTTTCAGGTAAAACCGGCACGTACTACGAAGCGCAGTTTCAGAATGAACCGAATACGGATTGGTCATTGACAGGCAATCGACAATGGGCGGCTGAGATTCGAAAAAAATGGCAAAAACAGCCCGGAGACGAACCGATGGAAATACCCCTGGTGGTCAATGGGCAGGAAGTTTTTGCCGGACGCCGCCTGCGCGAGATCATTGACCCTTCCCGTGTTAAGCGGAAAATCGTCGTTGCCCGTTTCGCCATGGCCAACGCCGCAGACATCGATAAGGCAGTCAAGACTGCCGGGGATGATCCCGGCGGCTGGCGCCGCAAAACCCATAGACAGCGTCATCGGATTCTGGCCAAGGTCGCCGTGGAGCTGCGCCGGGCGCGGGGCGACCTGATCGGCGCGGCGGCCGCCAACACCGGCAAAGTATTCACCGAGGCCGATGTCGAGGTTTCCGAGGCGGTGGATTTTGCCGAGTACTATCCGCACTCCGCCGGCTCGTTTTTCGACATCGATCATCTCCAGTGCCGCGGCAAGGGTGTCGGGGTGGTGATCTCGCCCTGGAATTTTCCGATTGCCATCCCCTGCGGCGGCATTGCCGCCTCCCTGGCCGCCGGCAACACGGTCATATTCAAACCCGCTTCGGATGCCGTTTTGGTGGCCTGGGAGGTCTGCCAATGTTTCTGGCGGGCCGGTGTACCCAAATCGGTATTGCAGTTTGTGCCCTGCTCAGGATCCACCACCGGCGTTAAATTGACCAATCATCCGGGGGTTGATTATATTATCCTGACCGGCGGCACGCAAACCGGCCTTGCTATATTAAATCAAAGACCCGATATTTTCCTGGCGGCTGAAACCGGGGGTAAAAACGCCACCATCGTCACGGATATGTCGGACCGGGACCAGGCCATCAGTGACGTGATTTATTCGGCCTTCGGCAATTGCGGCCAAAAATGTTCGGCAACTTCGCTGCTGATTCTGGAGCGGGCGGTCTATGAAGATCCAGCGTTCAAGCGCCAGCTGGTGGATGCCGCCCGCAGCTTCGCCAGCGGTTCGGCCTGGGATTTCTCAAATAAAATGGGGCCCCTGATCCACCCACCGCGGGATGACCTGGCCCGGGCGTTAACGGAGCTCGAAAGCGGGGAAACCTGGGCCTTGAAGCCCGAGAACATGGCCGGCAATCCCAACCTGTGGACCCCCGGGATCAAATGGGGCGTCAAACCCGGCAGCACCACCCACCTGACGGAATTTTTCGGCCCCCTGCTGGGTGTTTTACCGGCCCGGGATCTCAAACAGGCCATCGAAATTGTCAACCAGACCGGCTACGGCCTGACATCCGGTATCGAGACCCTCGACCGGCGCGAACAGGACTACTGGTCCCGGCGGATCAAAGCCGGCAATCTGTATATCAACCGCGGAACCACCGGGGCCGTCACCTTGCGCCAGCCCTTTGGCGGGATCGGCAAATCCGCCTTGGGCGCCGGCATCAAGGCCGGCAGCCCCAAGTATGTGGCCCAATTTATGGAGTATCAGGAAAAGGGCCTGCCAATGGTGGGACCCGTTCAACAGAACCATACCATGTTCAAGCTGGCCCAGCGGTGGCAGCGCCAATTGGACTGGGGGGATTTTGACGGGATCGAGCCGGACATGCAAAAAAGTATCCGCGCCATCAAAAGCTATCTCTACCATTGTGAACAGGAGTATTCGCGCGAGATCGATTATTTTCACCTGCGGGGCCAGGACAATATTCTGCGCTATATTCCGGTAGGAACCGTGGTCGTGCGCCTGCACCCGGCGGACAGCCTGTTCGATGCCCTGGCCCGCATCGCGGCGGCAAAAATCACCGGCTGCAAACTTTTAGTCAGCATCCCCGCGGGCCTGGACAACCCTGTCACCCGATTTTTGCAGGGCAAGGAAGGCCGACGCCTGCTGGGTGAGGATCCCGTGTCCGACGAGCCGGACGACCGCTTAATCAAAAGCATCCCGCAGGTGAACCGTATTCGTTATGCGGCCCCGGATAGAGTTCCCGCGGCGGTATTCAAAGCGGCGGCTGAAACCGGATTTTACATTTCACGGACCCCGGTGTATGTGGACGGCAGGCTCGAACTGCTGCAATACTACCAGCAGCAGAGCATCTGCCGCAATTACCATCGCTACGGCAACCTGGGAGATAGAACTTTGGAGTAAAAATTGATGGCATCTCAGAATGATAATCTCAGGATTTCTAGCTGATTTGGCTGAAATTAATTTAAAATCAAAATTCCAAACATCAAATACCAAATCACAAACAAATCCCAATAACCCAAATTCAAAATCCGAAACGACTCAGTTGGTCTCTGGCCATACAAAGGGACTGTCTCCATTTGATCTCGAAAGCATCATCAAAGGAATACTCAGGCTGCAAGGCAATGCGATACAGATGTGGCAGTTGTTTTGGTTATTGATTTTTGTGATTTGAGATTTATTTGCAATTTGATGCTTGTGGTTTGGTTATTTTTTTGATTTATATTGCCTTATTTTATAGGTTTCGGCGTTTAGGGAACCGAGGTGCGAGATCCTGACACCTGAAACCTGACACCTGAAACCTACTTTTTCTGACAACAAGTTATCAGAAAAACGGTCTTGTTAGAGTAGAAAAGGACAAACCTTATGCCCATTCACCTGGACGCCCACGTATTTGATTTGCCGGTTCAGGAATTGCGCCGCGGCTACCGCAGCGACGTTTATTTCTGGCGCGAAAAAGTCACCCTCGAGCACCACGATCTGCACCCGGATGTCACCATGCAGGTGTTTCAAAAAAAAGACGCTGTGCTGTGCGGGATCGATGAGGCCGTGGCGGTCCTCAAATTGGCGGCCGGTCGCTATACGGACTATCCTAAAGCCTACAAACTGTTCGATAAATTAATAGATTTCAAAAGCAAAGCCCGCCAGCAATTTATCGGCAACCACAAAGCCTACGTTGAAGCCATCGAACGGAAGATGGAGGTTTCCAGTCAATTGGACGAACTGTGGGTAAGCGGCTTCGAAGATCTCAAGGTGGAGGCTCTGTGCGACGGCACCCGTATCGCTCCCTGGGAAACGGTCATGCACATTTCCGGCGACGCCAGCCTGTTTGCCCACCTGGAGACCGTCTACCTGGGTATTCTGGCCCGCCGCACCAAAATTGCCAGCAATGTCCGCAGTGTGGTGGAGGCCGCCGGCGGCAAGATCGTGCTTTATTTCCCGGCCCGCTTCGATCACTGGGCCGTCCAAGGCGGCGACGGGTATGCGGCGCACATCGGCGGCGCGGCCGGCGTATCCACCGATGCCCAGGCCCAGTGGTGGGGCGCCAAGGCTTCCGGCACGGTCCCGCACGCGTTGATTGCCGCCGTGGGCGGCGATACGGTACGAGCCATCACCCTGTTCGGTGATACTTATCCGGACGTTGATCTGGTGGCCCTGGTGGATTTCGACAATGACAGTGTCGGCACCTCGTTAAAATGCTGTGAAGCCCTGGGAGACAGGCTCTGGGGCGTGAGGCTGGACACGTCCAACACCCTGGTCGACCAATCTATTCTGCCGGTCATGCAAAACTTCAAGCCGACCGGCGTCACCCCGAAATTGGTGGAGATGACACGCCGGGAGTTGGATAAAAATGGCTTTAAAAACGTAAAGATTATCGTTTCAGGGGGGTTCAATCCGGACCGCATTGCCGAGTTCGAAAAGCGGCAGGTACCCGTGGACGCCTACGGTGTCGGCAGCTATCTGATGCGCGGCGTCAACACCTTCACCGCCGTTATCGTCATGCTGGAAGGCAAACCCTGCGCCAAAGTCGGCCGGCAGTACACGCCGAATCCACGGCTTGAATTGGTACGATTATGACTCCAGCGACCGGTGAAAGATAACTACCTCGCCTGGCTTCAATCTTCAATTCCTCGATCAAGCTGGATTTATGCTTCGCTGAAACCGGTTTATCCGGGTTGGATTATTCCTTGCTTTTCTTTGGCGAAGGCTCGTCGCTGCCGTACACCTCAACATAGGCATCATGAGAAATGCACCCTTTTTCCCAATGCTCTCTCACCTTCTTGCCAAGGAATGAATCCGGATATTTACGACCGATATTGCAACCGGGGCAAACCTTGTTCCATCCCGCCAATATTTTTTTTATTTCCATGATTGCCTCCTTTTTGAATTTACCTGGTCTCGATTTTAATTTCCAGGCTCGGTTTGAAAATCAACAATTGTTGGGTTTCGCATTGCACAATCGTTCCGGCAACGGGTAGGTTGGGTTGAGTGAAACGAAACCCAACATTACCTGAGGTCGGCTCAACCCAACCTACAAAGTGAAAAGTCGCCGAAGATAGAACCAACACCATTTTTCGGATACAAGTTATTCTCCGATTTTGCAAATCACCAGGACATCAAGGCTAATTCCGTCATCATATGAAATCTTGCCCAATTTCAGGTAAAGATAATTTTCCTTTCAAACGAATAACTAGTAACCAATAACAATTAACATTCTTTTTATGTGCTACAGAGCACAATACTTTTCGTAGGCCTCCTCGGATAGCTCATCGATCGTACTTTCGTGACAAACGCTGCCCTGGTAAATGAGATACGCCCGGTCGCAGATGAACCGGGCGAAATTCAGATTCTGTTCGGCCAACAGGATGCTTACCCCCTCGTCTTTGAGTTTTTGAATGGTAATGGCCAACTGATCCACGATCACCGGGGCCAGCCCCTCGGAGGGTTCGTCCAGAATGATCATTTCGGGGTTGCCCATCAGGGTGCGGGCAATGGTCAGCATCTGCTGTTCGCCGCCGCTGAGGGTTCCCCCGGCCTGGCTGCGGCGTTCGGCCAGGTTCGGAAACAATTGGAACAGGCGCTCCGGGGTCCAGGCCTCAGTCCCCGGCCTGGCCGGCTGGCGGCCCACCTCCAGGTTTTCCAGAATGGTCAGGCCGCTGAAAATCCGCCGATCCTCCGGCACGTAGCCCAGTCCCAGGGCACAGGTTTTGAACGGCGGTAGTTTCTCGATCGAAACGCCCTTGTATTTGATACTGCCGCTCCTGGGCGGAACGATCCCGATAATGCTCTTAAACGTCGTCGTCTTGCCGGCGCCGTTGCGCCCGAGCAGCACGACCACTTCGCCTCTGCTCATTTCAAGCTTTAAGTCAAAAAGAATTTGAGCCTTGCCGTAGAAGGTGTTCAGCCCGCTCACCTGGAGCATCGTGCCATTTGGTTTGATATCCATAGTACATGAATCCTTACTGATGGAAAAAGAAGTTGGGAAGTTGAGAGGTTAAGAAGTTGAGAAAAAAAAGAAAAAAAGCCTAATTTCCAATAATCTTTGCGTTATGCTCTATACCCTTCGCCCTTTACTTTGCGCGTGATGGGCAATGAGCCTTAAGACTCCCAGTCTCCCACCCACGCAACGTCTCAACTTCCCATCTTCACAACTTCTCGTCTTCTCGATTTCTCAACTTCTTATCTTCCCACCTTCTCAACTTCTCAACTTCTTATCTTCTCTCCGTACCCCACGCCCTCTGCCCTAAGCCCTCTGCCCCCTTGCTTAGGCGTTGGTCCCCAAATATATCTCCTGAACTTTCTGGTCGGTGCGAACTTCAGCCGGTGTGCCTTCGGCGACCAGTTCGCCCCGGTTGAGCACAATGATGCGATCGGCATGGGTGAAAACAGCATCCATGTCATGCTCGGTAAACAGTACCCCGATGTTGCGGGTTCGAACGATATCGGAAGTCAGCTCCATCATGGACTCGCGTTCAGACGGGCCCATGCCGGCGGTCGGTTCATCCATCAGCAGCAATTTAGGCTTGTTGGCCAGAGCGACGGCCAGCTCAACGCGTTTTAAATCCCCGTAAGCCAGCACACCGCAGGATCGGCTGTGCTGCTCTGCGATGCCGACCAACTTGAGCAGTTCCATCGATTCATCCGTATACACCTTGCGAAACCGCTTGAACAGGGATCGGGATTGCCGATGATACGAAAGAAGCGCCATTTTAACATTTTCCAGCACGGTCATCGATGCGAACGTGGCAGTAATCTGGAACGTGCGCCCCACGCCCAGCTGCCAGACCTGCCGCGGCTGAAATCCATTGATTTTTGTGCCCATAATGAGCACGCTGCCGTCATCCGGACGCAGCTGGCCGTTGATCAGGTTGAAGCAGGTCGACTTGCCGGCACCGTTGGGACCGATCATGGCCAGCAGTTGACCTTCACCCAAATTAAAGCTTAAATTTTTAACCGCCTGAACCCCGCCAAAGGATTTGGCAAGCTCATTGACTTCGAGTACGTTTGCCATGGATACTTATTACCTCATCCGGACAAGCCGGAATTGAAGATTGAAGGTTGAAGATTGAAGATTGAAGATTTGTGGATGTCGCTTCGCTCCGTCTTTTTTAATTGGAAAGAAATCCTTAATTCGTCATTAGTCATCAGACATTCGTCATTCAGTTGGTTCCTCAATTCGCCCTTCGACATTCGACATTCTTCATTCCACAGTCATTAGTCATTTCTCTTGGTCCGCGAAATATTTGCCGAATCGGTTGTGAATCGAACCGGCAATGCCCTGGGGAAACGCCACCACCAGGACGATGAATATCATGCCCAGAATTAGCTGCCAGAAATTAACGCGCGAAATCTCGTCGTGCAGCCAGGTAAAAGCCGCGGAACCGGCAACGGGCCCGAATATGGTTTCGATGCCGCCGAGCAGCACCATATACAATAAATCAAAAGATCGCGGAATGGCCATCTCATCCGGGAATACGCTGCCTTTGGAAAACACGTAAATCCCGCCGGCCAGCCCGGTAAAAGCTCCGGAGATCACAAAGGCCAGCCACTGGTGCAGGCGCAGGTTGATCCCAATGGAATCAACCCTCAGTGTTGAATCCCGGCAAGCCCGCATGGTGTAGCCAAACGGCGTAAATATGAAATAGCGAAGCACCAGGATCCCGCCGGTACAAATAATCATCGTCAGGTAGTAATAGACGGTTTTGCTGTCGGCCCATTGGGACGGCCAGATACTTAATATTCCGTCGTCACCGCCGGTAATAGCGCCCCATTGGAAGACAATCGACCACAGAATCTGGGCAAAGGCCAGGGTCAGCATGGCCAGATATACGCCTGATAAGCGTACACAAAACCAGCCGATAATCAGCGCCAGCAAACCCACAATCAATGGCGCCAGAAAGAGTGTAATTTCCATGGGAGTCTGCAGGTAGTGCACCAGCAGGGCCGCCGCATAAGCACCTCCACCGAAAAATGCCGCATGACCGAAAGAAGTCATGCCGCCGGGACTGACGATAAAAAAGAGGCTCATGCTCGCCAGGGCGAAAATTCCGATTTCTGTCATCAACACCAGTTGAAAGGAGTCGACGAACAAGGGCAACAATAGAATGAGAATCAGCAGGGCCAGACCCACAAGCCGCAACCGTTTCGAGGCCGGTTGCAAAAGGGTTCCGGCCAGTTCTGTAGAGCCCTGTTCGGCTGCTTCAGTTTTACCCAGCAGTCCATGGGGGCGAATTACCAGCACCACCGCCATCACTAAAAACATCAACACCAGGGTACTTTCAGGGAAAACCAACACCCCGAATGAGCTCAGCTCGCCGATAATGACCGCTGCCAAATAGGCTCCGGGGATGCTGCCCATACCGCCCACCACCACCACCACGAAGGCTGCCGCAATGAGGTTTAAATCCATCAGGAGGTCCGCCCCGCCTTTCGGCAGCTGGATCGCGCCGCCCAGGCCGGCCAGAAAGGAACCCAGAAAAAAAACGCTGGTAAACAGCCGGGTTTGATTGACCCCCAGGGCATCCGACATCTCCCGATCTTCGGTGGCCGCCCGGACTAAAATTCCCCAGCGGGTACGATTCAGGAGGAGCCAGAGCCCACCGAGAATCAGGGGGGCAATCAGGATGAGGGCAATGTCATACTCGGGCAGCAATGTCCCCATGATGCTGATGCTGCTGTCCAGCCCCGGTGCCAGGGGACCGAGAATATCCTCGGCCCCGAACAGCCAGCGGGACAGGTCCTGGATCATCAATACCACGCCGAAGGTGGCGAACAGGATAAACAGGTGGGGCGCATGATACAACCGCCGCAGCAGCACCACTTCCACCACCACGCCGATCAGTCCCACGGCCAGGGCGGCAACCACGACGCCGGTCCAAAATGAAAAAATGCCGCGCGGCAGGTAAGCGATTATAAAGTACGCCAAATAAGCGCCGACCATATAAAAAGAACCGTGGGCCAGGTTGACGATGCGGGATACGCCAAATATAAGGGACAAACCACAGGCCACGAGAAACAAGCCGGATGCGTCCGACAAGCCGGTTAAGAACTGTACGATGTAGAAGCCCAAAGCGGCACCCTGTATTGTCAGATTACTCTAATGAAAGATCAGCTATTTTAAAAAACGCTAACTCACATGAAAATTGGAGTAGTGGAGTGCTGGAGTGTTGGAGTGTTGGAAAGAAAATGTCGATTCTGCACGACCATATCGGCTAGTCGTTCCACCACTCCATTACTCCATTACTCCAATACTCCAATACTCCCTTTGCCGACTTAAGACAAAATCTCTTATGATTAAAACAAATGACTATCAACCTATCAACTACTCTAACATCGATTTACTTCTGCGGCCGCAGTTTCATCACCTCGTCATCACTCGGCAGATAGTCTTTGCCGTCGGCATACTGCCAGTCGACCATGACGCCTTTGCCGTCTTTCAGGGCCGTAAGACCGACATAGGCGCCCATGGTGGACTGATGGTCGATCTTGCGGTAGGAAATCGGCCCGACAATCGAATCGAAGGTAAGCCCTTCCATGGCCGCGACCATGGCCTCAGTCTCGGTGGAACCGGCATTTTTCAGCATGTGGTAGACCGTCATCATGGTGTTGTAGCCGACAATCGACCCCGTGCGCGGGTAGTCGTTGAATTTTTTCTGGTATGCTTCCACGAACTGGACGTGGACCGAGTCTTTAATATCATACCAGGGGTAGCCTGTGACCAGCCATCCCTCCGGCGCCTCACCCTTAAGTGGGTCGAGGTATTCCGGTTCACCGGTCAGCAGACTGACGACATATACATTGTCAAAAAATCCTCTCAATTTACCTTCCCGCACGAATTTGGCCAGGTCGCCGCCGAAGGTTACGTTGTAGATGGCCTCGGGTTTGGCGTCAGCCAGGGCCTGGATTTCGGCGCCGGCGTTGATTTTGAAGAGGGCCGGCCACTGCTCGGCCACGAACTCGACATCCGGGCGCTTGGCCTTCAACACTTTTTTAAACGATTTGACGGCGTCTTTGCCATAGGCATAATTCGGTGCAATCGTGGCCCAGCGTTTGGCCGGATTCTTGGCAGCCCCCTCGGCCAGCATCGCCGCCTGCATGTAAGTTGAGGGCCGCAGCCGGAAGGTGTAGCGGTTGCCCTTGGCCCACACGACCGCATCCGACAGCGGCTCGGCGGCAACGAAGAGCACCTTATTGCGCTTGGCAAAATCCGTCACGGCCAACCCCACATGCGAGAAAAACGTTCCCATTAACAGGTCGACTTTATCTTTGCGGACGAGTTCTTCCGCCACTGTCACGGCCGTACCGGGTTTTCCGGCATCATCACGGGAAATCACTTCGATTTTCTTGCCCAATACGCCCCCGGCATTGTTGATTTCTTCCAGGGCCAGCTGCCAGCCGTTGCGATAGGGGAAGGTAAAATTGGTCAATTTACTGTAGGTTTGAATTTCACCGATTTTGATGGTATCGGCGGCCGGCGCACTGGAAACCATTCCAAGCAACAACATGGACACTGTCATCAAAGCCGCAAGAACTATTTTGGTCGTTTTCATTTCCTCTCCTTTCAGCATTAGTGGTTATCGTTTAGCCTGCATGAGCATCAAATCCTCAATACAAATTCAGTGCATTGATTATCCGCCTCGTCACTCATTTACCGGACTGACATACGGTTTCAATCCATCGGATATCGCAATTTCATCCTGCAGTGCGATAAAGGCTCCGAGAATTATTCCACGCCGCGTCAGCCGTTCTGTCCGCTGCCGGGCGTTTTCGACAGCCTTAAACACGTTACCGGGCTGTAACTCACCGACGCTGGTGGTAACCAGCAATCCGGCAATATCCGTGTGGGGGTCAAGACTCTCGGCCGGCGATTGCACGACGCGTTTATCTTCCACAAAACAGGCGTTCCCAATCGCCGTCGCCGCGGCATCTGCCACGGATGCCCTGGTTGCCAATACCGTCACCGCGGATGCAATCCCCCGGGTCAGACTCCTGCCGCCGACCCCGCTGGTCGTCACTCCCCAGGCCGGTTGGCTGCCCTCCAGCCGAATCACGTGAGAGATGCGCCGGCTGTTTATCTGCGGCCGGATGCCGACATTGGCGGATTCACCTTCGACCAGCCTGACGGCAATGTCGCCGCCATTTTCCACGATAACCCGGGTGGCTCCCTGATCAAAAAGCCAGTCTGCCACGGCATCGGCAATGGTACCGGCCACCGCGGCCATGGGCGTCAGGTCGTCATCACCGATGGTTTTCACACTGGTGATCATTTCGACCGCCAAATTATCCCCCGGCCAGTTGATGATTTCCGCCAATGGCCGACGGAGCTGTCGCCGCCAGCGCGCGATCTGCTCCAGGTACGATATTGATTTTTCACCGGCCTGGCGGGCCAATTTTAACTGCGGTTGATTCCGGTGCCACGCCCGAATGACCAACCGCATGGGACCGCATTCAACCAATACCGATTCGTCATCAAGCACACCGATGGTATAATCGTAAGACATTCAGATAATTACCAATCAAGTGTTTAATAAATCAAGATATCTTATATTTGGGACAAATTCCAAAAAACAAACACCAAATTCCAAATAATTTCCAAATACCAATATCCAATGATCCAAACACACCATCACTCTCTGACAAGGTTGAGAATATAGAATCGACAGAATTCATTCATTCGACATTATTCATTAGTCATTATTCAATTGTCATTCCCAAGCCATTCATTCGACCTTCGACATTCGTCATTCGACATTCCCAAGCCCTACTTCGGTTTCTTCGCCTTATACGGCTTCATCGCCTCAACGTGCCCGCCCATCTTTTCGTAGTCCTCGAGTTCCATGGTGTATTCCAGGGGGCAGATCGTCGCCGGCGTCGGGGTCCAATAAAAAGAGCCCTCCTTGACCCGTTCCACATCCACCATGAACGTGATGCCCCCGCCGGGCAGCACATAGCCGGGGGCTCCCCCTACTGTCAACTGGGCCTTGGCTTCGTGGACCGCCCGGGTCAGTTTGATGGGGAATTTGGTCACCCCGGCCCGGGCGCTGCCACCGGCTCCGGCCGTGTAAATGGCCGATACCCGGGAGGGTTCGCAGCTGTTGGATATGGCCTCCATTGCCACCCGTGCTTTTTCAGTCAAAGGGATTTCCCTGGGCTGGCCGCTTTGATCCATTTCAAACATGGATCCGTTTTGACCGGTAGTTTCCGTTATCAGGATGGTCATCCCGGGCCAGGCGATGTCGGTATCGACGGTATCGATGATTTCGATGGGATTGGTGACGGAAGTTCCGCCCCATCCGCTGCCGTGGTCACCGAAGTAGCGCCCCGGCGTACTCTCGCTGAATTTCAGGCGAACGCCGGTGGTTTTGGCGCCCGCATATTGGCCGGCCACGTGCCGGCTCATCTGGCCGGTGATGTGGGAATCCAGGATGATAGCCTCATCCGCCGCCTCCTCCAGCAGGGGCGCAAACAATCCCATGGTCGCGCTGCCGCACCCGACCCGCATTTTACGGGCCTCCTCGCTGTCGACAATCGGGGCGCGCCCGACCTGAATTGTCAACCGCGGGCCGTTTTCGATTTTCAATTTGACCGCCTTGCGATTGGCGATATCGGTAATGGTCCGGGCCACCGCAAAACCGTTTTGCCCGGTCAACCGGTTGACGCCCCCGATGTGCAGCATTTTCGAACCGTATTGTTCCGTTTCAACCATACCAACTTCCCGCTTGCCGGCAAGAATTCGGTCTCCTTCCCGGCCGATGGGGATATCCGTATCGACTTTGACGATAATAGAGCTGTAGCTCAACGGAACCTCGGTCACCACCGTCACGACATCGATTCCCCGGCGGTTTTCACTTAAAATCCGGGGGGCGGGCTTGCAGTCCGGGTAGGTCGTACCGGATCCGATGGCGGTGACCACTGGTTTGCGAATGACTTCCTTGGGGTCGGCCCCGACAGTCGGCGCCACATCGTCAAAACCATGCAACGGCGTCAGCCGCACCAAATTGCCGTCTTCATTGCGGTAGCGGTGACAGGCGCCGATCTGCCCCGAATTGATCCAGCACTTGATGGGACAGGCATCGCATTCGATGGCATCCGGCGGCATCGTATCGTCGGCCGTAATCGCCTCAACTTCACACACTCGCTGGCAGACCCCGCACCGCGTACACCAGTGATCATCGATGACGGCTTTTTTCCGCTTCAGTTTCACGGCCTCCACCGGACAGTCCCGCACGCAAAACCCGCAGCCGATGCATTTATCAGATTCGACTTTCATGTTTCAATTTCCAGTCTGGATTTAGAGCCTAGTTTTTTCAAGCCACGTAAATGAGCGCTGCGCTTAAGGAGCGTTTCACTTGAGGAGCGCTGCGCTTTAGGAGTGTTTCACTTGAAAAGCACTGCGCTCGAGGCAAAACCGAAATCACTCGGGGTCTTTATAATTTATTGCCACATTCCTAATTTGTCTCGCCTGAGTTCGTCGAGGACCGCATCTTGCCGCGCCATAGCCCGGTCTTGGGGGCGACGGCGGGTCCGACTTCCGACTTCTTCCTAGCTCACCTTCTCATCTTCCCAACTTCTCACCTTCTAAGCTTTTCGCCATGCGCTCTGCTCTTTGCTTTTTTTCCGAATTCCGCATTCCCACTTCCGGACTCTGCCCTTTTTCCCACTTTGCCTCGCCTGAGCTTGCCGAAGGCCGCATTCCGACTTCCCACTTCCGAATTCTGCCTTCTGTCCTCTGCCCTATGCACTATGAGCTATCAGCTATGAACTATGAGCTTCTTTCCCACCTTGCCTCGCCTGAGCTTGCCGAAGGCCGCATTCCGACTTCCCACTTCCGACCTCTGACCTCTGTCATCTGACATCTGTCATCTGACGTCTGTCCTCTGTCCTCTGCCCTCTGTCATCTGTCCTCTGTCCTCTGCCCTCTGCACTATGAGCTATCAGCTATGAACCATGAGCTTCTTTCCCACTTCCGCATTCCGACTTCCCACTTCAAATCACCTCTGGCGCTCTCACCGGCGGCGGTGTATTGCGGCTCTTGGCCACCACGATTTCGCCGTCCACCAGCACCATCGACACGGCCGGCACATCACCCGCTGCGAGGGCGGCCAGGGTGTCTTCCCCCACCGATCCCATGGGGGCATCCATAATCACCAGATCCGCCTCCAGCCCTTGCGCAATGATGCCCCGCGGCAGTTTGTGGACCCGCGCCGTGTTGCCGGTAGCCATGCACAGCGCCTCCTCCGGTTTGATGGCGGACAGGCTGGCCAGGTGCGCCACAACCCGCAAAACGCCCAGCGGAATGACACCGGTGCCGGAGGGCGCGTCGTTGCCGATAATGACGCGCGCCAGAGCATCATGCTCTACGCACAGATCGGCTGCTTCCACCATTATTTTGGGATTGCCGCAATGTACCATTTCCAGGGCAAAATCCGTTTCGGTCACCAGGCGTTTGACTTCATCCAGGGCCACGGCCGTCGGGCCGCCGTTAATATGCGACACGATATCGGGGGCGGTCTGGATAACCATTTCAGCCGTGACTGTGCTGCTGCCCGGGATGGACGTTCCGCCGGTGTGCATCATAACCGTCATGTTGCACGCTTTGGCCCATTGGACCATGGATACGGCATCCTCCGGATTTTTGACAGCGCCTAGCCCAATTTCACCCACGGTGCGCACTCCCTCCCGGGCCATTTCCTCAAAATCGGCTTGGGTCAACCCTTTTTCCAGGATCACCGCCCCGCCGACGACTTTGCCGCCGCCCGGTCTGAAATTAGCGAATGATTTAGCGGCCACAATGGCCAGGGCCTTGGCGCCGGCGGGATCTTTCGGACGGCCCGCCAGATGAACTTCACCGGCTGAAATAAACGTCGTTACGCCGCCGTGCACTTCGCTTTCCAGAAATCCGGTTTGCTTTTGCCGGGGGGTGTAGTCCCCCAGAACCACGTGGCAGTGCGAATCGAATAACCCGGGGGCAACGGTCGTGCCCGCACAGTCGATGGTCACATCGGCGGCCGAAACGTTAAGCTCGGATTCAAGGCCAAATTTCTCTATCTTGCCCTGCGCCACAAATATGGCATCACCGTCTAATATCGGCGCTCTGATATCCCCACTGACAATCGTTCCAATATTTTTCAGAAGCAAGCTGGACATCTTTTAACCTCCCCTTAGGAATGACGAATGTCGATTGACGAATGTCGAATGATTGACTTCGCTTCGCTCAATCTTGTAAAAAATTTAAAATCTATCATTAACCTGTTTTGTCGCGGTGCTGTATTTTAGATTGAATTTACTCCAAACTTTGTTGGGTTTCGTTACACTCAACCCAACCTACATTTTACCGGCGTTATTGCAAAAATCGAAACCCAACGATGGTCGATTTCGGTGCCGAGCCCCAGAAGTTTCTTTCTCGATCAGACTGAACGGTCGCGGCCAGCCGCTGGCCTGATACCTGACACCTGACACCCGAAACCCGAAATCCGTAAAATAGACGGAGCGAAGCGACACCACAAATATTCAATCTTCAATTTTCATTCTTCAATTTATAAAAATGTCCACCCCGAATGCTGGCATCCAAAACCCTCTCCAAATTGGCCGGTAATTCATATATTCTTTGCCCCAGAGCATCGGCCAGAGCGTTCAATACGGACGGCGCTGTCGGGATCAGGGCCGGCTCCCCCACCCCTTTCGCGCCAAAGGGACCGCTGGGTTCCACCGACTCTACAATGATGGGAACGATCTCGGGTACATCGGCAATTGTCGGAATAAGGTAGTCTTTCATGGACAGGGTTTGTCCCGGCGTAAATTCCTCCATCAACGCAAAACCCACTCCCATGGCCACGCCGCCGCAAATCTGGCCTTTGACGTTTTCCGGGTGAATGGCCTTCCCGACATCATGGGCGGCGAAGATTTTTTCAACGCTCACTTCCCCGGTCAGGGTATCCACGGTCAGCAGAGCCAGCTGGCTGGCATAAGCATAGGTTGCATAGGGAACCCCCTGTCCGGTTTCAGGATCCAGCGGCACGGTTTCCGGGTCGAAGTAGCCCTGCCATTTCAACGGAACGCCCTTCTGGTTGGCGCGCCCGGCCAGGAAGGAGAATTCGACCGCGTTTTCCGGATTGGCGGTTTCCCTGACAAAGCCCCCCTCGAGCATCAAGTCGGATTTAGCGACCTTCAACTTATTGACCGCTTCGCTCAGCAGCACATCGGCGAGTTTTTCGGCGGCTTCTTTGACGGCATTGCCGGAAATGTAGGTCTGGCGGCTGGCGGAGGTGGCGCCGGCATTGGTTGTACAGCGGGTGTCGGCCACAAACAGCCGGATTTCCCGGGGCCGTACACCCAGGATCTCGGCTGCAATCTGTGCCAGCACGGTGGTCGAGCCCTGCCCGATATCGGCGCAACCGGTGTAAAGGGTAATGTTGCCTCCCAGGTCAATTTTTATTTTCGCCGTGGAGGGATTTTGCACCCCGGTATTGCCGATGCCGTACCACATGCTGCCTAAACCGATACCCCGTTTTTGCCAGGGGTCGACTTTTTCACTGAGCCAATTGGCCTGGGCCCATTCATAATGCGGTATCAAGGCTTCCAGCGTTTCGGCGATTCCCACGCTGTGTGCCAATCGCTGACCGGTGGCGGTTTCTGATCCGTTTTTGAGGACATTCATCAATCTGAATTCGAGCGGATCCATACCCAGTTTTTCCGCCAGCAAATTCATCTGAGACTCGTGGGCGATGGCGACCTGGGGTGTGCCGAAACCGCGCATCGCACCACAAAAAGGCGTATTGGTATAAATGCAGCGGCTTTCGATATCGACATTGTCGACCTCATAGGGACCGGTCGCATGCATGGCGATCCGCGATGCCACGGCAATTCCATACGAACCGTAGGCGCCGGTGTCCGCCGTGATTCGGGCCTGCAAAGCGATAATTTTCCCGTTTTCGTCAACCGCGGTTTTTAACGTCATCTCAACCGGGTGGCGCTTGGCAGTGGCCAGAAAGGATTCCTCCCTGGTATAGACCATCCTGACCGGCCTTTGCAGGTGCAGCATCGCCAGACCGATGAAGCCCTGGACATTCAAATCCAGCTTGGAGCCGAACCCGCCGCCCGTGGCGGCCTGAACAATACGAACCCGGTCATCTTCCAATCCCAGCAAACCGGTGACTTCTTTGTGATCGTAGTGGGGATTTTGGGTCGAGGCATAGATTACCAGCACGCCGTTCTCATCGACATATCCGGCCCCGGCATCCGGTTCCAGATAGCTGTGCTCGATCCGGGCAGTACGATAGGTTTTCTCAACCGAAAAAGCACAGCGTTCGAAGGCTTGTTCAACGTCTCCTTTTTTAACCTTGCGGGTAAACAGCAAATTGCCCTTGGCGTGAATTTTGGGTGCATCGGGTTTGAGGGCATCTGCGGGGGTCAGGACTGCCGGCAGGTCCTCATAAGTCACTTCAATGAAATCCAGGGCCTTATGGGCCGCGGCCTCGCTTTCAGCCGCCACCAAAGCGACGGGTTCTCCGATGGCCCGCACCTTGCCGTCTGCCAGCAGCGGTTGATCCTTGTTAATGATGCCCAAAAGATTTTTGCCGGGAATATCTTTTTCTGTAAATACCCTGACAATACCCTCGAGCTTAAGCGCCTGGTCGTAATTAATATCGAGAATCCTGGCGTGGGCTTTGGTACTGCGCAGCACTTTAAGCACCAGGGCATCATCGAAATCAATATCCGCACCGAAGATCGGCTCCCCGCGCAGCCGCTCGTTCACACCGATTTTCGGTATGCTTCGTCCGATGGTTGTGTATTCAGAATTCATATATTCTCGCAATATAAGGGCTTGGAGGCTGGGAGGCTATAAAGCTGGCAGGCTAAAAACATATTTAAACTCCACGGCTTTCCTGCATTTCAGCTTCCCAGCTTCCCAGCTTCCTGGCTTCATAGCTTCCCAGCTTCCCAGCTTCCTGGCTTCCCGGCTTCCCAGCTTCCCAGCTTCCCGGCCTCCCAGCTTCCCGGCCTCCTGGCTTCCCAGCCTCCCAGCCTCCCAGCCTCCCGGCTTCCCAGCTTATTTTATCAACGGATACATCATTTTTATAAACAGTCCCTGAATCGCCGGTTCCTTGTAGATTGCGGAGGGCCGGCGGCCCGTGATTTCCAGCATCCCCTCGGCTAGTATCTGCCCGGCCTGCCGCAACATGGCTTCATCCGGGATTTTACCGGATAAATAGTTCTCGATATCCCGAAACCGGTGAGGCGTCGGGGTACAGGATCCCAGGGCAAATCGTATAAACGAAATCGACCGGTCGTTTTCCCGGGCGATCATGGTGGCCATGCTCATCCTGGCGATGGCCAATTCCTGGCGGCGGCCGATTTTTTGAAAATCCACAAAATTGACTGCCTCGGGTTTGGGTTTGAGAATAAAATGCGTAATCAGTTCGTTGGGCCGCAGTGTACAATGATAGGGCCCGCCGGCCATTTCCTCGATCGATACCTTGCGCTGACCGGCGGGGCTGACCACCGCGGCCACGGAATCATGAATCAGCAGCGGCGGGATGGTATCGCCGCAGGGCGAGCAGTGGGCAACGTTTCCGCCGATAGTGGCAATGTTGCGCACCTGCCGGCTGGCGAATTTGTCGGCGGCGATCCGCAGCGCCGGCGCATGCCGCTGAATTGTTTCCGATTTACCGATTTCAGTGATCGTCACTGCAGCCCCGATGGATAATGTCCCGTCATCGATCTCGATTTGCCGCAATTCGGCCAAACGGCCCACATCCAGCAAATAGCGAGGATTCAATTCGCCGGCACGCATGTCGACCATGACGTCGGTGCCGCCGGCCAATATTGTCGTGTCCGGTGCATTTTCGCTTAAAAAGGCCAGGGCTTCCGGCAGATTTTGTGGCCTTTGGTAGTCAACATTGAACATGATTCTAAGTCTCGGGCAATCTATAAATAGTTAAACCCAACCCGGATAAACCGGAAAGATTAGCCACGAAGGCACCAAGACACAAAGAAAAAAAACGGTACTATAACCCAAAAAAAGGCTATTTTTAACAAGCTTTGGAAGTAATTGGGCTGAAGATGCCGCCTTTTTTTGATCGTCGAATCTGGCGTCCCAAAGCTCGACTCAATAATGAATAAAGCAGCTCTAATACCGGCATGGCAATCATTACTATTTTTTTGTCCCTTTTTTGGTTTTCTTCTTTGTTGGAATGCGATGATCCCAGCGGAAACCAATTTCATTTAAATAACGTGGCAAATGTTTACTACTCATATAGTGGAA
>Ga0209791_1000264_pt1 | contig 22529 bp, 18 predicted proteins | sample WorMetTyACAVOLI1_FD_187422 | JGI IMG/M metagenome (GOLD analysis project Ga0209791, IMG submission 187422) | Marine gutless worms symbiont microbial communities from Max Planck institute for Marine Microbiology, Germany - Olavius algarvensis... ... | reverse complement strand
TGTTGCGGGTATTTGTTATTTTTTGGCGAAATTAACAACCACCCTACATATAAGGAGGATTTTTTTCAATGACTCGTATTATTACTCACTTTATGACTCATTCTAAACCCGTTTTTGGACAAGAGTGATAAACAGTATAGATTTATTTAAATCCCAAATCACAATACCCAAATTACAAATAAATCCCAATTTCCAATAATTGAAATCCCAAACGGTTTCCCCTCACCCTGCCCTTCTGCTTTTGAAGCAGGGAATACGGGTAACGGTAAGTTTGTAAGTCAGGATTGTTTGTAAATTGTGATTTCGAATTTGGATATTATTTGTAATTTGTTATTTGGTGCTTGGGATTTTGCAGATTGATGCCCGGCATTTTGGACTACCTGACAAGGAGAATAAATATATTAGCCGGGTGAAAATATATCCAGTAATTTTTCCGCCGCAGATATGGGGTCAACTTTGCGGTCTTTGAGATCATCGAGAAGTTCTAAAAAGGAAGGAGTATCTTTTGCCCGGTCAAAGATCCTGTCGGCGGCCATTTCCATGACCAGCTGGCGAAAAAACTGATATTCCCATTTAAAGTTGTGTTCGGCAAAGGCACCGCTGTCGATTAAAAACTGACGATGATCCCAGAAGATATCCGCCAGTTCGACAATCCCCTCGTTTTTTACGGCCACTGTTTTGAGCACCGGCGGACGCCAGTCGGTTTCAGATCTTTTACTCAAATCGAGCATGGACTGCAGCTGTTCGACGACATCATCAGCCCCGGGGTTGTCGGCTTTGTTCACGATAAACACATCCGCGATTTCAAGCAGTCCGGCTTTCATAGCCTGAATGTCATCCCCCATCCCCGGTAGGCTGACCACGGCGGTGGTATGGGCAAATTGGGCTATTTCGACCTCATCCTGCCCGACTCCCACGGTTTCGATGATAACGACGTCATAGCCCATGGCATCGAAAACCAGCACCGTCTCCCGGGTGGTCTTACTCAAACCGCCGAGGTGACCGCGGGTGGCCATCGATCGGATAAAAACCCCGTCGTCATCCGCGTGGCGACGCATCCGGATACGGTCGCCCAGCAGGGCGCCGCCTGATATCGGGCTCGAGGGATCAATCGCCACAACCGCGACACGCATTTTTCGGCTGCGCAATTCACCGATCAGGCAGTTAACCAGGGTTGATTTACCGGATCCGGGCGGCCCGGTAACGCCCATTACGAATGCCTGGCCGGTATGGGGATAAAGATATTTAAGCATCCCGATCCCTGCGCTATCCTCTTCTTCCAGCAGTCGAATCAGCCTGGCTCCCGCCAGTTGATTGCCGTTGATTATCTTTTGGATTAGATTCTGCGTCTTCAACAAGGATTCTCCTAACCCGGACAAGCCGGAATTGAAAATTGAAGATTGCAGATTGAATATTGGTGGATGTCGCTTCGCTCCGTCAATCTTATGATTGTTTTTATAATAAATAGAAATCCTTAATTATTCAATATTCAATCGAAAATATTCAATCAGTTAAGTTGGATCTGCATTTCCTATTTTTTACTTGACTAAACATCGATGTAGCTAATATATAGCTATAACGTAAATTTCTCGATTTGTATGCAATTTGATGTTAAATAGGTTTAATACTATGAATTAACAATAAAAACTTATCAAAAAAAGGAGAGTACCGATGGCCGATTTAAGCTGGTTGCCAAGAGAGTCAGGGATCAAGGACCACTTTCTGTGGGGCGAGGAACATTTCTCGGACAAAGCCCCGGGTGTAATCTACCAAAAAAAGCCCATCCTCGACCCTCAAGGGAATCCGATCGATGATCTCTATTCCGCCTGGATCACATTAAACAACCCCAATCAATACAACTCTTATACGACTGAGATGGTAAAAGGGGTTATTGCCGGTTTTCAGCGTGCATCGGCTGATGCTTCGGTGGTTGCGGCTGTCTTCACGGCCATGGGTGACAAGGCCTTTTGCACCGGCGGCAATACCAAAGAATATGCCGAGTATTATTCCGGCCGGCCACAGGAATACGGTTCTTACATGGACCTCTTTAATGGCATGGTTGACGGCATTCTTAACTGCAAGAAGCCCACGATCTGCCGGGTCAACGGTATGCGGGTAGCCGGTGGTCAGGAAATCGGAATGGCGTGTGACACGGCCGTTTCAAGTGACCTGGCCATATTCGGTCAAGCCGGCCCAAGACATGGTTCCGCGCCGGACGGCGGCAGTTCGGATTTTCTGCCCTGGATGCTGCCAATGGAACTGGCCATGTGGAACTGTGTTTCTTGCGAGATGTGGAGTGCCTACAAAATGAAGCAGCTGGGGCTTATATCCAAATGTGTACCGGTCATCAAAGACGACGGCAAATGGGTACGAAATCCCGCCATAATTACCGATAAATATATCGATGACGGCGAAATCGTTTACGGCGAATTTAAAGGCGGCGAGGTGGCCAAAAAAGCCCGCGAGTACGTTAAAAAGGCCACGACGGATTTTGAACTGCTCGATGCAGAAATCAACAAAATACTGTGGACATACACCAACCTGTTTCCGGGCTGCCTCATTAAAAGTGTGGAAGGCATCCGGTTGAAAAAGAAATTTTTCTGGGACCAGGCCAAAACCATCAACCGCCACTGGCTGGCTGTCAATATGAACGCCGAAGCCTATCTCGGCTTTGCCGCATTCAACAGCAAAAAAATCACCGGGCAGGATGTAATCGATTTCATCGAATTCCGCCGACGCCAGGCCCAAGGCGATGCCTTTGACGCCGAGTTTATGGCAGCGGTTTTGGGAAAACCAAAAGATTAATTATTGGTTATTCGTTATTGGTTATCGGTTATTGGCAGTGGTTGTTAGCAATCAGTTAAATGGATTTAACGGATTATTCCCGGATCAAAACTAATCAACCAGTCAACTATTCAACCAATCAACTAAATCCGACAACGGAGGATTTATGCTACTAGAAGGAAAAAACGCGTTGGTCACCGGCGGTTCCCAGGGGATCGGGGCGGCAGCATCCCTTGAACTGGCGCGCGAAGGCGCCAATATCTGCCTCACCTACCGCAAACACGAAGCCGAAGCCAAAAAATATGCCGAAGAAATCCGGCAAATGGGCCGCAAAGCCCTGGCGATGCAGTGCGACATCGCCTCCTTTGCCGATGCCGAGCGGGTCGTAAAAGCTGCGCTGGATGAATTCGGCAGCCTCGAAATTCTGGTCAACAATGCCGGCATGAACTGGGATGGCGTGAGCTGGAAAATGACCGAAGAACAATGGGATCGGGTGCTGGAAGTCAACCTTAAAGGATATTTCAATTTTACCCGCCAGGCAGCACCGCTATTTAAAGACCAGAAATACGGCAAAATCATCAACATTACCTCGATAAACGGTTTGCGCGGTAAATTCGGACAGACCAACTATTCCGCTTCCAAGGCCGGCATCATCGGCTACACCAAAGCACTGGCCAAGGAGCTGGGCGCTTTTGGGGTCAACGTCAATGCCGTTGCTCCCGGCCTGATTGAAACCGCCATGCTGAAAGAATCCGAGGCCCGAGATAAAATCATTGATCTGGCTATGGGTGAAAGCGCCCTCAAACGGGTGGGCCAACCCGAAGACCTGGCCAATCTGGTCGCTTTTCTGGCATCCGACAAAGCCTGCCACATTACGGGGGAGATTATTAAGATAGACGGCGGACAGTATATTTAATTGGAGGATTCTTATGGGTAAAGTAGCTATTATCGGTGTCGGTCAGAGTACATTCGTCCGGTCATATCCGGGATCCATTCGGGAGCTTGCTTTTGATGGATTCAAGGATGCAATGGCGGATGCTCAAATAACTGCCCGGGATATCGGGGCATCTGTAATCTGTTCGGCCCCTGAGTATGACAAACAGCGATCGCCGGCCGGTGTTTTCGCCGAGTATCTGGGTCTCAACCCGCAGCCCACTTTTTATGTCGAAAGCCTTTGCTCATCGAGCAGCATGGGCGTCCGGCTGGCTTATTCGCTGGTAAAGGCCGGACTCCACGATGTCGTGGCTGTCATTGGATTTCAGAAAATGTCGGAAATTTCATCTTCAGAGTCCCAGGAACGAATGGGCCGTGGCGCCGACATTCAATGGGAAAGCCCGTTCGGTACCATGATGCCGGCTTACTATGCCATGTATGCCAGGGCCCACATGGAAAAATACGGCACCAGTCCGGATGATCTGGCCTTGATCAGGGTCAAGGCCGCCACCTACGGACAGCTCAATGACCGGGCCGTTTACCGCAAGCCGGTTACGTTTGACATGTTTACCGATCCGGAAAATCGCATGGCCGGCCCGGTCGCCAGTCCCCTGCGGGTAGGCGACTGCTGTGCCAATGCCGACGGCAGCTCCTGTATCATTGTTACCAGCGAAGAGAAGGCCAAGGCATTAAGCCGCAAGCCGGTCTGGATCAAGGGTTTGGGCGCGGCTTCAACCAGTGTCAACCTGGCGGGACGAGATGTGTTTACGGGCCTGACCGTAGCCCGGCAGGCCGGCCAGCAGGCCTACAAAATGGCAGGCGTCACTGCCGGGGACATTGATGTGGCCGAGGTGCACGACTGTTTTACCATTGCGGAGATGATGGCTTATGAAGACCTGGGGTTTGCCAAGCCGGGTGAAGGCAAAGATCTGATTAAAAGTAAAGAAACCTACAAGGAAGGCAGCATTCCGGTAAATGTGGACGGCGGTCTGCTCTCCAAGGGCCATCCAATCGGAGCCACCGGCGGATCGCAGATCAGAACAGTCGTCCTGCAACTGCGAGGCGAGGCCGGCGATATTCAGGTAAAGGACCCGGAAATCGGGCTGGTCCACAATATCGGCGGCGTCGGTCTTTACGGCAATGTCACCATACTGGGGCGATAATTTTTCGCAGGGCTGTGGTAATCTGAATCAATACACTGAAAGCACCGATTTCAAAATTTACGATAAATGGAGAAAAAATATGGGCAAAGTTAGAGAGGTTGACGATCGGTTTAAAAAATTCGGAACGGTTAGCTTTACTTCCATCACCAAGACCAATGACTTCGTAGACTACCTGGCAAGCGGCAAGGTCAACGGCACGCGCTGCAAAACTTGCGGCCTGGTCTTTTTTCCGCCCCGGGCAGACTGCTATCAATGCCTGTCTGATAACATGGAATGGTTTGAATTAAGCGGCGCCGGCAAACTGGTCACCTACAGTAAACTGGAATATGCCCCGATCGGATTCCAGGATGACGTCCCCTACAGCATTGCACTGCTGGACTACGGGGATTACAAGGTATTCGGTAGAATTGACCGGGATCTGCCCGATGAAGACATAAAGGTCGGTATGGAGATGAAGACGACCGCCAATACACTGCCAAACGGCCAGTTAAACTATGTTTTTCAAAAAACGTAGTTCTAATTCACCACAGAGGAATTAAGTATTTTTCTCTCAGCGATCTCTGCGGGCTCAGCGAGAAAACGACCGAAAAGGATAATGACTATGACCGAACTCAAAAACCTGAAATTTGCAAAGGCTGACGGTGTGGCACGGATCACGCTCAATCGTCCGAAGTTCAACATGATGAATATCGAAATGATGAACGAGCTCAATGGCCTGTTTGAGGATCTGCTCAATGATGACGAGCTCAAATGCCTAACCATTGACGCTGAAGGCAAACACTTTTGTACCGGGGTGGAAGTGGCTGATCACAAGCCCGATCAAGTGGATGACATGATCGCAACTTTCAACCGCATTTTTGAACTCACCAATCAGCTCGAGGTGCCGATTATTGCGGTCGTGCAGGGTTTCTGTCTTGGCGGCGGCATGGAATTGGCTATAGCCTGCGATGTTATTGTAGCCGGCCGGGGTGCTCAATTCGGGCAGCCCGAGATTAAGGTCGGTTTTTTTCCGCCCTATGCCGCCATGCGGCTGCCGCAGCTGATTGGCCCCGCCAAGGCAATCGAAATTTGCACGACCGGCAAATTTTACAGCGCCGCAGAAGCCCAAAGCTTAGGGATGATTGCCCATGTGGTTGAAGACGATCAACTGGGTGAGTCCGCCGAAAAATTAGTCAAAGAAATCCAGGGCAACAGCCCGCTGATCATTCGCTTAAATAAGCGGGCGGTCAAGCAGCACCTGGGCCTGGGTTTCAAGCCGGCCCTGGCAGGGGTCAGCGACCTGTTTCTCAACACCTTGATGAAAACCCAAGATACGCTGGAAGGAATCGCCAGCTACGAAGAGAAACGCAAACCGGAATGGAAGAATAAATAGCGGGGTGCGCGTTTCACGGTGCGGGGTGCGCGTATCGCAATGCAGGGAGCGGGTTGCAAGGCACGCAATACAGGCAAACCGTAAAACGAAACTCGCAACTCGTAACCCGAAACCCGTATCCCGCAACTCGTAACTCGCAACTCGCAACGGGAGCATTTATGTCACAGATCAATAAAATCGCCGTGATCGGCGCAGGGAATATGGGCAGCGGGATTGCCCAGAAAATTGCCCAGGAAGGTTTCAATGTGGTGATGATCGATCTCAAGGATGAATATGTAGAACGCGGCCTTGGAACTATCAGGCAATTGCTGCAGGAAGGTGTGGATCGCAAAATCTTTAAACCCGGGCAGGTCGATGATATATTTTCACGCATCCAGGGCAGTTCCGACTTTAATGCCGCCGCCGATGCGGATCTGGTGATCGAAGCCGTATTCGAAGACAAACAGGTGAAAGCGGATTTGTTTCAAAAACTGGACAAAATCTGTTCTGAAAAAACGATCCTGGCCACAAATACCTCCAGTTTTTATGTGCGGGATTTCGCTCGCCAGACAGCCCGTCCGGATCGTTTTATCGGCCTGCACTATTTCTTTCATCCTGCCAAAAATCGCCTCCTGGAGGTTATCCCCCACGCGACCACCAGCCCGGAAACCATTGAAAAATCCCTGCTGGCGGCCAAACTGCACGGCAAAACTGCCATCCTCGTCAAAGATGCGCCGGGTTTTGCCGTCAACCGCTTCTTCGTGCCGTTTCTCAATGAGGCCGCCCGCATGCTGGAAGAAGATATGGCCAACATCCCCACAATTGAAGAAGCTGCAAAACGGGCCTTTAAGATTGGGATGGGCCCGTTCGAACTCATGAATGTGACCGGTATTCCGATTGCCGTGCATGCATCAACAACCCTGGGCAACGAGATTGGTCCGTTTTATGCCACCGCCGGGATCCTCAAGGCGCAAATGGAAAAAAATGAGATCTGGGACCTGGCAGGTGACCTCGACGAGTCAAAAGTTCCGGCAGTCATCGAGCGGTTTTATGGTGTCTGCCTGGGAGTTGCAGCCGCGCTGGTCGATGAAGGTGTAGCCGCCATTGAGGATACCGACCGTGGCGCTAAAATCGGGTTGCGCTGGATCATGGGGCCGTTTGAAATAATGAACAAAATTGGTGTGGATCGAACCTATGCGGCAGTTGAAGCGATCGCGCAAAAATATGACGATTTCAAGATGCCCCGAATTCTGGCACAACAGCATGAACTCGGCCGGCCTTTTGAATTCAAGTTCGTAGACCTGGAAATCAAAAACAATATTGGCTACATCACCCTTAATCGACCCGAGGCGATGAATGCCCTTAATGAAACGGTGGTCGCCCAGCTCGATCAATGTTTTTCAGAAGCTGAGCAAAATGAGGCTGTTGATGCGATTGTCTTTCAGGGGGCCGGCAAATCCTTCGTTGCCGGAGCCGACATAAAATACTTCATTGAAAAAATAAAAACCGACAGGATCGAAGATATTGTTGCGTTCACCCGTAAGGGCCATGAGGTTTTTCTGCGCATCGAAAATTCCGCTAAACTTACGATTGCACTATTGGACGGCCTATCACTGGGCGGCGGCAGTGAACTGGCATTAGCCTGTCAGGCGGTATTGGCAACACCAGCCGGCTCATTAGGTTTTACCGAAACCGGAATTGGGATTTATCCCGGACTTGGCGGGATGCTCCGGCTGGCACGCTTCGCCGGCACGGAGCTTGCCAAATTCTATGTTTTCACCGGCACCCCGATATCCGCCCGAGATGCTCAGGCGCTCGGCATTGTCACCAAACTTGTCATGCCGACAGAGGTGGAAACGGCTGTCAAAGAACTCGCTTCGGAGAAAAAACCCGCCAAGTATCAGCAACGCGACTTGCCGGAACACATGCAGCCTTTAGCCCGGATATGCAGACCGGACAATGTTGATAGATTGCTTGCAGGAAATCCACCGGAAGGGGTACCTGAGGAGTTGGCTGCCAGAATTGCCAAGTTCATTGGTTATAAGGCCCCGATTGCCCTCAAGATAGCCAATGAAATTATAGATCGGCAAGCCGACATGTCCATGCAGGACGCCATCGAGTTGGAGCTTGATCGTTTGAAGGACATTTTCTCCACGGAGGATGCCCTTTTGGGCCTATCAAACATCGGGCGCAGAGTTGAATTTAAAGGCGCATAATACCTAACCCGGACAGGCCAGAAATGAAGATTGAAGATTGAAGATTTGTGGATTTCGCTTTGCTCCGTCTCTTTAAAAACGAAAGAATGCCTAAAATATTCTATATTCAATCGACAATATTCAATTGTTACTAATGTGGCGAAAATATCCCGAATCAGTTTTTTACCCAAAAAGCAAAGAAATGATTTTTAAGGAATGGTGACTCCAGAAGAAAAACTGATCAGTGAAGGCTGGGAAAAAAAGGCGACTTACGATGACCCGCGGCTGAAGGAAATGGTAGAAATCTATGAAGAAATCGGACTTGAAGTGCATCTGGAGCCATTTAATGCCGAAAACGAGAATGGCTGCAGCGACTGCATGCAGCTATTTCCCGATCAGTTCAAGACAATTTATACCCGTAAGAAAACTAACCCGGACAAGCCGGAACCAAAAATGATCAATCACGAAAACACGAAATGACGAAAACACGAAAATGGCCAAGCAAAATTTCGTGTTTTTCAACTTTCGTGTTTTCGTAATAGAAAATCTTTTCATAAAATGCATAGAAATTAAAACTATGATAATCTGAAATAAATATGTCGAAACTTACACCAAATAATTTTATTCAAGGAAGAAAATTATGCACAAATTATTAGCGGACAACCCAGGAGAAAAAATGCTGCTGCTGGGCAATGAAGCCATTGCCCGGGGTGCAATCGAAGCGGGAGTGGCTTTTACCAGCACCTACCCGGGAACGCCCTCTTCGGAAATTTCAACCAATTTTTTTCAAATGGCCCGGGAAAGCGAGCTGTACTTTGAATATTGCACCAATGAGAAGATCGCTATGGAAGTGGCAGCCGCAGCCGCGAATTCAGGTGTTCGCAGCATGTGTGTGATGAAACACGTGGGCGTCAACGTGGCAGCCGACGCCCTCATGACGTTGGCCTACGTGGGGGTTAAAGGCGGGATGGTGATTCTGTCAGCCGATGATCCGTTCATGTTCTCCAGCCAGAATGAACAGGACAATCGCTACTATGCCAAGCTGGCGGGACTGCCGATGCTTGAGCCCTCATCGGTGGAAGAAGCGAAAGAGATGCTGCCCTATGCCTTTGATCTTTCAGAAAAACTGCAGGAGCCGGTATTATTCAGAACCACCACCCGCATTAATCATTCCAGCGGTGTGACCACCCTGGGTGAAATCAAAAAACCAAACTCCAAGGGCAATTTTACCAAGGACCCGCTGAATCTGGTGGTCGTTCCGGCTGTCGCCCGCAATTTGCATGTTAAACTGCTTAAAAATTATGACAGTGCGCGCGAACTTGCCGAGAAATCCGAGTACAATATCACCACTGGAAGCGGCAACTGGGGCATCATCTGCAATGGTGTCGGTTACAACTACGTCCGTGACAGCATAAAGGATCTGGATATCGAAAATAAAGTCAAGGTGCTGCGTATCGGATTTTCGCATCCTCTGCCGCCGTCATTAATTAAAGACTTTTTAAAAGGCTGTCAAAAGGCACTGATTGTGGAGGAAGGTGAGCCGTATATGGAAGAGGCGGTCAAAGCCTTGGCCCAGGAAGACGGACTGACCCTGCCCATTAACGGCAAAACCGCAGGCCTGTTTACCCGGCTGTATGAATACAATCCGGCCCAGGTAAAGCAATGCATCGCCAAGTACTTCGACTTGCCGCATACCCCTCCCGCGGCCGTTGATCTTTCGGATGTCCCGCCGGTTCCCCAGCGTCCGCCGACATTGTGTGCGGGATGTTCGCACCGCGCCACTTACCACGAAGTTAAAAAAGCCACCGAAGGCATGGATACCATATTCCCGTCGGACATCGGCTGCTACACCCTGGGGTTGCTGCCGCCGCTGTCTGCGGCTGATTTTCTGATCTGCATGGGATCTTCGGTGGGCACTGCGGGCGGGTTTGCCCAGGTCAATGATCAAAAAGTCATCGCATTTATCGGTGATTCAACCTTTTTTCATTCCGGAATTGCCGGCCTGATCAACGCCGTCTTTAATAATCATAATTTCACCCTGGTTATCCTGGACAACGGCACTACCGCCATGACCGGTCACCAGCCCAACCCCGGCGTGGACATGACCCAGTTAAACATGGAGGGATACGGCAAAGTATCCATCGAAAAAGTCGTGCGGGCCATCGGGGTTGAACATGTCACGGTTATTAAACCCTACAAGGTTAAAAAAAGTATCGAAGCGATCAAGGAATCCATTAGCTATGAAGGCGTATCGGTTATAATATCCGAAGAAATCTGTGCTCTGTATGCCAATGCACTGAAATTACCCAAACACAAGCCGTTTCACGTCAGCGATAAATGTAAAAATCACAAGACTTGTATTGATTCACTGGCCTGCCCGGCGTTTTACATCTGGCAGGACCGCGTCAAGATCGATGCCAATCTGTGCACGGGGTGCGCGGTCTGTGCCCAAATTTGCCCGGAAAATGCCATTCGCCCGGTTAAAACCGAAGCCCAGGCACAGGGGCATTAATCAGACAACCGTGTTGCGAGTTTCGGGGTACGAGAGAATAACGGGATGGGGCATTGCGCAGAGAGCAACGCGCAGGACGAGAACAAAATAAAGATAGCCGAATAAGGTTTCGGGTTTCAGGTTTCACGTGTCAGGGGGTGCGAGTTCGTAGCAGCATGGTACAAAGCGCATCGGTCAAAGAGTAAAAATATTGGTTGATGAAATTGCACGAGCGCAAAGGCACCCGATTTGAGGTTCGAGGATAAGTGGTCACGGTCATGACCTTCTGGAAATAAATTAGCGATCCAAATCATCCAAACGGACAATAGGAAAAACTAGCTATTTTTTCCGGTAATAACCTGTTTAGCAATTTAGTCAGTTAACGCAAAATTTAACGATCCAAAAGATCATAAGGACACGATAGGAAAAAATAATGGAAACAAAACGATTAGTCATTGTGGCTGTAGGTGGACAGGGGAACCTGCTGGCGTCCAGTGTGCTCGGTGAGGCAGCCCTGCTTGCGGGGATTCCGCTGCACATGAGTGAAATTCATGGTATGGCCCAAAGAGGCGGCGTGGTCGAGTCGTCGCTGGTTTTCGGTGACGCCGAAAGCACCATTATATCCGATGGGGAAGCCGACCTTCTGGTTGGCTTCGAACCTGCCGAAACCTTGCGGGCAATCGGTAAATGCAATGCCGACACGGTGGTGATTACCAACCTGGCCCCCTTGATGCCGTACACGGTAAATATCGGCCAGGGCGTTTATCCGGATCTAAAAGAACTGCAGGACCTGATTCGCGCCAAAACAGCCAAGCTGATCGCGTTTAACGCAGCGGCTCTGGCCAAAGAAGCCGGCAATCCCCTGTCTGTAAACATGGTTCTGCTGGGATCGTTAACCCAGGCCGGTGTTCTGCCGCTATCTGTTGACGAGGTCAAGGTGGCCATGCGAACCAAGACCAAAAAAGCGTTTTTAGACTCAAACCTCAAGGCGTTTGACCTTGGTTTTGCAGCGGCGGAATCCGCGTAATTTCTCCGCCCTGAAAAATTAAGCGCCCGGTGTGGATTAAACATAAGGACGAATTGAGTGCATCTCTTCGCTGTGTGGCTTGACAATCATTAAAAATCGACAGCATTCCACAAATATTCAATTTTCAATCGGAAATATTCAATTCGATAGGGGGGCTAAATATGAAAGGCAAATCCGAGTTTAATCCCCAAACATTCGCAGTAGTCGGTGCCGGGCCGGTCGGATGTATCGTGGCCGCTTTTCTGGCCCGGGGTGGTTATGAGGTCATCCTGTGTGATGTGATCACCGACCTGCTGACGCCAGCCATGGATCCCGGAATTATTATCGAAGGGGCTGAAAACCTCCAGCAAAAGGTTTCCAGGACCATAACCAATATCGACGAACTTGCCACACACGACCCTGATGTCATCATCATTACCGTCAAAGCCCATGCGCTGCCGCTGATTGCTTCTGCCATCGAGGGGTTTGTGCGGGATGGGATGTATGTTGTCAGCTGGCAAAACGGTATTGACACAGAGTTGGAGCTTTCCAAGATACTGGGCAAGGGCCCGGTGATGCGAGCGGTGGTGAACTATGGCTGCGGGCTAATCGGTCCGGCCCACGTGCGCATCCCGTTCCATCATCCCCCGCACTACATCCAGGAGCTTGATCCCGCATCCCACCGGGCCGCCGATGGGATTGCCAAAGCCTTTAGCAAATGCGGCCTGCAAACCGAGCACACCGATGAAATTATTTCCATGGTCTGGCGCAAAGCGGTATTGAACTCCTGCATGAATCCGGTGTGCGCGGTCACCGGTCTGACCATGTCCCGGGTTATGAATGATCCCATCGTTTACCAGACGGTCGATAACCTGGTTAAAGAATGCTTGAAGGTTGCCAGGGCCAATGAAATAAATGTGGGATGGGAATTTTATCCGCACGCAATGGAATACATGGGCGACGCGGGGGACCACAAACCGTCAATGCTCATGGACATTGAAGCCAATCGCCGGACTGAAATTGATTTCATGAATGGAAAATTCGTGGCATACGGCAAACGGGCCGGAATTGATACGCCGTTTAACCACACCCTCTGGACGCTGGTCAAAGGGCTGGAATCAAAATAACTACATACGTATTGATATTCAAATGTTAATGGCATTGAAGTGATAACTTCTAACAACTATGAGCTTGAATAAATTGTACGTTGGCACAGATGTCGGGGCTTCGAGGACCAAGGTGGTTATTCTCGATGCCGGCCGGAAATTAATCGGATGGGCCGTGAAAAAATCCGGTACTGATTTTGCCGCAACGGCCCAAACGTGTTTGGAACTTGCCCTTAAACAGGCCGGGGCCCGGGAATCGGATATTGTCGCATCCGTGTCAACCGGATACGGACGTAACAACGTCGCCTTTGCCGGTAATAGTAAAACCGAGATTGGATGTCATGCCAAAGGTTGTTTTTTATACTTTCCGTATTCAACGACCATTATCGACATCGGCGGCCAGGACAACAAAATCATCAAATTGGATGACAAGGGCCTGCGCACGAATTTTAAAATGAACCGAAAATGTGCTGCCGGAACCGGAGCCTTTCTGGAAGAGATGGCCATGCGCCTCGATGTATCGCTTGCAGAAATGGACGGTCTGGCACGCCGCTCGGAGAACATGGTCAAGCTGGGGAGTTTCTGCACCGTCTTCTCAGCCACGGAAGTACTGGAAAATATTCGGCAGGGCGTAAAGTTACCGGACATTGTGAAGGGTGTCTTTTTTTCCATGGCCAAACGGGTGCTGGAAATGGATTCTTTAACCGAAAAGGTGGTCATGACCGGCGGGGTCGTCGCTCACAATCCCTACATGGTTCAAATGACCGAAGAAATTATCGACCGCCCGATCCTGGTGCCGGAGTATCCCCAGTTCACGGGGGCCATCGGGGCAGCGCTGTATGGGATGGAAAGTAAAAAAAGGGTTTAAGGGATAAGGTGAAGGGTGTAAGGTATAGGGTATTAGGGATAAGGTATAGGGTATAGGGTGTAATGCTTTAAGGAAAGACTCACGGCGCAAGGCTCAAGGCGCACGGTTTAAGGCAGATGGACCTGGTTTCTTGAGACTGAAATATTCAGAGCACAGCGATTCCACACTTCGATATTCTCGGTCAACAGATCACGTCTTCAGCGTGAATCACTGTTCAAGACATTACTGACCATCGAAGCGGTAATTTTGAACCGAATCCAGACATTGAAATACGGAGTCTCATATGAGATTTCGGGTGTCAGGCCAGCCGCTGGCCATTGAAGCGGCCGGTTTGATCGAAAAAGAGATTTCAGATATTGCTCCAGCGGTAGACCAGATTGCTGATTCCTTTGCCTTGCGCCATGCGCCGTGTGCCTTGCGCCAGTACTTATAACTTGCGCCCTATGCCTTGTGGTAGCCACTATTATGTGTGTCCTCAAAGTAAAGATATGGGTTAATCATGACTTCAGAAAAAAAAATGATCAGAAAAAAACTGAAATCCGCCGCTGCCGTCAGCAAATTTATGGCGGATTATTATTACGAGCTTAGTGCCGCATCAGAGAGCGGGAATCCCAAGATTGCCTGGTGCACCAGTGTCGGGCCGGCGGAGATATTGCGGGCCATGGGATATCTGGTTTACTTTCCTGAAACCCATTCCGCCCTGCTGGGTGCCACACGCATGGCAACGGATCTGATACCCGAGGCCAATGCTCTGGGATACTCGCCGGACATCTGTTCCTATCTGACCGCTGATATCGGAGCCTTTTTAAAAGGAGTGACCCCTCTGGCCAAAATCTATGAAGGCATTAGCGGTATTCCCCGACCGGATGTTCTCGTGTTCAACACGAATCAGTGCCGCGACGTGCAGGACTGGTTTTCCTGGTATGGCGAGAAATTTAATGTGCCGGTACTCGGCGTCTATACCCACCGCAATGTCGGCGATGTAACGAACGCACTGGTGAGCTCCATCGCCAAACAAATGCAGGAGCTTGCCGGATCCCTTGAAAAAATATCCGGCAAATCCCTGGATTTAAATACCCTCAAACATGTGATCGCACTGTCGCGAGAATGCTCCGAACTCTGGAAAAAAGTGCTGCAAACGGCTGCAAGTCAACCATCACCGCTAACTTTTTTTGATGCCACAACCCTCATGGGTCCGGCCGTGGTCGGCCGGGGCACCCAAAAGGCGGTGGAGGTCTTTAAAGCACTGCATTCAGAACTGGAAGACCGAATCAAAAACGGTGAAGGCGCCATCGATGATGAGCGTTTTCGAATATACTGGGAAGGCATGCCGGTGTGGGGCCGACTCAGGGCCCATTCCGAGTTATTCGCCGGATTAAACGCCAATGTTCTGGCATCGACTTATTGCAACAGCTGGATCTTCTCCAGGTTGAACCCGGAAGATCCCTTCAACAGCATGGCAGAAGCCTACACGGAACTGTTTATCGTGCGCTCTGATGAAGCCAAAGAAAAATATGTCAGGGACATGCTGGATTTATTCAAAATTGACGGCATTATCTATCATGACGCCAAAACCTGTCCCAACAACTCCAACTGCCGCTACGGCATGCCCCAGAGGCTGGAAAAAAAATCCGGCATTCCCAGCCTGACGATACAAGGGGATTTAAACGACCTGCGTCTGCTCTCAGATGAGCAAACGAAAACCAATGTGGAAGCGTTTATCGAGCAGCTGGAGGAGAGAAGATAGTTAACTGATGGAGTGTTGGAGTAGTGGAGTGATGGAGTGATGGATTTAGACCGGATTTTTTCTTTTCCCAATATTCCAGGACTCCAATACTCCATCACTCCTGTATGATATTGGTATGCGTAATCAATTGTATCAAGTATTATTCGGCAACTCATTAGGAGGTACCACCCCATGTCCTTTTGGATGAACATAGGTCAAATCCAAAAATTAAATGCCAAAAAGTTTAAAGACACCGTTGCATTGATGGATCAGGATCGATCGTTTACCTATCCGGCAATGAATGGCCGGGTCAATCAGCTGGCCCACAGTTTGACTGACTTAGGGCTTCAAAAGGGAGACAAGGTTGCGGTCTTCCTGGAAAACTGCATCGAGATCGTAGAGCTGTTTCTGGCAACGGCTAAAACCGGCATCATTATGGTACCGATTAATTTTCGCCTGGCCGGCCCTGAAGTTGAATACATCGTTAATAATTCAGATGCGAAAGCCTTGGTCGTTCACGACCTGTTTGCCGATACGGTCGGTCCCATAAGAGATAATCTGACCAATATTCCTGCGGCGAATTATGTGATGGTTGGCGAGGCCGAAGCGGGCTACTGTGAGTACGAAGATTTCATCAAGGATGCGGCCGATGGTGAGCCCGATGCGCGGGTGGACCCGCAAGATACCTGGATCCTGATCTACACATCCGGCACCACCGGCAAGCCCAAAGGCGTTTTGCGTTCCCATGAATCCCATATTGCCTATTACCTGAACTGCAGCGTGGATTTCGGCTTCAATGAAAAGGATGTCTGCCTGAATGTGATGCCGCTGTGCCACATCAATTCCATATTTTTCACGTTTACTTTCCTGTACATCGGCGGCTCGGCCTATATCCACCCGGCCATTGGCTTTAAGCCCGAAGAAATTCTGGCAATCATCGAAAAGCATAAAATCACGTTTATTTCGCTCATACCGACCCATTACACCCTGATCTTAAATGCGCCCGAGAACGCAAAACAGTGTAATGTCAGTTCGATTCGCAAGCTGCTGTGTTCCTCTGCTCCGGGTAGAAGGAGCATGAAGCAGGCCGTCATGGAATTTTTCTCCGGCGTGGAGCTTTACGAGGCTTATGGATCAACTGAAGGCGGCATTGGCACCATTTTAAAACCCGAATACCAGATGACCAAGCTCGGTTCCATTGGATTCGAAGCGCTCGGCAACGACTTTATTAAAATACTGGATCAAGACGGTAACGAAGTTCCGCAGGGTGAAATCGGTGAATTGTACTCCCGCGGCCCCACCCTCTTTGACGAATATTATAAACTGCCGCAACAGACCGCTGAATCGTTTAAGCAAGGCCTGTTTTCGGCCGGCGATCTGGCCCGGCGGGATGAAGACGGGTTTTATTACCTGGTCGACCGCAAGAAAAACATGATCATCACCGGCGGCGAAAACGTCTATCCCAGTGAGATAGAGGAAGTCGTCGGCAGTCACGAATGTGTATTGGACTGCGCGGTAATCGGGCTGCCGGACGAAAAATGGGGCGAAAAGGTGACGGCGGTCGTGATCAAAAAAGACGGCCTGCGGCCGGAAGACATAACTGAAGAAATGATTAAAGACTGCTGCAGAGGGCAGATAGCCGGCTACAAACGCCCGAAAGAAGTCATATTCATCGAAGAGAGCGAAATGCCGCGCACACCGACCGGCAAAATACTTCACCGCAAACTCAGGGATAAGTTTGGTAAGTAAAGGAGAAAAGAAATGAATTACGCCAGCTATGCCGCGATCCATGCCCGCCATTTGCCCGATAAAGTATGCCTTATCGAAAGAACGCCTTCACAAAACTTACGAAGAGTCCTCACCTGGCGCGAGTTTAATGATGAGATTAATAAAGTGGCCAATTATTTATCCAGGGAACTGGAAATTAAAGACGGCGACTTTGTGATGCATTTGCAGAACAATTCCCTGGAATGGGTTATCACCTATTATGCCATTATCAAACTCGGGGCGATTGTGGTGCCGCTTAATTTTCGATTTGTGGGCCAGGATATTCTGTATGCGGCTAAAATTTGCCAGCCCAAGGCTTTTCTGCTGGGATCAGAATTTTTACCGGTGGTTCAACCGGTCCAGCAAGATCTCAAATCTGTGGAAAAATATGTCTGCGTGGGTGGCGACGTACCGGATGATATGACCGATTATCAATTAATGGCCGCCTATTCGGATTCATCCGAAGCACTGGTCGAAGTCGATGATCAGCATGATCTGGCCATGATGTTCACCTCCGGTACCACCGGTGACCCCAAGCCGGTGCTGCACACCCATTATTCGCTGAATAATACGGCGATCGGCAACGGCATGAGCTATTTTGTCGAGAAAAATGATAATTATGTCTTTTTCCTGCCCCTGTATCACAGCGGCACGATGTTCTTATGGGCGCCTTTTTATGCCACCGGCGCCACGGGCACCATCATCAGGCAGCTAACCGATCCCAAATGGATCATTGAGGCCCTGGCCGAAGAAAAAGGAACCGATGTTCTTTTTGTGGTTCCCATTGCGATTGCTATCTTAAACGCCATCGACAACGGCGATATTAATCTGGCTGATTACGATCTTTCCAGCTGGCGCTACATGGAGATCGGTGCCCAGCCGGTGCCTTTCGATGTCATGAAACGATTGGTGGATACACTGCCCTGCGGCTGCTCCAACATCTACGGCATCACTGAAGGCGGCGGCGGCGGTCTGTATAATCTCTATCCGGAAGAAGTACTGGAAAGGCCGGGTTCCATCGGCAAACCGACCTTCGGTATGGATGCGAAAGTGGTTGATTTTGAGGGCAATGCGGTTCAGCCCGGCGAAGTCGGTGAGTTGCTGCTTAAAACCAACCGCATGATGAAGGGCTATTTTCAAAATCCGGCCTTGACGGAAAAATCGCTTAAAGACGGCTGGCTGTACACCGGTGACCTGGTTAAAGTCGATGATCAGGGATATTTTTATATTGTCGATCGCGCCAAAGACATGGTTACCAGCGGCGGGGAAAATATCTTTCCAGTCGAAATAGAAGACGCCCTGATGGACCATCCCAAAATCGATGATGTGGCATGTATCGGCTACCCGGACGAACGCCTGGTGGAAATTGTACTGGCGATCGTTCAGCTCAAGGAAGGGGAATCCATGACGGAAGAAGAACTGCTGGAATTTGCCGAAACCAAAATGGCCAAGTACAAGATGCCGCGTAAGATCATATTTGATCCGGTCATGAGAAATCCCACCGGCAAACTCATGAAGCCCCAAATGCGGGTAAAATACACCGGCCGCAAGGAGGCCTTTAAAAAGCTGGACTAAAAAGTTATTAGTTATCGGTTATGGGTTATTTGGGATTCGATTTAACGCCTTAAACCGGTATCCAAAAACGCCATAAATAAACGAAATTACCTAAAATTATTGTGTCGCCATGCTCCGTCTTTTTTATGGGCGGATATCAGGCGTGTTGAATTTGGGGAAACTGTAAAAAAATTGGGTGCTTTACGTTATTGAATTAGATAATTTCCTTTTCAAACTACTAGCTGAACCAATAACAATTAACAAATAACTCCCGGATAATTGCGTCTAAGTTGAGGCAATACTTACGTCAGCGTCGATGTAAACTCGACATTATACCAAAAAGGAGAGTGCGTTTTGCTGATAACTGAAATTCTGGCCCGCAATGCCCGGGTATACGGCGATGAGATTGCGCTGATTGAAAGAGATCCTGTTAACAGCAGCCGCAAAGAAATTTCCTGGAACGAGTTCGATGCCGAGGCCAACCGTGTGGCCAATGCGCTGGTAGCAAAGGGAATCAAAAAGGGCGATAAAGTAATTCACCTGATGATGAACTGCATCGAGTGGCTGCCGGCGTATTTTGGCATCCTGCGCACAGGGGCCTGGGTCGTGCCGCTGAATTTCAGGTTTTCCGCCGATGATATCAAATTGTGCAATGAAATAGCAGACGGCATGGCGATTGTCTTTGGCGAGGAATTCATTGATCGGGTCGCGCAGATTAAAGCGGCGTTGGACAAAACGGTTGCCTGCTACATATTTGTCGGCCCTGAAGACAAGCGACCCGCATTTGCAGAACCATACACGGATTTGTTGGCTGCCGCCTCTTCTGAAGCACCGCCGGTTGAATCCGCTTTGAATGACAGTGCCGCACTTTATTTTACTTCAGGCACCACCGGCACCCCCAAGGCGGTTCATTTAACGCACCGCAATCTGGAACATGCCTGCTACGTGGAAAACCGCCACCATTATCAAACCCATGAAGACAACTATCTGTGTATACCCCCGCTGTACCACACCGGCGCTAAAATGCACTGGTTCGGCAATTTTATGGTCGGGGCCAAAGGTGTTCTTTTAAAAGGGTTGAACCCGAAGTGGATACTGGAAGCCATTTCGGAAGAACAGGTCACCAATATTTTCCTGCTCGTTCCCTGGGCCCACGACATTTTGATTGCCATTGAAAACCATGACGTCAATCTTGATGACTATAAACTCGGCCAATGGCGTTTGATGCACATTGGTGCCCAACCGATTCCGCCCAGCCTGATAAAAAACTGGAAAAAAGTCTTCCCCGGCCATGACTACGACACCAACTACGGTCTGACCGAGACAACCGGACCGGGCTGCGTGCATCTGGGCCTGGAAAATACCCACAAAGTCGGGGCTATCGGCGTGCCGGGGTTTGACTGGGAATGCCGGATTGTTGATTATGAACGGCAACCGGTGCCCCGCGGGGAACCCGGCGAATTACTGGTTAAAGGCCCCGGCGTGATGAAAGAATACTACAAAAACCCGGAGGCCACCGCCGCAACTTTAGTAGATGGATGGCTGCACACTGGTGATATTGCCCGCATTGACGAAGACGGCTTTATCTGGCTGGTCGATCGTGCCAAGGATGTCATTATCACCGGCGGAGAAAATATCTTCCCGGTCGAAATTGAAAGTCATATCATGGGTCATCCCAAGGTACAGGATGTCGGCGTCATCGGCCTGCCCGACGAACGCCTGGGTGAAATCGTGGGCGCCATCATCAAGGAAAAACCCAATCAGACTTTGACAGAAGATGAAATAATGAAGTTCTGTGAAGAACTACCCAGATACAAAAGACCCCGCAAAATAATTTTTGCCGAAGTCCCGCGAAGCCCCACGGGTAAAATCGAAAAGCCCAAGCTGAGAAAACAATATACGGGGATAACGGGAAAAATAGGTAACTTGGAGCAGAAAAAAATATGACGCCGGATCGAAAATGTGGCGTAATATTGAGCCCAACACCGAAAAATTCAGGGACATGATCTATTGGATATGGGAAGATTTCGGCTATTCCCGTTTCGGAGCGCGGATTAATGATCCCTCAGGTACGCAGGTTGGGATTATGTATACGAGTGTCCGAGAAGTTGCCTTCAAGTTTACGGATGACAATCGAATTATCGTTATGCCCAATACGCCGTTTCTGTGGGGCGAGCTTGGTGAAGATGAAGAAGATTTCGTCAGCGCCGATTTAAATACATTGCCCTCAAACCGCCAACAGGCATCCAATCAGTAAAGATCCGGGTCTTCAGTATTCCAACATTCCAGTATTCCAACATTCCATGGCATAGGTTCACGGCACAGCCAATTTTCTCTGACCTGGCCCAGAGGACCAGGTTTTCAATATTAGAATAAATCGCGTGGATTACGGAAAAAGGCCGGCACCGATGATCAAGTCCCTGCATTAATTGATTCAGATATACCGCGTAAGGCGTTTCGAAAAAATTGGGCACGGCTAATTCAAATGTTGATCCATTATTATGTCCTAAGTGCCTTGGATCTATGTGTATTATAGCCTTCATCGAGGATCAACATATTGTCAAAAAAATCCTCCAACACTTAGACTTATGGCATGTCAAGCGAAAACCGCCACCGCGAGCGAACGGCCCGCCGGCCGATACCATAATCATCTATGATGAGAGCTCATGGCCCAGCGCAGATGATTACCTAATCGATGCCGATTGCACGACCTTGAGGCTCTCGACAGGTTATCAGTTTGTAACCTACCTTCAAAAAAATCCAGCTTCGAGCAAATCCGCCGGAGGCGGACCGAAATTGTCTTACAATTCAACTCCAGTTCAAAAAATCGATATTGACAACAAAGCCCACTTACGTTGACTGGTTGGGCTATGGTGCCGTTTAATTGATGCCTCTATATGTGGGGCCGCAGCCGAATCCGATGCACGATTCAGTATTTTCCTTTGATACGCTTTGAAAAAGCAATACCTTATCTTTATGCATTGGCGCTACAGGTATGCAGGAAATACAAAATTTCCCTGGACGAACTTCGTTCCGGCAGTCGCAGACGGGTTGTTGTTGAGGATCGCGGTTCGATATCCTGGATAGCGGTAAAAGAGCTCGGTTATTCTGGTGCGGATGTTGCCCGATATTTAGGCGTGACCAACTCCTGTGTGACACGGTTTGTTTCATCCGGCAAAAAGCCTGATGTTGATGATCTTGTTAGAAATTTATGAACGTTCTGCACGAACGTCCCCACCCTCCAGAGTCGCGGTACCCGCGTGGCAAGGCGCAAGGAGGACGAATAGCAAGCTCTTAAATATAACGGTACCGGAATCATATCACTGCAAGTTCATGCGAAGAACAAAAGAATATATTGCACTTTAGGAAAAAAACTTGTTAACATAAGATGTTAAATGCAAAGATCTACACCCTTTACATCGCCAACGCCTAAAGGGAATGACTTTGAAATTAGGCGGTGGATTATGGTTGACGGTGATGTTTGTATTTTGGTACGGGAGGAAATTACAGGGTTTCCAGGGGACTAGTCACCGCCTGAATATCCTTCTGCATGACGTGAGTATATATTTCGGTGGTCTTCACATC
>Ga0209791_1000263_pt1 | contig 22544 bp, 28 predicted proteins | sample WorMetTyACAVOLI1_FD_187422 | JGI IMG/M metagenome (GOLD analysis project Ga0209791, IMG submission 187422) | Marine gutless worms symbiont microbial communities from Max Planck institute for Marine Microbiology, Germany - Olavius algarvensis... ... | reverse complement strand
TCGAACGAAGCGGGTGAGAGACTAAAAAATAAAAATTATCTCTCGCAGAGACCACAGGGATCACAGAGCCTTAAAAAATCAGACCAACATAAAAAAACCTCTGCGCCCTCTGCGAGCTCGAACGAAGTGGGCGAGAGATTAAAAACATAAACTCGGAGAATCAGTATTATTGTTCGGAGCTCTTTGCCATTACTCCAAAACTCCATTACTCCACCACTCCAGGATTATAATCTTTGGTGAAAACCATGCTTAAAAAAACCGATCTGTCCGCCGAAGTCATCGTTGTCGGTTCCGGTCCCGGCGGGGCCACGGTTGCCCGTGAGCTGAGCCGCCAAGGCAAAGACGTACTCATTTTAGAACGCGGCTACGATTACCGCAACAAGATCTATTACGGCACCTATCTGGGAGCCATGCGGTATTCGGAACGTATGAGCCTGCTGTTTACGGAAGAAGGCCTGAACATCATCGCACCGATCATGATCGGTGGCGCCACCGGCATGTACTGCGGTTGGGTTGCGCCGCGGATCCGCCCGTCTGGTTAAAGGATAGACACGGTGTCGACATCGATATCGAAGTCAAAGAGGTCACAGACGAGTTGAACATCCGACCGCTGCCGCAAGATTTGCGCGGTGCGGCTTCCACCCGAATTGCCCGGGCCGGGCAGGCCCTGGGTTACGATTGGTTTCCCCAGCCAAAATTCATAAAGCCGGAAAGAAGCAAACAGCAGGGGAAACGTTTCAACTGCCGGGCCAATTGCATGCTGGGCTGCCGCTGCGGTGCAAAATGGAATGCGGCCGAATGGGTAGATGAGGCGGTGGCAGCCGGCGCACGGGTGAGGGAAGGTGCATGCGTCAAGGCGGTCAAAATCGAAAATGGTCGTTTCGCGGCCCTGGAGGGCAGCATTCGGGGCGTGCCGTTTACGGCCCGGGCCGACACGGTGGTCCTGTCGGCCGGTGGCATCGGAACGCCTCGCATACTCCAAAACTCCGGGCTGGACGGGGCCGGCATTGGAATGACCATGGACACGACAGTCATGATTTACGGGGCAAGCCCCGATAAGGGCACCGGCAAAGAGCCGCCCATGACATGGTCCTGCGAAAATGAAGATGCAGGCTATATGCTCAGCACCCTGACCGATCCCTGGCTGATGTATCCGCTGGCTGCCGTGCGAAAAGGTATCGGTCCGGCTTTAAACTGGCTGCGGTGGAGTAAAATGCTGGGGGTTATGATCAAGCTCAAAGATGACATTTCAGGGGGAATTTATCCGGACGGCAAAATCCGCAAGCCGCTCACGGCCGGTGATACTGAAAGGCTGAATGATGCGTTTGAAGTCTGCCGGCGAATTCTAATTGAAGCCGGTGCCAAAAAATCCAGTATTTTCATGCGACCGCTGATAGGCACCCACCCCAGTGGTACGGTGCGCATCGAGGACCTGGTGGACATTGATCTGAAAACGGAGATCGAAGGGTTGTATGTCTGCGATGCCAGTGTTTTCCCCGAAGCGCTGGATCGGCCCACGGTGCTGACCATCATCGGCTTTGCCAAACGGTTGGCAAGGCATTTAACCAGCAAAGATTAGTTATTTACTATCTACTATTCACCAGAGGCGCGGCGTGCGTTGAGATATGAATTATTATTAATGCATGGATTCAATTACATCCTCTTATTTTTTGACAGGATCTACAGAATTTATTGCTTAGCACTACAACTACTGCCGCACCCACCGCCGCCGGCAGAACTGTTTTTGACGATGTTCTCAAGGTTCTTGTCATAATAAACCACCTTGGCCAACAGACGCGCGTTATTGAACCAGTCGGAATATTGCTGTCTTTTTTCCAGGTCATTGGAAAGTCCGGACAGGACCGTATCATTTAGATACTGATCGATAGTCAGGCGATTTTCAAACTTTTTATAAAAATAACCATAGTCATAGCCGCTATCTTTAACGACCTTCTTGAATTCCTGCCGGGATATGCCTTTCTCGGAAAGGTATTCGTCGAACTCGGCTGCTATGGTTTTGGCCGGCAGTTTGAATCCGGTTTTGCGGACTTCCTGCATTTGAATCCCTTCGCTGATCAGACTGGAGGCGATTTGGGATTGCAGTCGCTGCATCAAAGCACCACCCTGGTCCCCGGTAAACACATTTTTGCCGTAGGCTTTTTCGTACCGGGTTCTGGCATGCGTCAGCTCGTTATCAAAATCACCTCTTGAAATTTCCCAGTCTCCCACGGCGGCAATATAGAGCTTTGAGCGGGAGGCAAAAAGGTTATTTTCTTTTTCGATTTCATCTTCGGTCATCGTTTGCTTTAAAGTCGCCGGGTAACCGACGGCGGTGATGGCAGAAGCGATCTTCTCCAAATCCTTCACCTGGCTGCGGTCGTAGAACACCTCGACCCGGCCGCTGTTGAGATCCACGAGCACATCGCTGATGCCGTTTATACCGGCCAGGCCGGATTTAATCTGGTATATACAACCGGAACAGGACATGCCCTGCACATCGAGCACTGCCTTGGCCGCATTTGATTTCGCAGCGGTTGCCCCATTGTTATTTGCTTTGGGCACAGCAGTTGTGATATTTGTTGTTGATTCAGAAAGTACCGCCGTCTTTTGCAGATCGCCGGTATTTGTGTTGGCGGTAATTATCGCTGCCACGATAAGAAGCCCGGCCACGGAAACGACGCCAATTAGCAGATAGCGTTTGATCATTGTTTATTTCCTCCAAAAATGTAGTTAGCTTATCCTAATTTAGGTGGTTCAAAATTTAAAAGCGATCTTTTCGGTTTTGGAACTCTGATATTTTGCCTTTCCCAATGATTTCTGTCAAGAAAAAATTACCACATTGTGGCCCAAAAAAATAAGTGGTAAAATTTATTGATATAATACCTGAATCTAACTATAAGTTAAGGACACGGATTTATACAGAAAACTCTGAATTGGTTTCCGACAGGTAAAATTATGCCTCAGCCACTTTTCTTGCAGAATATCATCGCCTGTATTTGGGATTTTGACAAAACTCTGATTCCCGGCTACATGCAGGAGCCGCTTTTCGCGCACTATAAGGTCGAACCCAAGGAATTCTGGCAGGAAGTCGCCGCGCTGCCGAATTATTATCGCAAAAGCGGTCTCGAAATGATTGCATCCGACACGGCCTACCTCAATCACATTTTAACCTACGCCCGGGAAGGAATTTTCAAAGGACTGGACAATGTCACCTTGCGCAAATTGGGCAAGCAAATAACATTTTATCAGGGTTTGCCGGGCTTTTTTGATGAGGTAAAAAATTTTGTCAGGGATAATTCCGGCTACCGGCAGCATGATATCCAGGTCGAGCATTACATCGTCTCAACCGGCCTGCTGCAGATGATTCTGGGAAGTAGGATTGCACCGCACATAGACGGCGTCTGGGGTTGCGAGTTTGTAGAGCAGCCTCCCCTTTCCGGTTTTCGGGACAGACCAAAGCCCCAAAAGCGGGATCGGCCCAATATCATCACCCAGATCGCCTATGCCCTGGACAACACCACCAAAACCAGGGCCATATTTGAAATCAATAAAGGCAGCAACAAGATTCCGGATATCGATGTGAACGCAAGAATACCGGATGAAGATCGCCGGGTGCCCTTTCAGAATATGATTTATATCGCCGACGGCCCCAGTGACGTCCCCGTGTTTTCGATCCTCAACCGTTTCGGCGGCCGAACCTTTGCCGTCTACCGCCCCGGATCAAAAGAAGAATTCTCCCAGGTCAACAATCTTCAGAAGCAGGGCCGGGTGCAGTCATTCGGCGAGGCCAATTATACGGAAGGCTCTCAAACAGCCATGTGGCTCAAAAATGCAATCAGCGAGATCGCAGAGTTGATCGTCGAAAACCGGGAAAGAGCGCTGGGCGATAAAATCGGCAAACCGCCCAGGCATTTGGATTAAAGGATAGTATCTCTCGCAGGGACCACAGAGATCACAGAGCCTTAAAAAATCAGGTCAACAAAAAAACCCTCTGCGTCCTCTGCGAGCTCGAGCGAAGTGGGCGAGAGACTAAATAATAAAAATTATCTCTCACAGAGACCACAGAGATCACAGGGCTTTAAATGAGAAGGGGATAAAATGGAACTGAATGAATTATCATCCATTATCATCAGAGCGGCGATTACCGTTCACAAGGAGTTAGGCCCCGGTCTGTTTGAATCGGTTTATCAATCCTGCCTGGCAATAGAACTAGAAGCGATGAAAATCAAAGCCCAAAAGGAAGTATCGCTTCCAGTTGTTTATCGCGGCCAAAAAATTCATGATGAGGGTTTTCGGATTGATTTATTGGTTGAAAATTCTATCGTAGTTGAATTAAAATCAGTAGAAAAGGTTCAGAATATACACAAAAAACAGCTCCTTACCTATCTACGTTTAGCAGACAAGCCGCTTGGCCTGTTAATAAACTTTAATGAAGAATTAGTGAAAGATGGGATAACACGGATTATTAATTCTCCCGGTGACGTATAAAAAGAGATTTTAATCTTTCCCACAGATCGCAAAGAACACAGAAAAATTTGAACTTTTAAATTCAATTGCAATTGGCTTGATTTTTTTCTTCTCAAAAAATCAAGCCAACAAAAAATATCTCTGCGTTCTCTGCGAGCTCGAGCGAAGCGGGCGAGAGACAAAAAATAAAAAATATCTCTCACAAAGCCCACAGAGGTCACAGAGTATTGACTAGGAGAACTAATTGTTCATTATTCTGACCATGCGATCACCTGGCCGAAGCTGGTAGCTTACACCACCGAAGGTTGCAAATTGGCCTGTTTTTTTTCCCCTCAAAAAAACAGGCCAACAAAAAAACCCTCTGCGAGCTCGAACGAAGCGGGCGAGAGACAAAAAATAAAAAATATCTCTCACAGAGGCCACAGAGATCACAGAGCCTTAAAAAATCAGACCAACATAAAAACATCTCTGCGCCCTCTGTTAACTCAAGCGAAGCGGGCGAGAGGCAATAAACATAATAAAGAGGCCTAAAATGACCAAAGTAGAAAACCTAAAGAAGATCACCCTCTCCTTCCAGGCCGGAACCTCCCGCGACGCAATGGATCTCACACCAAGTTACCCCGAATTTAGCTTTATATTCGGCCTGGCCCCTGAAGGCATGACACCATTTGAATACGAGTTGGTGGAAAAAGCCGAAGGTGATGATGTTCTGATCCACCTGGAAAAAAACAATCTCAACAGATTCTTCGAACACCTGAACCCGCCGATTCGGGATCTGTTCGATGGCCGCGAGGATGTATACCTGAACGTAAAAATCCTTGAAGCATCGGCTGCTGAAAACAGAGAAGTCGTCAAAGCCATGGCCGATATGACTGCCCATGGCGGCGGCGGGTGTGACTGCGGATGTGGCTGCGGGTGACGCTATTTAAAGATTCAGGTACTGTTGAGAATCACTTACATATTAAGGCCGCTATGATTCAACTCTGTCCAATGGGCTGCGAACAGCACCTGCGCCTTTGTTCAACACATGCGTATATATCATGGTCGTACTCACATCCTTGTGCCCCAGCAGTTCCTGAACGGTTCTGATATCATACCCATCTTGCAGCAGATGGGTCGCGAAGCTATGCCGCTTATGCCGAGCTCGGCATACGCGCCATAGTTTTGCCACCCATCTTTTGGAGGCGGGCTATGACATCAGCACGATCCGAAACTTTTGGGGCATCGCCCTCTTTCGACCACCTTGATTTACCTGCATGTTTCCAAAAAGGCAATTGCAGCTGTAAAAAGTCCTCTTGACTTTGATCAGTTTACTGATAACCCCAAATGCCCCTGGGAGGATGATGACCATGAATAAGCCCAAAGTTGAGCTGGCCGATATCTTCCGCAGCCATATCGGGGGTTATCGGAAACAATACCCCATGAGCAGGGACCAATATGAGGTGGTTTACGATATTTTGAGCTGCCGCACCGCCTATTTGGGCGGACATTTGGAAAAATGCGATCAGTGCGCCATGGCGCAGTTCGGATTTTTTTCTAAATGCTTCTGTCGGCCTAACCAGATAGCTGCGTCCTAATTGTCTCATTTTATTAAATTGCTTTCAATTGTTGAACATTTTCTGTTCAACGGGATGTCAAAAAAGTGCTTTTAATAGCGATTGATCACAAATTGCAACTTGATTATCCGCAAACTCAACAAAAATCCGATACCAATGATCACCCCGCCCTCATTACAATCCCCATAAATATAGGTGAAAATACCTTTACAACATTTGGCCCCTTTAACCAACGCGGCTCAGTTCAACATTGTTTTATCCATCATCCCTCGTTACCCACCGCTACCTAACCGGCTATAATTTTTGACTTTGGTACACAGGCCTGATATATTTTTAATTACCTCGGGACGACGGATAAAACTCTAAACGTTGGGTGCTCAGATAAAATGAAATACGTTTATTTTATCATCTCATATCTTCTTCTACTTTTTCAAGGCACTGCAATTGGAGGGGATATAAATGAATTGCCTCCCTATCAAGAAAACATAACAATCGCTTATTGTGATAAACTCTTCAATGAAATCAATCATCAATTTGATTTAGCGAGAAAAAATCAGTATCAAGCAGATGACTATTTTTACTCATACTCGATTGGCATGCCTAAGTTATCGCATTTAATTCAGGCCGCAATGCAAGGAGAGAAAGATAGACTATATTTTAGTTGGTGGAGTTCTGAAAGGCGCGACACAAGAATCATAATTTCTGCCCTAATGTACGCATTAGACAAAATTTCAGTGAGTTCATTTAATCCTCCATATCCATATAGATATAATGCAGCAGAAAGAAAACATCGTATAGAGGAGTTGGTTTTTATTACAAAAAATTTGGGGTACTTCTATGACAGGCTTATTTCTCTATTTCAACTGAAATTAGGTGAAAAACACCCACTTACTATAAAACTAAAAGCCAAATTCAATCTCGGATCAAGGTACTTAGAATATGATCCCGATAAGGAACTATATATTGAAAAATACACTCAATAAAAAGCCCCAACAAGCCTGTGGAGCAGACGGCGTGTATGTAGCGGTTTTACGTAAAGGCCTATCTGGCTTGTAATTTATTTAGTCCGCTGCTCACCGCAACGTTATACATATGAACAATCGTAAGAAAAAATCAAGCGACACCCCTCTGATAATATTTGGAGTTTTAATTATTGTAGGGATAATTGCCAATTTGATAGATGTTTGGGTTTATAATTCGTATATCGGTGACCAAGGATTTGGGTTGTTTTCAAGAGTTCCATTTCAGGTCATATGGAACTATTTCAAGACATATCCAGGTAATCTGCCTACGTTCTTGGGTCTTTTCCCTTGGCTATTGGTGTTTACTTATTTGGCAATAAAACTCAAAATAGACCAAAGGAAGCTGAAAAAAGAACTTCGGGAAGAATTCAAAGAACTTGGGGTATCAAGGCGGATGAACCAGACGTGAGAAGCTCAGCGTTTATCGTAAAAGTCCAAGCTAGCTTGGTAACCATCTGCCACGCTGGTTATGCCTTAGACTCGTTACTTGACAAGGCGTACGATATGACGTACCATATAGGATATTCAAAAACCGATATATTTGAGGTTAATTATGCCCACCTTAACAGCAACCGAAGCAAGATCAAGGCTTTACCGGCTCATTGATGAGGCAGCATCTTCCCATGAACCAATTGTCATAACGGGCAAGCGCGGCAGTGCCGTGCTTATTTCAGAGGATGATTGGCGGTCCATTCAGGAAACCCTCTATCTGTTGAATATTCCCGGTATGCGGGAGTCCATCCGGGAAGGGTTAGCCACTCCCGTCGAAGCATGCTCTGAGAAGCTTGACTGGTAATGTGGCGAGTCGTTTTTACAAAACAAGCACAAAAAGATGCCAAAAAATTAGCTTCTGCCGGTTTGCGATCTAAAGCGGAAAAGCTATTGGATATCCTCCGCGAAAATCCGTATAAGACTCCTCCAACTTTTGAAAAACTATTAGGCGACTTATCGGGAGCCTATTCCCGCCGTATTAATATACAACACCGATTGGTTTATCAAATTTTAGATAATGAAAAAGTGGTCAAAGTTATTCGCATGTGGACCCATTATGAATAAGCCGGCATAACGCTGGAGCAGACAGGGACAACTTGCGCGGTTTTGCGTTGAGGTCCGATGCAACTCGATATATATACCGCCTGCTGCTCCGCTCATTAGGCAACAACGGAAAAATAAATAAATCAATAACGAACAAGATTAGCATAATGGTCTATCCGTCATTGACCTTCGAATCGCGGGGCAAGTATGAGCGAAGCAAAAACGACGCGTCTTTACAAGCAAGTCTTTGTGTTGGGTATAGTAATCATTCTAGGGGCAGGATATTTTTTAGTTCGAAGTGTCATTATGGTTTCAAGTGACATAAAAACGACTGCCACAGTCATTAAGATTGAACAGGTGTTTAAGCGTGCTGGTGAGACGACAAGCACCTATATTCCGACCGTGAGGTACACAACCGAAACAGGTAGGGTTGTAACTAAGTCTACAGGGTTTGGATCTTCTATGTACAATTATGATGTCGGTGAAAAAGTTACCGTTTATTACGACGAAAAGAATCCAACATCTTTCAATATTGTCGTACCACTTTCCTCGTGGGCACTTCCTGTTATCGGTTTGCTTTTCGGATGTTTGATACTATGGAGTGCAAAGAAACTATAGTGGATAATGCTATGAAAGGTCTTTAAGGAATACCAGAATAGCCTAACAAAATGCTTGGAGTCAGACGCCTAAAGTAGTGCCGATTTTTAACAGTTTAGGTCTTGAAAATACGAATTGGGTCTTATCAAATTTCTTGCCTTTTAACCGGCGCTGCTCAAGCTGGGCATTATGTGCGACACGATGTCGCATTTTATATATGTGATTACAGTGGGTTATACTGCTGGAAATCACCCGGCGTGTCCCCGCCGGTATCCTAGGGAGGCGTGCTACCGTTGCGCTGATGACGGGGTGCGAAGCCCTCCTGACAATGTACCGAATTGGGAGAAAACCGTGAGGCTCACACCCCTCCGGGAAACCCACCCGGTTAAGGGCTAGAATCGAGGCAATATGGTGAGAGTAGGCAAATCTAAACGCCTGATCGAAGAAAGAATCAAACCTGCGGTGATAACGTTCCTGGCTGAGCGAGGCCTGAGCCTCTCAGAGGAGAAGACCAAGCTCAGCCACATTAAAAACGGATTCACCTTCCTCGGGCAAACCTTCAGAAAGCGTGGCAGGAAACTGCACATCAAGCCATCAAAAGAGGGAGTCCTCGCCCTCATCCGGAAGGTGGGAACGATAATCTAAAAACACGTCAGCGCCCCAATGCCGGCCTTAATCAAGAAGCTGAACCAAACGCTTCGGGGTTGGACAAATTACCACCGCCATGTGGTGGCAGCGGAGGCCTCCCGCCGCATTGATACATATGTCTTTGAACAACTGTGGGGCATGGTGAAAAGACGGCATCAAAATAAGTCGAAGGGCTGGCTGCGCAAGAAGTACTGGACAGCATCAGGCCAGAGACATATCTTTGCCGTTAAAGCCAAGACCAAGAAAAACTTGAAAAAAGTTTGCCAGGTTGTCAAAATAGGCGTTCTAGGAATCCGAAGATTTGTGAAGATCAAGGCGGCCGCTAATCCTTATCGGCCAGAATTTGCACAGTGCTTCTGCGTAGGTAGAAACAAAAAGGATAGCAAACTATTGCCGGCCATGTCTGCTCGGGAGTTTAGAGCAATGACGGCATGAGAGGTAGAAAGCCGGGCCGCCCACCAAGGGCTGCCTTTTGAGATGCTTGAGTCCCGCTTTTAGCGGGAGAAACTGTCACGCACGGTTCTTAAAGGGGAATGGGGCTGCGAAGCCCCTGACCTACTTGATCCACAATAACAAAGGAGGTTCCAAAATGAAACTAAACGTTAGAGCGTTTGCACTTACCTGCGGTTTAATCTGGGGCTTTGGTCTTTTCGAATTGACCTGGTGGATAATCCTCTTTGAAGGAGCAACCGGAGAGCCTACATTAATAGGACGCGTGTATCGAGGCTTTACTATATCTCCGGCAGGCAGTATCATAGGCTTCTTTTGGGGGTTAGTAGATGGCTTGATAGGGGGAGCAATTTTTGCATGGCTCTATAATTTTATAACTGCTCGCATTCAGGGTTCAGAATCAAGAAGCAGCGTTGGCTAACCAGGCAGTTCAGTGGATAGCCAGACCGAAGCCGCTCAGAAATTAAGTTGCATATTGAAAAAATAAGAATTTTATCAAAATATAGGTATCTCTGGCTACCACTGACCGCCGCCGATATAGCTCATATAGTGGGTATTAAATAGCATGATTATCGATTATTTTTTCGTCTTGTCTATAATTGGACTTTTTATCACATTTTTTGCCCTACTATATTTTCACGCGGAGCTTATTTACAATCATCACTACAAACTTAGGGCGGAGAATAAAATATTATTCTAAATTTTTGGTCAGAATGAAAAATATCTCGATGATAAAGCAAAGTGGATAAAGCATTTCAGAATTTATTTTTTTTTGATTTTCATTTTAATCATGAGCATTCTGTTACCATTCTTTTATGTAACAAGATAAACGGAACCATCAATGAAAGCCATAATAATATGCATGGAGCAGACGGCGTGTAATTAGCGGTTTTACGTATGTCCAAGGAATTGAGAATAAATAGACTAATCCCCTTGTCCTTGTCACTGCTCATAGTGGTCTTTCTCTGCCAGACCCTTAGGGCTTCAGCCGCTGATGATCACGTTTACGATAAGCCGGAAGCCTTTATTGTCTCCCAAATCAAGGGGCATATGAATACCAATAGTTCTATTAGGGATGTCGTGAATCATCCGTCTTTTAAAGGCTTTGGGCAGTTTATTCTGCCGTTGGAAAATCGTGCATACGACCGGAATATGCAACTGAGTCGTGTGGGGTCTCTCTTGCCGTATCATAGCCACGTAGAACCGGAAGCTGTGGTGGACACAATCAATTACATGATTGACCAAATGGCCGAAGGAAAGATTATCTTCTACAGCTTCTACACGGAGCGGCAAAAGCAGGAATACCCGGCGAAAAGGAACACCGGCCTTTTCTTCTTTAAGGGCAAGCCCGAAGCTCCGTTCGCCATCGTGTGTCCTGGAGGTGGCTTTTCCTATGTCGGTTCTGTTCATGAAGGTTTCCCACACGCCACACAACTAAGCAAGAAAGGATATAATGCTTTCGTCCTGCATTACCGCGCGGGAGGTGAGCAGAGAGCCTGTGAAGATTTGGCCGCAGCTATATCCTATATCTTTAAACATTCTGGATCATTAGGCGTAAGTACGAAAGACTACTCCGTGTGGGGTAGTTCAGCGGGAGCAAGAATGGCGGCACAAATCGGTTCATACGGTCCTTCCGGATACGGCAGTTATGATCTTCCAAGACCTCGCGTCGTAGTTATGGCATATACCGGTCATTCGTCCTTCACCCGCATTGATCCGCCAACTTTCGTGGTGCAAGGCGAGAACGACGGAATCGTTAATGTATCCACTGTCGACAAGCGTGTCTATGCCATGCGGAATGCCGGAATAGAAGTCGAGTATCATAAGTATCGGAATGTAAGTCATGGTTTCGGACTTGGCATCGGTACGGGCGCTGAAGGATGGACAGAAAACGCAGTGAAGTTTTGGGAAAAACACATATCTGAGTGAGAGCAACATTCATAATTAAACAGAAAAAACTCATGTAAGGTGGGAGCGCACATGAGTCTGAGTTTCATGGACAAGAACCTGATAAGAAAAGAGTTCGGGACATATCAGGATAGGAAGGGGCCTCACAGCTCCCCCCTCCCACACCACGCAGTATACGGGTCCGTACTGCGCGGTTCGGCTGATCCCCGATAACGGGATTGCTTCGCGAACAGGCAAGTTCAGCTCCAGGGGAACGAAAGTCCAAGTGATGTGAAGTGTGTATCAGGTAAGGCGATATTAACCCATTTTACTTTGCTCATCCGCCAGGGGCCTCTACGGGCACAGCCTGTCGTGACGGCGTAGCTACGGGAGACCCCTCTTTTCAGGAGTTGCCTCACGCGGGTTTTGCGGTTCTTCCAATGCTTCCAGATCAAAGCTCGTAGACGACGCCTGATCCAATGAGGCAAGGGACGTAGGCGGTTGAACGACCCGGTCAATCCGTAATAGTTCCACCAGCCGAACATATACTACTTTAGTTCACCGATCACCTGGCAGAGACTGCGCCCCCGTCGACGGGCGGTAATTTCACGCACCCGCTGCTTAAACCGTTTGATCGTCTTCCAGTGGATACGAATCTTGGGGTTCTTGCGTGAATTCGTCAGGCAGAATCCCAGATACTTACGATCCCACGGGCGACCGACAACGCTCTTTTCCCGGTTTACCTTCAGTCCCGCTTTCAGCGGGACTCGTTTCCTCTGGCTTAATATGCCCTTCAGTCTTAGCTCTTCGAGCTACGCCTCGACACGCTGCTGACTCCCGTTGCGTGATGGGCTTGCCTTACGGTTCGCTCACTCGCTCGTATCTCTGCTGTTGCATGCCTATCTTTGTGCTCCCTTATCCTTGCGCAGTTAGGCTCGACGGTGGTCAGGACGCGATGACCCACCGCCGCCGGGATTTTGTTCAAGCGGTTCGCCCTGATACTCCGGTTATTTTTTCAACAGTCACAACTTGCGAGACGCAACGGGTCTCTCCCGCTTCTAGCGGAACTACTTTCAGTCCCACCTCGGCGGGATCAGATATACGGAGTACGTCAACGACGGATAGAGGACTTCGTCCTGTGTTGCGCACTCGTCCCGACCATCCTCCGCCTCAAATCTGCCTGCCCTCTACCTTCCGGTACGGGCATTGCGTGCGCTTGCGTCCCGCTGCCTTTTAGCGGGATACGTCGACCCGCGCCTTTGCCTCCAGCTTCCTTCAGGCGCACATTGCTGTACCACCCCCCGCTCAAAGTCCGGGATCCTCGACTTGCCTTCAGCTACCCTTCGCCTCCGTCAGGCTGGGTCTGGACTTTGCCTGATATGCGTGTCATAATATCAGACAGCACCATTTAGCAACCGGGCCTTGCCCGGCACACAACCAGTCAGTTCAGGTAACAGCCAGGACCGTGGCGTTTTGTAAGTTTATGTGAAATTTGAAATTTATCGTATTTAGGGAAGTCAGTGGAAGCCCTGGCTGTCCCTGACTTCATCGTTATGCGAGAGAGCAATTATGAATAAGGTGAAAATAGATGAATTTATTGAGCTCCTTCAGAAATATGAATTGTCAATAGCAGCCTTGTATGAAACGTTTGCTACCATTTTACCTTTAACAAGGAACGAATGGTCAAATTATGCAGGGGAGGAGCGCCTTCATGCGAAATGGATAAACGTGCTTCATGGCTATTTGAAGGATGAAAAAATATCATTTGAACAAACAAAAATGGCCAGTCAAGCTATTACAACATCCATTGATTTTATAGAACGCCAAATCCAGAACGCCCTGGAGTCCAAGATTGATTTAAAACAAGCTTTGGTTTTTGCCATAGATATTGAGGAGTCATTGTTGGAGAGTGCTTTTTTGAAAGTTTTCAAATTAAACGGTGCCAAGGCTAAAAAAATTCAAGCTCGTTTGATAGAAGCAACAGAGGCCCATAAAAATAGATTGATCGAATGGCAAAAAAGAATAAGAAACGCATAAAAATCACTGTACCTGACCGGGAATATCTTTTGTGGTTTTTCAGGAAGGCCCGTACAAGCACCAAAGGTCCGGGCCGGCAGGTAAGTTCAACTGTTATGCCTACACATTTTTCTCGGAGAGTATATGATTATAAGAGATTATTTTAATTTAGGTTGTAAATTATTTGGCGTATACTGTATTTTTTTAAGCATCCCACACTTCATTAATGCGTTTGCTAGCTTCTATCCTATTGAAGGCAGTGGTGATGATTATGAAAAAATCTTCTTCTTTTACAAAATCACAACAAGAATTATCCCTATCATCTATGTCGTTATAGGATACCACCTTATTCGCAATAGTGAGAAAATATTTGAATTTTCTTACAAGACCTCATATACTGATGATTTCGCAAGTGATTCAGATAAATTTCGTTTTTTCTTAAAATTACTCGGCATCTATCTGATTACCGAATATTTTCCTGATCTTATCAAATCAATATCGAGCTATTTTACTTACACCAATGCACCTCAGGTTTGGGATTTATTCACTCAAAAGCAATATACTACAATTAATTTTCTGTCGAGTATCGCAGCGATTGTTCTTGGATTTTATTTGCTTCGAAGTGGCGATCTTTTTGTTAAACTCGGTTTTAAAGAGAGCGCGAAAAACCGAAATTCAGAGGGATAGCATAACAACCGCTTACACTCTGACCGGCGGGGTCGTGCGGCTTTACAAAGCTCTCGGTATTCAGATTATTGAATCATTTAACCAGCCCCAAGTTTGCGCCGCCGTTAGGTGAAGCGGAGCGTTCGGAATATAGAGATGAATAAAATCCACAGTACACTTAAACCGTCAACAAACATGTTATGATACTGCTTTGGGGAGCCCTTGCAGGTTTTGCGACCTTTATTTCCGCTCCCCATTCATTCATAGTTGTTATTGTTGGTTTAATTTTTGGCGTTTTGGGTGGTGTGATGCAATGGCTGGCATTTGCTGAGTCAAAGGATAAGTACTTAAATGCATCAACTATGTTAGAAGTACGAAAAGAATTGAGGGAAACCAAATGGGGAAAAAGATATATACCTTTTCTATGGCTTGGCAACTTAGTGCTTGTAGCCTTTGTTATTTTTTTAGGGGAAGGCAATCTTTTCATCCTGACCATGGCCGGATATTTCTCTTTAATGTTTGCGAGGGAACTCATTACATTGAAGCCGACCTTTGAGTTGGCTAAATTATCAACAAGGAATTCCGAACAAGGGCATTCACTCTGATCCCAAAAGCCTGCGGCTTTTGGTCCAGGTGATGCAATATGCATATCACCCCCTACCCAATTGTTCCCTTGACAATAAATTACAACATATTTACAATGTAATTATGGATTCAGTCAGCTTTTCTTGGGATGATCGGAAAAATAAATCCAATCAAGCGAAACACAGGGTATCATTTGAGGAGGCTCAATCTGTTTTTTTTGATGAACATGCCATCGAATATGATGATCCCGACCACTCAGAATCTGAAGATAGATTCTTGATGTTAGGAGTCAGTTACATTGTTCGAGTATTCGTTGTAAGCTACACATTGCGAAAAGACGGGACCGAGATCCGGATTATTTCTGCAAGGAAAGCGACGAAAAAGGAACATAAAGCATATCTCGGAGAATAATTATGAGGAAAGAATACGATTTTTCAAAAATGAAAGGACGCAAAAACCCTTATGCGAAAAGGCTTAAAAAACAGGTAACCATCCGAATGGGTGTCGATATTATCGAATACTTTAAACGCATGTCGGAAGATACCGGAATACCCTACCAGAATCTGATCAACCTATATTTAAGGGATTGCGTACAATCGGGCCGTAAGATTTCTATTAAGTGGGCATCCTAAATAAAAAAGCATAACAAAAGACATGAAGATGGACGGGCTGTATCCTGGGGTTTTAAGGAGTCTTCATTGGTCCTCATTATAGTGGCATTTATACAGTCCATCGTGGTACCCGCCCGCCACTTATGCCCGCCGTTCTACACTCCAAGTGTGATGCGATCACAGAATAAGCGGAATGCTATTTTACCCAATTATCGATTTTTAAGTTCGGTACACGCATAAACTCTTTCTCATTGTTGGTCACCAGAACACAATTGGTTGAAAGCGCATGGGCGGCGATTAGCATATCGAGAGAACCAATAGGCGCACCCTGTTTATCTAAATGAGCCCTAAGATCGCCATAATATTGGGCGGCTTCATCGCCATACGACAATATATCCAGCGGTGCAATAAACTGCGTTAATGCTATTTGATTTTGTTCAGGTTTAGAACTTTTTGAGACACCGTATAAAAGTTCGCTCAATGTAATCGACGAGACACCAATTTGAGAAATCTCAGTCTGATAAAAACGTTCTATTACATCGGGTGGCTTTTGTTTAATGATATAAATGCAAATATTAGTGTCGAGCATGAATTTCATTAAAACTTATCCCGGGTATTCTGATTGGGTTGATCCCTGCTAACCATAAAGTCATCTGTAAACTGGTCAAGGCTATTGGCTAATGAGGACCAGGGATCATCTTTTGGCAAAAGAACAACTATGTTACCGATTTTTTTTATAAATACATCTTTACCAGAGAATCTGAAATCCTTTGGTAACCTTACAGCTTGACTTCGACCATTAATGAATATTTTTGCAGTTTGCATGATACGCCTCCAATCGTCATTGATAGATACCGTAGTCTATACCATTAGGTGTGGAATGTCAAGGATTGGACAATCTGCTGCGCGGGTAGAACAAATCGCTGAACCTGACCGGAAAAATATTGCGGTTTTAGGTAATGGTCTATGCAGGCTCGAAAGGGCTTAGGCCGGCAGGTTAGCTCAACCGTTAAGTGCGACACGATGTCGCATTTTATATACGTGATTACAGTAGGTTATGAGGCTGGAAATCACTCGGCGGTCCCCGCCGGTATCCTAGGGAGGCGTGCTACCGTTGCGCAGATGACGGGGTGCGAAGCCCTCCTGACAATGTACCGAATTGGGAGAAGACCGTGAGGTTCACTCCCCTCCGGGAAACCCACCCGGTTAAGGGCTAGAATCGGGGCAATATGGTGAGAGTAGGCAAATCTAAACGCCTGATCGAAGAAAGAATCAAACCTGCGGTGATAACGTTCCTGGCTGAGCGAGGCCTGAGCCTCTCAGGATAGAAGACCAAGAAAAACTTGAAAAAAGTTTACCAGGTTGTCAAAATAGGCGCTCTATGAATCCGAAGATTTGTGAAGATCAAGGCGGCCGCTAATCCTTATCGGCCAGAATTTGCACAGTACTTCTGGGTAGGTAGAAACAAAAAGGATAGCAAACTTTTGCCGGCCATGTCTGTTCGGGAGTTTAGAGCAATGACGGCATGAGAGGTAAACAGCCGGGCCGCCCACCAAGGGCTGCCTTTTGAGATGCTTGAGTCCCGCCTGGGCGGGAGAAACTGTCACGCACGGTTCTTAAAGGGGAATGGGGCTGCAAAGCCCCTGACCTTCTTGAGGTTTAGAAACGATATATCTTTGAAAAGCTTATAATTGGTGATAAATGAGGGAGAATTTATAAGTGGCCTTTCTCAGGTCTTTTACCCGTAGTTTGGCGCAGACCAAGTTCGGTCAAAAATCTCTGGCCAAACCGGACGGGCTATCTATCTTGAAGCAGCAACCTGGAACGAGAGTATACGTCGGCTTAATCTTAATGGCGATGAGTTGTTTAATAAGTTTGCCGGCCCTGGCATTATTGAGCTATCTGGCGGTGAAGTTGAGTCAGCCGGTAACAATCGCCGTCGGCGGCGCTGTTGTTTTTTTATTGGTGCACGTCATGTTTGGAGTAGGCGTTTATCTGGCCGGGAAGAACTACGCGGTTGAGGTACTGCAATTGGCTACAAAGCGTTTTTTGCAAAAGTACTCGTAACTGAGATCTTTAGTTTTTCGATGATATCGAATAGACAAATAGAAATCGAAACATAACCAACTGGATGGAGCTGACAGGAAAAGCTAGGCAGTTTGCGTAAATTTATAAGGTTCTCTGATTATGGCGACCTGCAGCTCATCCCTAAACGAACCCCGCGGTAAACGAGTGGGTTAGGCAACATTTCAGATTTCACGTCCCTGTTTACTTCTTTATTACTTTAATATTTCCACAACTAAAAGGAGAAAACAAATATGAAAATCTTTAATTACGATATAATTCGGGATTGAGAGTATATTTTCCAAACTGACCTCACTAAAAAGTCAATCATTAATAATACTAGCCAACAAATTACTATCAGTAGTAATATAACTACACTCTTTACTATAATGTCTGCTTACCCGATAACAGTATATCTAAGCTGCATTTCTCCATTTTTGCTGCATTCGTAAAACAACAACTCCTTCCTCTATCAAATCCGAAAGTATATCAGCAGCGATATGGTCATTGACTGCCTTGCGAAGCGTCTCTAACGAAGGGTGAATATAAATCTGGGTGCTGTGGATGGAAGCATGTCCCATCACTGCTTTAAGTACTATCAGATCCGCATTTCCTTCAATTGCATGGGTTGCAAATGCATGTCGCAGGCTATGCGGCGTTATTTTTATGATGCTAAAAGGACCGGCCTGGGCGACTATCTTCTGAAAGTTCTCCTGGGCCGTTCTGGCAGACAGACGATTGCCCTTTTTTGATACAAAAAGTGCGTTTTGCTCTTGTGCACCGAACACCTTTGTTCTCATCAACAACCAGCTTTGTATGATTTCCACCACATCTGATAGTAGCGGCAGCACCCGTTGAGGCCGTCCTTTACCATGAATCGTAATAATCAGCTTCTTTAAATCGATATCTTCAAGATCGATAGCAAGAGCCTCGCCGATGCGAAGCCCCAGCCTGTAAAGGAGGCTATAAAGCAGGTAATCCCGATAGCCCAGGATGCTGCAGCAATCTATGCTGGATAACAGCTGTTTTACCTCCTCGGCTGATAGGGTTTGGTACGGAGCTGTGTAAGGTTGTCGGGCTCTTGATAGATATTCAACCGGCAGATGATCGGCGCCGTCAACCTGCCTGAAGCGAAGGTATTTTATGTAGCTTCGCACCGATGATATTTTTCTGTTAATCGAGCCGGCATTGTTTTTTCTGTCATATTTAAGCCACGCGATAAATGTCAAGATCGTATCGCCGTTAATATCGTGACAACCGGTTTGATGACAAAATTGTGAAAATAGGTTCAGATCCCGCCGGTTGGCCTCCACCCCTGATAATTGGTGATTGAACACCTGGTGTCTTTCATCAAGATACTGCTGAAGATATTGATCGAAATGGTGCAGTTTTAATATTGTCATTGTTTCTTTCTCCTCATCTATCCGGATTGCCGATATGATTCTCAAGAAGTTGTTTAGCCGCTTCAACAGTTACGTGGATATAGATGCAGGTTTCGGTTTCATCATCATGACCGAGCATCTCTTTGATGTCATCGATGGGCACACCGGCTTCGAGCATCTGGGTTGCAAACGTGTGCCGGAACATTCTCGGGGACACTTTTTTTCCGATTCCAACGAAATTGGCATGGTGTCGGATCATGTCGACGAGAGCGGACTGACTCAGCGCTCTTGTCGGGCTACCGGCGGTATGCTGATTGTTGGTCAGAGGGCAAAATACAGGCTCATGCGCTGCACCGCCCATTTTTTCATGATATCCTCGCATATCCTCCCATAGCCGATCATTTAGAAACAGCAGGCGCTGTTTGCCGCCTTTTCCCTTTCGAACCAACAGCGTGCCTTGATCAAGATCAATATCAACCCATCTTAAGGCGCACAATTCTGCTGAGCGAAGCCCGGTACACCAAAGAATCACTGAAATCGTATAGTTGCGAAAGCCGTCATCGGTGCCGGTGTCAAATGCGTTTATGAATTTAAAGCATTCATCAACACTAAGGTATTGTTGTTCCGGGGCCGGACGGCATATCAGTTCAGGCAAAGACGCCACCGGATTTTTTGTGATCATCCCGTAATCGAATAGATATTTATACAATGTGCGAAAGGCGCAAAGCTCCTTGCGGATGGTGCCATTTCCAATGCCTTGTTGCTGTCTGAATAAAATCCAGCAAAGAAAATCATCAGCAACTGCATTGGCCAAGGGCCGGTGTCTTTGATTTAGCATAAAATCGTCCCATAAACGGCAGATGCGCTGATGAAACTTTATGGTTCGCTGGGCAAAGCCGCAGATCTGTTTCAGATAATCGATGTAGGTTTCAATCCATTGCGTCTGTTTCATTTTAACCTCCTTAAAGCCGTTTTATGATAGGCATGAAGGTTCATCAGTCCACGGAATCGTTTCGCGCTAAGATGGGTATAAACAGCGGTTGTGGTAAGCTTGTGGTGGCCCATTAACGCCTTGGTGATAGTCTTTCCATGACGATCCGAGGCATGCACCGCAAAGGAATGCCGCAGCATGTTACAGGTTAAATTAACAGTAAGTCCCGCATCCTGACCGGCTTTTTTTACCAGCCGTTGTACCCAGCTTTTGCTGACCGGTTGGTTGCGGTTGTTAACAAACAGCGCCGGGTGATCATCGCTGCGATCGGCCAGATATTCGGCGATGATCGAAGTCAGCGATGTATTCAACGCCGCTTTGCGGTATCCGGCTCCTTTCGTCATTTCAAAAATATAGCTGTCAGAGGCGAAAAAATGCTCTCTTTTTAATGCCGCCACTGAAAACGGCCGCATACCGGTGCTGCAAATAAGACCGACGATAGCAAAGTCTCTCTTGTTTAGCTTTTGTGCCGCACTGTGCAGCAGCGTCTTTAACTGAGTCTCTGACAGATATCTGGGCAATTGGCTGCGCGGTGACATTTTCGGATGCCTGAGCGGCCTGGCAGGATTTTCGGACAAAATACTTCGTAAAACCAGAAAGGCACCAAACTTTCGAAGGCTCCAGACAACAGCTTTGATAAGATTCGGGCCGAGCCCTCGACCCCGGTATTGCACATATTGGCGCATAAAATCGGAGCTGACCTGTTCAACGATTATTTGATTTTGCTGGCAATAATCAGCAAATTCGTGTAAATATCTAGAAAGTTCTTTGAATGTTGTTTTTGCGATACCACGCTCTGTTTCAAATTTAATACAAGCGTTCACATGCTCGTAGATCATAATTTAAAACCTCCTTTACCCAGTTGGTGTGCCCAGCGATAAAAAGACCATAACCATAGTCAACTTGAAACGCTCCTCAATCAGTTCTATGGACTCTATACACGGAATCTGATCCTTCCCGCAACCACACGCTATTAGGGAGGCTTTAACATAACCGCGCGAAACATGCATTAGAAAGGAAGATAATCGTGCAATTTAATTTAAATTACCACGATGCAATATTTGAAGTAACAACTTCCGGTGACGCAATCCTCCAAGGATATTATGATTTTACAAAAGCGGTCTTAGAACATGAAGAATGGAAACCAGGTGGACTTATACTACTTAACCACACAGAACTTAATACTGGGCCCTTAACGATTGACGATGTTCAGGCAATAGCTAATATTTCTGGACAATATAGTGAGCAACTTGGGACGAGAAAGGTTGCAATCGTAGTGGATCGAGATCTGGATTACGGTATGACAAGGATGTGGCAGGTTCTGGTTGAGAGCCACACAACTTCGTATGACTCGGCGAAAATATTCAGAAATAGAGATGAGGCTGTGGCATGGCTGAAAAGTTTCTAAGCGGATGAACCAGACGTGAAAAGCTGAGCGGTTTTCCGTAAAAGTCCGTGCAAGCTTGAAAATCATCAGGCAAGCTGGTTATCCGCAAACGTTATAAATATGGCAGAGTACATAATTACAATAGTCGCTACGGTCCTGTTCCTAATCGTCTTCACAGTGTATATGACATACTACAATAATAGTGGTCTGAAGGTTGTGGAAGATTGGGCGAAGAAAGAGGGGTATAAGATAATCAACTCTGAACTAAGATGGGTTAAGACTGGGCCTTTTTTTTGGAGTTGGACAAGCAGACACCAACGGGTTTTTTTAGTAACTCTGGAAACTGATGATGGTAAACATTCAAAAGCCTGGATAAGGGTTGCGGCTATCTTTTAGGGCTTCTATCTGACCAAATTGATGTTAAATGGCAAAACCAATAAGCTTATAACCATGCTACTGGAGCAGACGGCGTGTATGTAGCGGTTTAACGAAAGCGCCATGCAGAATTGAAATTAATTTAGGCCGCTGCTCAGCGGCATCAGAACACCGAAGGAGGGGGTGGACATGTCGACACAACCAACAGGGCAGTTTGAAACGGCCACGCTAGTCATCAGCGTTATGGCGGGATCAGCATCGTTTTTTCTGGGGCCAGGCCGGTATGACCTGATGGCTCTTATTGTTGCACTGACCATTATCTTTGCTGTCGGATCCACTATTCTGGGTCAGAAACGTCCTATTTACAGACGCATTAGCGTTTCTATGGTATTCGCATTTTTATCGCTACCCGTTATCGGCTTTTTTGTAGATGAGTTCTCTAAGACGATATGCACTGAGCCTGACGCATACCAGAAGTTGCAGGAAGTATCCTGTATGCCAGATTTGGCGCATTTGATCATCTGGTTATTGTTGATTCCAATATATGTCTTCATCGATCATGTTGTTGCGATACGAAAAGCTACCTAACGACAGCGTGGAGCAGACGTCGTGAAAATCCCGGTTTTACGTGGAGGCCGTGCAGGCTTGGCATTTATTTAGGCCGCTGCTTACCTCAACCGAACCCCGCGGTGAGATGCAAAGTTAGGCGCAATTAGAAGGGCGCTTTCTGATAAAACATGACAAGAAAAGTTATTATTTCGCAGTCTGCATTAAAAAAGTGATAATTTCAAGGAAAAAAAATTTA
>Ga0209791_1000262_pt1 | contig 22858 bp, 24 predicted proteins | sample WorMetTyACAVOLI1_FD_187422 | JGI IMG/M metagenome (GOLD analysis project Ga0209791, IMG submission 187422) | Marine gutless worms symbiont microbial communities from Max Planck institute for Marine Microbiology, Germany - Olavius algarvensis... ... | reverse complement strand
ATGTCGAATACGCCACGCTGGAATGGGTGGACTGGTTTAACCATCGACGATTACTCGAATCGATCGGCGATATACCGCCGGTCGAGTATGAGCTGATGTATTATCAGCAACTGGAAGAGTCATTCGAGGCAGCATGACTCACACAAAACAGCCTCCGGAAATCCCGGGGCGATTCAGTAACCCCAACTGTCCATATCCGCGAACATGCGCGCGCGTCCCATATCGACGAGTTCATCGGCGAGCAAGACTTGCAGGTAACAGACTGCATTTTCTTCGGCTTCGTCGCTACCGGCGTCGGTATCGAGATTCTGCCGGCGGACCGCATCCATGCAGATGAAATGACCGCTTTCATGCAAGATCGAATGCAGCGGTGTGTCGGCGCGCGCATATAGCCGGTTGGTCTTGAGACCTGCTTCTTCGCCGCCCCAGTAGCTAGCGGGGATCGGGTCGGCGGGCGGGCATAAGCACAGGCTCAGATCGAAACGCGCCAGCAGTTCGCGTAGCGGCTTGGTATCGATATCGGCCAGGCGTAAGACGTCAGTCAGCATAGGCTTGCAGCAACTTGCCGATGGTTTGCTGCAGGCGCCACCATTCCTCGGTCTTATACTGCCGGGAATGTTTGCGGGTGCGAATGACCAGGTAGTTGATAGCCGCGCCGAAGACGCCCAAGACACCGCCGATATCGATCGTCGGCTGATGATAGTATTTACGGATTCGTTTCACCAATTCCATGCCGCGTTCGCTGCGTGAGCGCGCCAGCGCGTTGGTCAGATTGTTGTGCTCGGACATTTCCCAAGCCATGATTTCGAGCGCCAGGGGGCGCGACTCGAGGGCGGAAACATAACGATTGAGCAGAGTTTGCAGGTACTCAGGCAGTGCGATCGCGGTGCACTCGCTCACTGTTTCGGTCATGATTTCATCCACTTCCCACCACAGGTTAGTGGTTTCGGCAAATGCCAGCAGTAGTTCGTCGAATCCGCCGAAATAACGATAAATCAATACCTTGTCACAACCCGCCTGGCGCGCAATGGCATTGATGCCGACCGCCGGGTAGCCTTGCTCGAGTAATAATGTGCCAAGCGCATCGAGAATGCGTTGTTCGGTTAGTAACCTGCTGCGAGTCATTTTTGCTACCCGACCTTGTTCTTTGAGTCCTGCCAAAAGTTTTCCATCTGTTCGAGCTGTTGTTGCTCCATCTCGATGCCCGCGTCAGCCATTCGTCGCTGCACATAGGCGAAGCGGCGCAGGAATTTCCGGTTGGTGCGGCGCAGGGACATTTCGGCGTTGACCCCGGCATGACGCGCAAGGTTTACACAGACGAAAATCAGGTCGCCGAGTTCATCGCCGATCGCGTCTTTGTCGCCGCTGTCGAAGGCATGTTTCAACTCCGCCAGCTCTTCCTCGAGCTTGTCGAACACCGGTTTGATATCCGGCCAGTCAAATCCGAATCGCGCCGCTTCTTTTTGTATTTCCCGCGCGCGGTACATCGCCGAGTTGCCGCTCGAGTCCTGCCCGATTGGGCTCGTCTCGCGGCCGTCTTTTTCCCGGTTTTTCATCGCCTGCCATTGTTGCGACAGGGTTTCGTCGCTGAGTTGCTGATCGCGTTGATCGCCGAAGACATGGGGATGTCGGTTCCGCATCTTGTCGGTAATCCCCTGGGCGACATCATCGAAACTGAACTGTCCTTTTTCTTCGGCGATACGCGCGTGAAACACGATGTTGAACAGCAGGTCCCCGAGTTCTTCCTTCAAGTTTTCGGTGTCGTCGCGTTCGATCGCATCGAGTAATTCATGGGTTTCGTCGAGCGTGTGCGGCGCAATCGAGGCGCTGGTTTGGCGGATATCCCAAGGGCAGCCGTTTTCGGGGTGGCGTAAATCCTTCATTACCTGTAACAGGTTTTCGATAGCATTCATCGGTTCTATTGCGTTTGACTGAATAAAACCCCGATAATACCGGCCTTTTAACAGGATCGCAGCCGCTACCGCCCTATGAGCGCAAGATCGACACTATTGCAAAACTGGCTGCAGCAGCTGGGATATCGGGATTATCGCCTCGAAGCGGCATCCGAAGACGCCAGTTTTCGCACCTATCTGCGCCTGTACAGCGCCGCTGAAACCTGGATAGTGATGGATGCGCCACCGGACAAGGAACCCTGTGACCGGTTCATCGCGGTGGCCGACAAGCTGCGGGCGGCCGGATTGAATGCGCCTGAAATCACTGCGCGTAATCTGGAATACGGGTTTCTGATTCTGACCGATTTCGGCAGCAGCGATTATCTCTCAAAACTCAGCCCCGAAACCGAAGCGCCACTTTATGGCGATGCGCTGGCGGCCCTGCTGCTGATGCAAACGCGCGTCGATGCCGAGGATTTACCGCGATACGACGCGGCACTGTTAAACCGTGAAATGGATTTATTTCACGACTGGTTTCTCGGTCAATTGATGGGCGTTACGCTGGACCCGGCGCAGCAGGCCATCTGGCAATCGGTCAAGCAGGTTCTGGTCGACAACGCGCTGGCGCAACCGCAAGTGTTTGTGCATCGCGATTATCATTCGCGCAACTTGATGAAAACCAAGCAGAAAAACCCGGGTATTCTCGATTTTCAGGATGCGGTTAAGGGGCCGCTAACCTATGATCTGGTCTCGTTATTGCGTGATTGTTATATCGCCTGGCCGGCACCGCGGGTCGAACAGCTGGTGCTCGATTATTTTGAACTCGCACGCGTTAACGAGCTGATCGATGTCGAGACCGCGCAGTTCATGCGCTGGTTCAATTTGATGGGCATTCAACGCCATCTGAAGGCGATCGGAATTTTTTCCCGGCTCAAGCTACGCGACGGTAAGACGGATTATCTCAAGGATATCCCACGAACGCTCGGATATCTGCGGCAAGTCAGCGCCGGGGAAACGTCGATGGACGGATTGTTTTCGATCATCGAGCAATTGCAGCTGGGTGCGCGCGTTAGTGCGCTGGCGGCGCGGTGATCCGGTCGTGAAAGTGATGATATTGGCTGCCGGGCGCGGCGAACGCTTGCGGCCGTTGACCGACAGCGTGCCAAAACCGCTGCTCGAATTGCAGGGCAAGCCGCTGATCGTGCATCACCTCGAAGCGCTGTCGCGCGCCGGTTTCAGCGAAATCGTCATTAATATCAGCTGGCTGGGGGAGCAGATTCGCGCGCTACTCGGCAATGGCCGCGAGTTCGGGCTGAATATCGAATATAGCGAAGAGCCCGAGGCGCTTGAAACGGCGGGCGGGATAGTGCAGGCGCTGCCGCTGCTCGGCGAGCGTTTTCTCGTAATCAATGCAGATATTTTTACCGACTACGATTACGCCGATTTGAAAACAACCGACAGCGCGGCGCACCTGGTCCTGGTCGAGAATCTGCGGCACAATGCCGCTGGGGATTTCACCCTGCAGCAAGCGGTTGTCGGCACCGACGGATCTCCGCGTTACACCTTCAGCGGGATATCCCGCTACCATCGAAGTTTCTTTGCGGGCCTGCCGCCGGGGAAGCGAAGCTTGGCGCCCTTGCTGTATGCGGCGGCGGCCCAGCAACGAGTTAGCGGAGAATTATTCCGCGGCGCCTGGACCGATATCGGTACCATGGAACGCCTGGCGGGACTGAACCGGCATACTTAGCCGCCGGGTTAAGATGATCGGACTCGCGTCAAGCGCGTGCCGATGATCGAGTCTCCAGTTCTTTTTGATAATATAACAGCTGTTTACCCTGATAGGTCCGTTGGTCGAACAATTGATACCCGAGTCTGGAATAGACCTGCCGGCCGCGTTCGTTGAAATCAAATACATCCAGCCAGATGCGACTGCGCTGCAATCGATCGCGGCAGTATGTTTCCATTGTATTGATTGCGCGCCGCCCCGTGCCTCGGCCCTTGTCGGCGACCACGATTCGTCGAAATTCGACGCTGCGCTCGTCGGAATCCAGCGCCAGGATAAAGAATCCGCCGAGTTCGCCCCGATCATAAATCGACAGGTAAATAATTTCTTCGCGCGCAAACGCTCGGCGATGCTGTTCAAGCGTGGTAGGCAGGACGTAGGGCGCGGTATCCGGGTCCCGTTCCAGCTCGCAAAACAGCGCTAACTGTTCGGGTAACGCGACTTGCAGCTCGATTTGCGACCTCCGCCCGGTTGCGTTGCTAGCGGACATATTAACCCGGCGACATATATTGTCGCCGGGTTAATGGCCGTTGCTTGAACAGGCTGGCTGCCCGGTGCCAGGATTCCCGATACTGCATACCATCGATTAACGCCAACCATTTGCCGGCCTCCTGTTCGGCGGCACTCTTTTTCTGCGGCGAGGCCTGGCCGAATGCCGGTAGCAGCGCCAGTAGAAGAATCAGTATGAACTGTGGCATGAGTTTCATGGTAACCCGCGGCGGATCGGGTTGCCAGATTGCGGCCTGGATGGCATCACAGGAAGTTGCTTCGATCGCCGAAGACCGGCCGTATAAATCAGCTGCTAGCCGAAATCTTGGCGCGGGTCGGAATGCGGGCAATGTTGTCGCTGACCGACTTGTTACGTCGCAGGCGGTTGCGCAGCTGTCCTGCGGCTTCGAGGATCGGGTAGGCGACTGCCGTCAGGTGCGAGTTGATGCGTTTGAGGTCGCGCAGCACGTCGAGCTGTAGCGCGCTCAACCTCGAATCGTAAGCGGAGTCGTCGCGGATTTTCTGCAAATGGTTCATTACCGCTTTGCGTTCGCGTTTGACGAACTTGTACTTGCGGGCCAGTAATTGGCGCGCCATCGCTACGTCACCCGAGGTGAACACGCTCAGCGATAACTCGAAGGCTTTTAACACCGGCTGATACAAATTGTTTAAATCTTCGCGGTCCTGCAGTGACATCTTGCTGCGGGTAACCAGCTTTTTTTGCTGTATATTACGGATCAAATCGCCCGAAATTATGTCTCCGATATGCTCCAGATCGGTTGCAAAGGCGAGAATCTCGTTACATCTGATGCTTTCTTTCTTGCCCAGGGTTTCGCGCGCCAACGCCGTCAAATATCCTTTCACCCCGTCGTAAAACTCGTTGACCAATAAATCCATTTCCCGGGTCTGCTGTGCCAGCGCGTAGTCGTTGCGTTTGAGCGCGATGAAGGCGTTGCGCAGCATGCGTTCTACCACTTCACCCATGCGCAAGACTTCGCGCTCGGCGTTGACCAATGCCACCAGCGGAGTTTCGAAGGCGCCCTGGTCCAGCTCCCGGGGTTCCATGGCATCGCTTACCTCGGTGTCCCGCGGTAGGATACGCGCGGTAAGTTCGACCATGCGGTCGATCAGTGGAAAGCAAACCACCGCCAGGGCGATGTTGAACAGCATATGGAAGGTCGCGATCTGGCGCGCGTTGCTGATTTCGAGCAGTGACAACTGGTTGGCGATCAGGCCGATGAACGGTAACGCGATAGCAACCCCGCAGATTCGGAACAACAGGTTGCCGAGCGGCGGTTGTCGCGTGCTGCGGTTGGCGCCCAGGGTGGCGATGAGCGGCGGAATTGCGCTGCCGATATTGGCGCCCAGTACAAAAGCGAAAGCAACCGTAGTACCCAGTACGTTGGTGCTGGCGAGAGTTATCACCAACAGCACCGTGGCCAGGCTGGAATGCGAGGCCCAGGCGATGATTGCGGCAAAAACTGCGGCCAGCACCAGATCCTGGCCGAGCGCAACAAATATCTGCTGGATGACCAGCGACTCACGCATCGGCAGCGAGGCGGCGACGATCAGCTTCAACGCCAGTAGCATCATGCCGAGTCCGAGCAGCAGGCGCCCGGTATCGCGCATGCGTCCACCCGGGGAATAGGTGAACAATGCCACCCCCAGTGCGATTAATACTGGGGACAATGCCGATAGGTCGAAAGTCAGAATTTGCGCTACCAGCGTGGTGCCGACGTCGGCGCCCAGCAATATGGCGAGCGCGGTTGCGGTCGTCAACATACCCTGACCGCTAAACGATGCGGTCAATAGGGCGGTTGCGCTGCTGCTTTGCAACAGCATAGTGACCCCGAGACCGGTTAGAAACGCTTTGAAACGGTTGCTCAGACTGGCGCCGAGCAAGCTGCGGATTTGGCTACCCCAACTTTCCGAAATACCGATGCGCACCAGGCGCAATCCCCATAACAGGAGGGCTACGCCTCCGATGAGGTTGATCAGAATTATACTGCCACTAATGGCCGGACTCCTGTCTTTTTCCGGCAAAATGCCGAAAAAATTTTAATTAAAACAAGATTATAGTAGTAAAGTCCGGAAAATCGAGCTGTATATACATTTATGTGAAACTGTATACACAAAATATATACATTAAGTCGAAACCGATAGCACCGATGATTAGTTTCTGAAGGCTAGCCAGCGGTTTAACGGATAATCGGTGCGCTTTGCTGCCAGCGGTAGCGCAGCGAAAAATCGATCGCGCGCAGGTTTTTGGTGAGTGCCCCGATAGATACAAAATTGACCCCGGTGGTAGCGATTTCTACCAGATTGTCGAGGTCGACATTGCCCGAGGCTTCGAGTTCGATCGCGCCGGCGGTTAATTCCACGGCGCGGCGCATTTCGGCCGGTGAAAAGTTATCCAGCAGGGCGCGTGCGACACCGGCGTCGACCGCCTGCCGCAATTGCTCGAGATTTTCCACTTCGACTTCTAGCAATTTGTCAGGATGTAACTGCCTGGCGCGGGCTACCGTCGCGGCGATCCCGCCGCTGGCGGCTAGATGGTTTTCCTTGATCAGGAAAGCATCGAACAGTCCGATTCGGTGGTTATTGCCGCCGCCGCAGAGTACCGCGTATTTTTGTGCGACACGCAGCTGCGGTATGGTTTTCCGCGTGTCCAGAATACGGCATTCGGTGTGCCGGATAAGCTCGCAGTATCTTCGTGTCAGGGTCGCAGTGCCGGACAGGGTTTGCAGAAAATTGAGCGCGCTGCGCTCTGCGGTTAACAGGCCGCGCGCCGGACCGGAAACTTCGCAAACGACGCTGCCGGCGCCGATCGAGTCTCCATCTCGCGCCTGCCAGCGGGTGACTATCCTGGAATCGCATTGACGGAAGACTTCGTCGAACCACTGGATACCGCATAACACGGCTTCCTCGCGTATCAGCAGTTCGGTTTCCAGATGGGCCGACTCATCGATCAACTGCGCGCTGATGTCGCCACTGCCGACATCTTCGTCGAGCGCGTTGGCCACTTGGTTTATGATCACTTGATATAAATCCATGGTTTAAACCTCGTATTCTTCGCGCCGCAATTCGTGGCCGGCGTCGAGGTAGGCATTGATAACCACCGCCTCGGGAATCGCGCCCAGGTAGCGGCCGCTGGCGGAATCGATCAATGGAATGGCTTCACCGATGTAGCCACGCATGGTTTCCATAGCTTCCCAGATGCTGGTGTTTTCATTGAATTCAGGTCCTGTTTCGAGATCGATTCCCGCCACGCTGGAACTATCCTGTCGGTCGTGCAGCTGGTGTTGCGTTACCAGGCCCAGGTAGGTGCCGGCCGCGTCCACAATCACGGCCGCCGCGGTCGATTTTTCCACCATACTCCTGCGCAGATCGGACAGGCTGGCATCGCGCTGCACCACCGGCAGGGAGTCGGTTAACAGATCGGCGACGGTATGGTGCAGCAAGTAGGCGCGTTCCCGCCCCTGCGACAGATCGATACCGCGTTGGCTCAGTTGAAAATCGTAGAGCGAGCGGCCAACCCATTGGTAGGCCACCAGATTGGCAAACACGATGGCAACCATCGCGGCTATGGTTATTTCATAGTTTCGGGTAAGTTCGAATACCATCAATAAAGCGGTCATGGGCGCGCCGATTACCGGGCCCATGATCGCGACCATGCCGCAGACCGCATAAACCGACAGCCCCGAATAGTCGCTCAGCAATTGACCGGGAACTAGTAGCGCGAACAGAGCGCCGAACAGCACACCGATCAGTAGCGCGGGGAAAATCACGCCGCCGGCGAAACCGAAACCGATGCACATCACCGTCACCAGTAATTTCGCCACCAGGATCATCAGCAATGCATCCGCGGCATATATCCCGCCCTGGGCGGCCTGGCTAAATACCATCTGTCCCGCACCCAGAACCTCGGGAACCTGCAGCGTCACCAGGGAGAGAATAAATCCGGCGATCATGGGTTTGATCGCCGCCGGCGTTTTAACGCGGTGCGCCAATTGCGTGCTGTATTGCAGCAGTTTCATGAACAGCACGGCCAATATGCCGCAGGCTATACCCTCGAGCGCGAACAGCAAGAATTCGATCCAGCGAAAGCCGCCACCGAATTCGATCAGAAACAGCGGCGGGTGCTCGAAAATTACATTGGCGACGAGGTAACCGCAAGCGCTGGCGACCGTGACCGCAGTGAACATGCGCAGCGAGTAGTGGCGCAGAATGACTTCATGAGTAAATATTAACGCGGCAATCGGCGCGTTGAATGCAGTCGATATCGATGCCGCGACGCCACAGGCAACGGCGATACTGCGGACATCGCTCAAGCCAAACGGCAGTCGATTGGTCAGCTGCCCGATCAGCGTGCCGAGATAGACCAGCGGCCCGTATTGACCGACCGAGGCGCCGCAGCCCAGCGATAGCACCGAAGCCGCGGTCGATGACAGGCCCGACAGCGTGGATGGTAGTTTTTCGTGGAGCTGGACCGCATATATCGTATCGGCTGGACCGGTTTGGGTACCGTTCTCGACGCCGTATCTTAGCGTCAGTCCGACCACCAGACCGCCAATGCTCAGCACCGATGCGGTAATCAACCATAACCGGCCGCTGTCGAGGCCGGTGCGACTCGATGCGCTAACGTACAAAACATCGTTGAGATAATGCACCAGTTCGACGAAACCGATGGTTGCGAAAGCGGCCGTCAAACCAGCCACCAATCCTACCAGCGAAATCGCCGCCATGCGTTTGATGGCTTGGGTGGTCGTTTTATTCATTCGGCGAGATCATCGCGGTATCGAAATGACGCGGCGTTCGATTGCTTCAGCGTCGCCGCGAGGAACCTGTGCCAAGGGCGCTGCGCCGCAAAGATTTCGCCCTCTAAGCATACCGCGCTGCCGGCTGGCCGACCCTGGGCGCCGCGGTAGCGGGATTGGCTTGCCATTATCGCTTCATCCGTTTAGCCACGGATCCCATTCGTTGACTTCGATTAGCGTCGGGCGGTCGGCTTTCAATGCCGCGGTGACGGCATCGGTCAAATCTTGAGCGTTGTCGATCCGCAGCGCGTGACACCGGCAGGACTGCGCCAACCCGATAAAGTCCGGATTGATACCGGTAACTCCGACGAGTTCGATCTGGCGCAGTTTCATATCGTCCTGAATTTGCTTCAAGCCGTCATTGTTCCACAAAATGAGCGGTAGCGGCAGCTTGAGTTCTGCCGCGGTAACCAACTCCTGGAGCGTGAACATGAATCCGCCATCGCCGGCGATGGCGATCACGGGCCTATCGGGTAAGGCCAGCTTGGCGCCGATCGCGTCGGGTAAACCGCAGCCCAGCGTGCAGTAGCCGGCCGGGTAATGCCACAGTTTGGGGGCGGCGACGTTAAAGGCGAAGGCGCCGGTATAGACCAGCTGGCAGATATCGCCCATAACGATCGTATCGGCGGGTAAGGCGGCGCGCAACACCGCCAGAGTTTTGCAATGGCGCTGTTCGCTGGCGCTCAGCCTGTGTGAAATGTCGTTACGAATGGCTGCAACCTCGGTGGCGGTTTCCGCCCTGGCATCGGCCTCGCCAAGCCGACTGGCGATGGCTTCGGTGGTCGTTTTGGCGCCGCCTATTATCGCGACCTCCGCCGGGTAAAGGTCGTTCATTTTGTGCGGGTCGAGATCGATCCGAATGATCTTAGCGTTGATTTCCAGGGTTTCGACAAAGCTGTCGACCTCGGACAATTCGGTGCCGACCGCAAGTACGACATCGGCGTTTTTCAGGTATTGCTGGACTTCTGCGCGGGCGCTGGCGGCAGATAAACTAAGCGGGTGCGAATCGTCGACGATGCCCTTGCCGGCGGAGCTTGCGATGACCGCCGCACCGAGTTTTTCCGCGATTCCGGTAATCGCTTCGCCGGCAAGCCAGGCGCCGCCGCCGACGCAGATCATCGGTTGCCGCGCGCCGCGCAATAAATCGCAGGCGCGTTCGATCTTCTGGGCCGTTGGCGCCGGCCTGCTGGGTAATTCGATCACGTCCCAGTCGCCCGCGGCCGGCAGCGCCAAGACGTCGATCGGGATCGCGATATGCACCGGCCGTGGCCGCTCGCCGGCAAACACCGAAAACGCGCGCGCAATCAGGCCCGGCACTTCTTGCGGACTCATCGCGGTCGCGGAAAATGCGGTTAACGGCGCGGTCGTGCCGGTCAGGCTCGGTACTTCGTGCAGGCATCCCCAGCCTTTGCCGAGGGTGTAGCTGGCCGCGTCGCTGGAGAGCAACAGCACGGGAATGCTGTCGGCATAGGCCTGGCCGATCGCAGTCAAGGCATTGGTGACCCCGGGCCCCGATATGACCAGCGCTACCCTGGGTTTGCCGGAGGCGCGGGCGTAACCGTCCGCCATAAATCCGGCACCCTGCTCATTGCGCGCCTGTACGTGGCGGATACTGCTGAGGTTCAATCCCTTGCAGAAATCCAGCGTATGCACACCGGGAATGCCGAATAGCGTATCGACGCCATATTGCTCGAGCAGTTTGATGGTTGCTTCACCTACGGTCAGGTCGATGTCTATATTCATGGTTGTCCTTTGTTCCCTCGAGTTAGCTGGCAGGAGGGTCAATAGTTTTGTGCCGCGCTCATTATGTTTTGCGGGCTAGCTTATAGCCGATCCGGCGTCAGGTAAATCTTAGCGTTACAGCCTTTTCAGGCAATCGAGGTAAGCGGTCTCATCGGGGTTGTTCTGCGCGCTGCGTTGCGCGCTCCATAACGCCTGCCCGAGGCACTCCATCATCGCGTGTTCGGCCTCGTGCCGTCCTTTTGACCCAACCAGTCGCTGGTATAACGATTTGATACCCGCGGGGCGGTCGGCCGCGGCCTGTTCGCGCAGCGCGATGTGCATCCCCATGTGCAGAAAAGGATTGGTCTGACCCTGCTCCGGGGTGAATTCCCGCTGCTTGACAGCGTCGCTATCGGTCAGCAGCGAGTGATACTCGGGGTGGATTTCGAGCACATCGGCGATCAGCGCCTCCATCGGTTCGAGTAGCCGTTGTTGTTGCATCTTGTGCCAGACGTCGAGGTAAATCTGGCGTACTTCGTCGCGTGACTGGAACATTGTCAATCAATATTTTTCTGTTTGAATTCGCACAGGTCTTCGATGATGCAACTGCCGCAGCGCGGTTTACGTGCGATGCAGGTATAACGTCCGTGCAGTATCAGCCAGTGGTGCGCGTCGAGTTTGAATTCATCCGGCACGAATTTGAGCAGTTTGTTTTCGACCGCGAATACGTCTTTGCCAGGCGCGATTCCGGTGCGGTTCGAGACGCGAAAAATATGGGTGTCTACCGCGATGGTCGGATGCCCGAAAGCGACATTGAGGATTACGTTGGCGGTCTTGCGCCCGACGCCCGGCAGGGCTTCGAGCGCGGCGCGATCGTCGGGGACTTCGGAGTTGTGCCGCGCGATCAGTATTTCGCAGGTGGCGATGACGTTTTTGGCCTTCGAATTGAACAACCCGATGGTCTTGATGTATTCTCGCAGGCCGTCCTCGCCCAGCGCGAGTATTTGCTCGGGCGTGTTCGCCACCGGATAGAGTCTGGCGGTGGCCTTGTTGACGCTGACATCGGTGGCCTGTGCCGATAGTAACACCGAAATCAGCAGCTCGAAATTCGAGTGGTACTCGAGCTCGGAGCGTGGTTGTTTGATGTGCTCGCGCAGGCGCGAGAATATTTCCTGCCGTTTTTGCGGATTCATAAACCTTCGGGCACGGCGCTAACGGGCTCCGCTCTTTGTACCGGCCGCAAATCCAGCCAGTTCTTGGCGACGATCAGCAGCGCCAGCCCGAAAAAGGCGCCGGGCGGTAGTATCGCAAGCAAGAACCCGCCATAGTCCGGGTTCAGCGTGATGGTTAGCACTTGCGCGCCCTCGCCGAACATCAGTTCGGCATTGGCGAACAGAGTGCCGAAGCCGATCACTTCGCGCAGGCCCCCGAGCAGCGCGAGTACCACCAGGAAACCCAGACCCATCATCAAGCCGTCGAGTGCGGCCGGCCCTACCGGATTGCGCGATGCGAAACCCTCGGCGCGGCCGATAATCGCGCAATTGGTGACGATCAGTGGAATAAATATGCCGAGCACCAGATAGAGATCGTAAAACATCGCTTTCATCGCCAATTCGATGATCGTTACCAGCGATGCAATGATTAGCACGAAAACCGGCAGTCGAACCTCTTTGCGCACAAAGCCGCGAATTAACGAAACGATGGTATTCGACAGCACGAGCGTAATTAAGGTCGCGATGCCCAGGCCGATCCCATTGACCACGGTGCTGGTGACGGCGAGCAGCGGGCATAAGCCGAGCAGTTGCACCAGAGCAACGTTGTTGCCCCACAGGCCGTTGCGGGTAATCTCGGCGTTGTCGGTCATGCCCTGTCCTTCATTTGAAAATCATATCAACGTTCTGCCGATAGTACAGCAGCGTTTTCCTGACGGCCGCCACGATTGCGCGCGGGGTGATGGTGGCGCCGGTGAGTTGGTCAAACTCGCCGCCGTCGCGCCGCACGCGCCAACCGGCGGTATCCGGATTGTCCAGCGAGCGGCCGTCGAAACCCTTAATCCACGGGGATTTCCTGATTTCGATGCCGTCTCCCAGTCCCGGGGTTTCGGCATGCTTGATGACGCGTACGCCGGCCAGGCTGCCGTCGACGTTTACACCGACCAGTAAATGTATTTTGCCATTGTAACCGTCGGGCGCGATGCTGTTGAAGATTACGGCCACGGGTTCGCCCTGACGGCGCGCGCGGTAGGCGGTGGTTGTCAACTCGGTACCGAGCAATGCTGCTGCCGGCAGTTGCAGCGTATCGCCGGCAATATCGTTGTCGAGCCGGGCGGGCGGCAATAAGGCATACAGGTTGCGCAACAACACCTGGCGCTCGTTTTCGACAATTGCTGCGGCGGTGGTGAACTCGGTGACCGCAACCAGGGTTGTGCCGGCCACCGCGAACAACCACAGGAAAGCTCCGGAAATCAGGATTTGACGGCGGTTGACTGCGATCATTTCTCGCCGTATACGCGCGGCTGCGTGTAGTAGTCGATCAACGGTACACACATATTGGCGAGCAGCATCGCGAAAGCGATACCATCGGGATAACCGCCCCAAACTCGAATGATATAAATCAGGCTGCCGATCATCAATCCATAATAAATTCTGCCGCGGTCGGTGGTGGCGGCGCTGACCGGATCGGTGGCAATAAAAAAGGCGCCGATGACGACGGCGCCCGACAACAGATGAAACAGGGGTGAAGCGTAAATCGACGGATCGATCAGATAAAATATCAGCGACAGCAGCATCACCGCCGAGAGTAGCGATAGTGGAATATGCCAGCGAATGGTTTTTGTGATCAGCAGGTAGACTCCACCGACGAACCACCACAGCGCAATCCATTCCCAGCCGACGCCGCCAAAGTTGCCGAACAGCGGCGCTTGCCGGATTTCGTCGAGCGGGATATTTTGCCCGACGCCGGTTTTAACCTGATCCAGCGGTGTAGCCGAGCTGAGCGCGTCCCATTGTCCGATATCGACGCTGCCAAAGCTGTAGGCGATCGATTCGGCCAGGCTCAGCGTCTCGCCGCTGACCGCGGCCGGCAAATACCAGGTCGTCATCTCCCGCGGAAAAGAAATAAGTAACACCACGTAACCCACCATCGCCGGGTTGAACGGGTTGAATCCGAGCCCGCCGTATAAGTGTTTGCCCGCGACCATGGCGAAACCCATACCTAACGCAACCAGCCACCAGGGCGCATGCATCGGCAGGCACAGCGCGAACAGCCAGGCGGCCACCACCGCGCTGAAATCGGTCAGGTGCGGCATTACCGGTTTGGCGCGAAGTTTCAGGATTCCGGCTTCGAAGGCCAGCGCGAAAATAATCGCCAGGACGATATTGACGATGAGGCCGGGTCCGAAAAACCAGACATAGGCGATCGTGCCGGGCAGCAGCGCGACCAGAACCTGGAGCATCAATCGCTTGAGCGAATTGCCGGGGGCGACATAGGGCGAAGACACGATAACGCTGGTCACCGCGCCTCATCCTCTACCGCCTTCTTGCGCACCTTGACGCGCTCCAGCGCCGCCTGTACCGGATCCGGCAGCGCCTCGGCGTCGCCGCTGCGCGCCTGTTTCTTTTTCAGTGCTTCGCGTTTAAGGCGTCGCCGTTCCTCGTCCGCCTGCTTTTTCATTAACAGGCGTTTTTCGCGAGATTCGAAACGCACGCGCGCACGATCGGATTTGAATTGCGCCTTTTGCGCCGCGCGTATGTCGCTCTTGGCAGCGCGATAGTATTGCACCAGAGGAATTTGGCTCGGGCAAACCGCGGAGCAGCAACCGCATTCGATACAATCGAAGAGCTTGAATTCCTGGGTGCGATCGTAGGCCTTGGCGCGCGCATGCCAATAGAGTTGCTGCGGCAGCAGCTGCGCCGGGCAGACCTCGGTGCATTTGCCGCAACGAATGCATTCGTCATGATAGCCGGGCGTATGCGGCACGGTTTGGTCACGCATCACCAGGATGCAATTGCTGGCCTTGACGATTGGCAATCGGTCGCTGGAAAGTGCGAAGCCCATCATCGGACCGCCCATGACCAGATAGCTATCGTCGGGGTTTTTATAACCGCCCGCCTGTTCGATCAGGTGGCTGATTGGGGTGCCGAATCGCACCTCCCAGTTACCCGGCTGTGCAACATTGTCGCCGCTACAGGTGACGATACGCGAAATCAGCGGCTGGTCCTGTTCGAGTGCGCGGGTGATCGCGGCGCAGGTGCCGACGTTATGGCACAACAAGCCGATATCGAATGCCAGCTGTCCATGGGGGACTTCCTTGCCGGTCAGAATCTGGATTAACTGCTTCTCGCCGCCGGAGGGATAAATCGTCGGGATCGCGATAATCTCGGTATTTTCCAAAGCATGATCCGCCAGCGCTTGTCGCATCGCTGCAATCGCTTCCGGTTTGTTGTCTTCGATCGCGATAAGTGTGCTGCGCGGCCCCAGAATTTGCTGCAGGTAGCCGCTGCCCCGGATCACCTCCGCCGCGTAGTGGCGCATCAGCATATCGTCACAGGTAATATAGGGTTCGCATTCGACCCCGTTGATGATCAGCGTGTCGACTTGATGCAGCTTGCCGCGCGCCAGTTTGGGCGAGGTCGGGAAGGCGGCACCGCCGAGACCGACGATACCGGCGCGACAGATTCGCTGGATTATCTCTTCGGGGTCCAGGCTGTGCGGATCGACGATGTCGACCATACCGGCTTCATCCTCGCCGTCGACATCGATGACGACGCAGTCGTCCCGCAGGCCGGATGGATGCGGCACGGGATAACTGCCGATGGCGCTCACGATGCCGGAGGTGGGGGCGTGCACCACGGCGCGGATGAGTGACGTATTGGCGGCGATGACGTCGCCCTTCAGCACCCGATTGCCGATTTCGACCAGCGGTTTGTTATAGACCCCGATATGCTGCCGCAGCGGCAGGATCAATTGTTCGGGCAGGCTCGCTTCGCGCAATCCCCCTGCCGTCGACTCGGTTTTGTGCCCGTCGAGATGCAGCCCGCCGTGGAAACTGAATAACTTAGCCATCCTGTGCCAGCTCCGGCTGGTCGAGCGGGCTGGTCCACTTCCAGTCATCGAGGGTTTGCCGCTCGGGCACCATATCGATACAGTCGACCGGGCAGGGCGGCAGGCACAGTTTACAGCCGGTGCACTCGTCGGCAATGACCGTGTGCATATGTTTGGCGGAACCGAGTATCGCGTCCACCGGGCAGGCCTGAATACAAAGCGTGCAGCCGATACAGGTTTGTTCGTCGATCACCGCCACCAGCGGGACTTCGAGGTGCTCGCCATGTTCGGCGTTGAGTTCTAGCACCTCGGTATCGAGCAGATCGGCGAGTGCGACAATAGTCGCCTGACCCCCCGGCGGGCACTGATTGATCGGGGCTTCGCCGTTAGCGATGGCCTCGGCGTAGGGGCGACAGCCCGCGTAGGTGCACTGACCGCACTGGGTTTGCGGCAGCAGTGCATCGATCTGGTCCACCACCGGGTTGCCTTCGACCTTGAAGCGGATCGAGGCATATCCCAGTATCAGGCCAAACAGTCCAGCCATCAGGCTGATGGTGAAGATCGCAAGCAGCATATTTCAGACTTTTACCAATCCGCCGAGACCCATGAAAGCCAGCGACATCAGACCCGCCGTTACCAGGCCTATCGCCGAACCCTTGAACGGCGTCGGCACGTCGGCGACGTTGATGCGTTCACGCATGGCGGCAAACAAAATCAATACCAGCGAAAATCCGAGCGCTGCGCCAAAGCCGTAAATCACCGATTCGAAAAAGCTGTTTTGCTCCTGCACGTTGATTAAGGCGACGCCGAGTACGGCGCAGTTGGTGGTGATCAGCGGCAGGAATATCCCGAGCACGTTGTACAGCAGCGGGCTGGTTTTATGGACTACCATTTCGGTGAAATTGACGACCGCCGCAATCGCTATAATAAAAGCGATGGTGCGCAAGTATTCGAGTTCGAGCGGTGCCAGTATCCAGCTATTGATCAGGTAACTCAGCACCGCGGACAGGGTTAACACAAAGGTGGTCGCCGCGCTCATGCCAATCGCGGTTTCTACCTTGCGCGATACTCCCATGAACGGGCATAACCCGAGAAACTTGGCCAACACGATGTTATTGACGAACACGGTGCCAATCAAAAGTAACAAATACTCCGACATGCGCGCGATTATAAGGCCTGACCCCGGTTAAAAATACTGAAAAACCCAGAGGTCTTTAATTAAAACTTTAAGGAACCTCAGCAAAATGCAGGGGTTCCTGCGGCACAAGGATGTGCCGCCATTTTTTAATCACGTAAGTGATTGAAAAATGAAGACAAACACAAAATCGCATTTTGTGTTTGTCGTGCTCTGCTAAGTCAGGATGACTTATGCAGAGCTTCCTTAAATAGGCCCGGACGCCGTGTCGGGTTGTTTCAGTCGGCGTACTCGCCCGGTTCGAGATTTTGCGCTTGTCCGATGAAGGATTCGATGCTGATGCTTTCCCGCAGATGCCAATTCTTCGAACTAAGGCTGTTTTGGTATCTGGCCGTCGGACTGAAATCGTCTAGCAGCGTTTTCAGTTCCGGGCTTTGCAGAATCGAGGGTAGCGCGATCGGGCTCGCGATCAGAACCGCGAGAACAATACTGCGGCTTTTTTTCAGGTGCGATATGTGGATCAGATAGAGCGCAATGGCGCAGGGGACAATCGCCAGGTACCAGCCGAAACGGAACAGAGTGGCCGGCCAGCTGGCCGTAAATAAGTAATTCAACAGGTCAGCGCAACCCGCCGAAAAAAAGTAAAACAGGTACATCAGCGATATCGACGTAACCAATTGCTTGATTTCCCAGCGATTAACCAGCAAGCGTTCGAGGATCGACAGCGCTAGTACAAAGGCGCCGATAGTCAGCACGGTCTCGCGCAGTACATATTTGAATAAATCGCTCCATTTGATGCTGTTATAGGAATTGAGGTAAAACTCGAGACCACCGATGACCAGGCAGGCCAGCACCAAAACTACCGCCCAGGAGATATGCCCGAACAAATGACCGGGACGATCGCCGCCGGCCAGCGGTCGGGTCGTCGCCACATTGTAGTCGTGCGGTAACAGCTGCGCATGTACACGACCGATTTCGAGATTGACGGGAAATTGTTCGGTTACCAGCGATGTCTGCCGGTACCGGTTGATTCGGGTCGGATTGACGTCGGTCAAGTTGACGATTTCCACCGAGCTGTCACCATAGCGGATGATTTTCAAATGGTGGGGCGCCACCGTCGGATCGGAGAGTATGATGTCGTTGTCCAGGGCGCGCCCGATGGTGGTGACTTCGTTTTCGATCGGCAGGTATCGATGCAGACTGCGGGTCATGATCTCGAGTATCAGGGGCGCCATTCGGTATGCTCCAGAAACTTTCTAATCAGCGGCAAGCTTGACGTGAATTCAACCCCGCTCATGATCAGAGTCACAAAAAATCCCTTGTTTTTATGACCCGTTAGCGCGGCGGTAAAAAGCACATCGCTCATACCCGGGTATTCGACGTATTCGCGTCGGCAGAGATTGGATTTCAGTTCCTGCCCCGATACCTGGACGAACCAGGTTTCGCAATTGTAATTGCTGACGATATCCCGGCCCAATTTGGAGTCGATCTGATCCTTGTTCAGATTTTCATACAGGTTGTAAAACTGGATTGAGTTCAGTTCTTCGGATTCTAGCCAGAAGTATTCGTAAATCAGGTCGCCGACGAATCTGTTGTCGGCATCGAGATACACGTGGTTTTTATTGGCACAGCGTATCTGATAGCGTTTGTAACGCGCGATGGCGCCGAGTTTGGCGCTGTTGTCCCAGCAGCGCACGGTCGGCGAAATCACCCCCGGCAGGCTGAACTGGCGCAAATCGAGTTCCGGCCATTCCCCGGCCAGTAGCTGCTCAATGTAGTTATTTTCATAGGCGAGTACCTGGCGCGCGACCTCGAGTTTGAGGTCATCTGCCGATTCGAATCCATCGTCGGCGGACAGGTCGATCAATTCAGTCAGAAAACGTGACGGCACGATAAAACTGATGTCGTTGCGCGCGGTGGCTACATTGATGCCGATTGCTTCTCCCCGGTCGTTAAATGTCGGTCCGCCGCTCATGCCCGGATTGAGGCTGCCCGAGAAAAGAATGCGGCTATCGTCGGTTTGATTCAAAATGCCGCCGTTGGTGCCGACCGCGATACTAAGCCCCAGATCCAGCGGGTTACCCATCGCAAATATCGGCGCCCCGCGCGGGGGTAGGGGGCTGGTTTTGATCGGTTCGCCGACGACATTGTCTGCACCGAGCAAAGCCAGATCGCGCGCGACGTCGAGGCCGAGCAATTTGAGTTCGCCTTCGCGCCCGTCTTTGCCGATATAGGAAATGTAAAACACATCGGGCTCGAGAATAACCTGGCCGATGACATGGTAATTGGTCGCAATCTGCTTGCCGTCGCCGACGATGAAACCCGAACCGATACTGGATTTCTTGCCGGTTTCACGGTTGAGCACGCGAATCTGAAACACGCGGTCCTGGTTGAGTTGGTATATTTTTTTGGAATCGAGCGCGCCGGCGGGCGAGCTTGCGGCAGCCGCCAATAACAGGCCCGCGACTAAAATACGGAAAAGCAAGCTAGAGCCTGTTATCACTATGCGGATGCCCAGCGTTGGTCCTCAACTGACTCGCATTCCCGGTTTGGCGCCCGCATCGGGATTGAGAATATAAAGCTCGGTGTCGCCGCCGCCGGCTGCCAGTACCATACCCTCGGAAACCCCGAAACGCATTTTTCGCGGCGCCAGGTTGGCTATCATGACGGTCAGCTTGCCTTCCAACTCTTCCGGCTGGTAGGCGCCGGCAATACCGGCAAACACGTTGCGGGTTTCGCTGCCGATATCGAGCGTCAATTGCAATAGCTTGTCGGACTTTTCGACGCGCTTTGCGCCGACGATTCTGGCGACACGAAAATCGAGTTTGGCAAAGTCGTCGTAATTGATCTCCGCTGCGATCGCTTCATGCGGCGAGTCGCTTTGACCCTGTTGAATTTTTTGTTCGCTGGCGAGATCTTTTTTGGTGGCTTCGATTACGCGCTCGATAAACACCGGTTCGATGCGGGTCATCAAGGGCTGGAAGCGGTTGATCGCGTGGTCGAGCAGGTTATCGCCGAGGTCGGCCCACTTCAAATCTTCGACCTTGAGAAACGCTTCGGCCTGCTGCGCCAGTTGCGGCAACACGGGTTTCAGCAATATTACCAGCTGGCGAAAACGGTTCAGACCTGCGCTGCAGACTTCCTGTACTTCTTGCCGGCGCGACTCGTCCTTGATCGTAACCCAGGGCTGCTTTTCATCGATGTACTGGTTGGCCTTGTCCGCCAGCGCCATGATGTCGCGCATGGCCTTGCCGAATTCCCGATTTTCGTAGTAATCCGCGATCGCGTCGGCGGCCTCGAGATACTGTTGATTCAGTGTTTCGTTCGACAGCCTCGGGGCGAGCTTGCCGTCGAAACGTTTATTGATGAAACCCGCACAACGGCTCGCGATATTCACCAGTTTGCCTACCAGGTCGGAATTGACCCGGGTGGTAAAATCCTCGAGGTTCAAATCGATGTCGTCGATTCCGGGGCCCAGTTTGGCGGCGAAATAATAACGCAGGTACTCGGGGTTCAAGTGTTCGAGATAGGTGCGCGCCATGATGAAGGTGCCGCGTGATTTCGACATCTTTTGCCCGTCGACGGTGAGGAAGCCGTGGCAGTGCACCGCGCTTGGTTTGCGAAAACCGGCGCCATGCAGCATTGCGGGCCAGAACATGGTGTGGAAGCGCGCGATGTCCTTGCCGACGAATTGAACCAATTCGGTCTCGCTGTCCCTATTCCAGTAATGGTCGAAATCGTGGCCGGTGGTTTCGCACCAGTTCTTGAAACTGGCCATGTAGCCGATGGGCGCGTCCAGCCATACGTAAAAATACTTGCCGGGCGCATCGGGAATTTCGAAACCCCAGTAGGGTGCGTTGCGCGAAATGTCCCAGTCCAGCAAGCCTTCGTCGAGCCACTCGTTCATCTTGTTGGCAATCTCGGTTTGCACGTGGCCCGCGGCAAACCAGGCTTTGAGCATGTCTTCGAAGTCTTCCAGCTTGAAAAAATACTGTTCCGAATCCTTCTCGATCGGCGTTTCGCCGCTGACAACCGATACCGGGTTCTTGAGATCGGTGGAGGCGTAGGTAGCGCCGCAATTTTCGCAATTGTCTCCGTATTGGCCGCCGGAGCCGCAGTTGGGGCAATCACCCTTGATGAATCGATCCGGCAGGAACATTTCCGCCTTCGGATCGTAGGCCTGTGAAATCACGCGTCTGCGAATATGCCCGGCCTCGCGCAGTTGGGTATAAATGTATTCGGAGAAGAAACGGTTCTCTTCCGAATGGGTACTGTAGTAGTTATCGAAAGCGACCCCGAAGTCGGAAAAATCCCGCAGGTGCTCCTGGTGCATGCGTTCGATCAGTTGCTCCGGAGTGACCCCCTCGGCCTGCGCGCGCAGCATGATCGGGGTGCCGTGCGCGTCATCGGCACAAACGTAAATACAGTCGTGGCCGCGTAATTTTTGAAAGCGCGCCCAGATGTCGGTTTGTACATATTCGAGCATATGACCGATATGGATCGGACCATTGGCGTAGGGCAAAGCGCTGGTAACGACAATCTCGCGGGATTCGGAGCTCATTAAACGGGTTTGGCTGCTAAAAGCAGGTTATTTTAGGGTCTGGGCCAGACCCTGTATAGAACATTCATACAAAAACTAAGTGATATTTAATGTCCGGCTCGGGTAAAATGCGCGCTCTTGGCGCATGCCCGAACCGATTGAATTACGATGGCGATAGATAAATCACAGATTGAAACCAGACTGGGTGAAATTCAGGATCCGTATATGGAAACCGACCTGATCGCGAGCAAGGCGATCAAGTCGATCGAGCGGGATGGCGATAACTGGAAAATCGAAGTGCAGCTGGGCTACCCGGCCGCCGGTTTTTTCGATGAGTTGGCACAGGAGATCAAGACATCGCTGGCGAGTTTGGAGGGAATTGGTCAGGTCGAAGTCGGAATTAGCAGCCAGGTCAAGTCGCACGCGGTCCAGCAAAACCTGAAACCGCTGGAAGGGATCAAGAATATAATCGCCGTCGCCTCCGGTAAGGGTGGCGTCGGCAAATCCACCACGGCCGTCAATCTGGCGCTGGCGTTACAGGCCGAGGGCGCTACGGTGGGCATTCTCGACGCCGATATTTACGGACCTAGTATTCCGCGCATGCTCGGTTGCCAGGGCCAGCCCGAGTCGGCCGACGGCAAGAGCCTCGAACCGATGATCGGACACGGTGTTCAATCCATGTCCATCGGCTACCTGGTGGAAGAAGATACACCGATGATCTGGCGTGGGCCGATGGTGACCCAGGCGCTCGAGCAACTGCTAAACGATACCCGCTGGAGCGGCATCGATTATCTGATCATCGACTTACCTCCCGGCACCGGCGATACCCAGTTAACCCTGGCGCAGCGCATCCCGGTCAGCGGTGCGGTCATCGTGACCACGCCCCAGGACATCGCCTTGTTGGATGCGCGCAAGGGATTGAAAATGTTTGAAAAAGTGGAAGTGCCGGTGCTCGGAATTATCGAGAATATGAGCATTCATATCTGCAGCCAGTGTGGTCATAGCGAGCATATATTCGGCGCCGGCGGCGGTGAGCGCATGTCGCAGGAGCACGGCGTCGATTTGCTGGGCGCGCTGCCGCTCGATATCCGCATCCGCGAGCAGGCGGATAGCGGAAACCCAACCGTGGCGGCGATGCAGGATAGCCAAATCAGCACGATCTATCGCGGCATCGCCCGCAAGACGGCAGCCAAACTTGCCACCAAGGCGCGCGATCATTCGGCGGCTTTCCCCAACATCGTAATCCAGAACAATTGACAATCGGAGGCAAACCTGAACCAGGTTTGCCTCCGATTGTCATCCCCGCGCAAGCGCACTGCTGTCCGGAATAAATCATAATGCCAACTGTGCTTGATGTATTTGGAAATCGGATTTCCATTTTCGTCGTCGTTTAAGTACTTCGAATTCGAGTCTGGGTCGCTGGAATAGAGTCGATTT
>Ga0209791_1000254_pt1 | contig 23343 bp, 29 predicted proteins | sample WorMetTyACAVOLI1_FD_187422 | JGI IMG/M metagenome (GOLD analysis project Ga0209791, IMG submission 187422) | Marine gutless worms symbiont microbial communities from Max Planck institute for Marine Microbiology, Germany - Olavius algarvensis... ... | reverse complement strand
CCCCGTAGGCAAAGTTCAACAGCCCCAGTACACTGAACACCATGGCCAGCCCCAGGGCCAGCATCGCATACAGGCTGCCCAAGCTCAAGGCATTGATCATCTGTTGAATAGCGACTTCAATGCTCATTCCGAATCTCCCAGGTAAGCCCGCTCCAAATCCAGTCCGGTCGCGCGCAATTCTGCAGCATCGCCATCCAGGCGGATCGAACCATTCGCCATGACATAGGCACGATCAGATATTGCCAGCGCCTGGTGGATATTCTGCTCGACCAGAAGGATCGTCAGCCCGTCGCTTTTCAGGTTTTTGATGAGGTCAATGACGACATCCACAATCACAGGGGCCAGGCCAAGTGATGGTTCATCGAGCAGCAGCATTTTAGGCCGGCTCATCAAGGCGCGCGCGATGGCAAGCTGCTGCTGCCCCCCCCCCCCGGAAAGGGTGCCGGCCAGCTGCCTGTTGCGCTCATCGAGCCGCGGAAAAAGATGATAGACATAGTCGAGGCGTTGCTGGATTACAGTGGCTTCACGCTCGCGATAGGCCCCCATCCGCAGGTTTTCCAGCACCGTCAGCCGGGCAAATACCCGGCGGCCTTCCGGCACCAGGGCTATGCCTTGTTCCAGTACAGCCTCCGGCGGCAATTTTTCTATCGGCCGTCCTTCAAATTTGATCTCCCCGGTCTGCGAAGGAATCAGCCCGATAATGGTTTTCAGCAGCGTGCTTTTGCCGGCCCCGTTGGGTCCCAGCACAGCCACCGTAGCGCCCTGATCGACAGATATCGAAAGGCCGTGAAGCACTCTAACCGGCCCGTATCCGGAAACCAGATCTGCAACTTCAAGCATTCCGTCACCCATATTATCGATTTCAGATTTCGGATTTTGGATTGCAGATTGAATAGGACTGCAACTTCATGATCATACGATCTCTTAAAAGCGTTTTGGAAATCCGCGATCTGATAACTAAAATAGTACGGTTCTATAACCCCAAAAAAGGTAATCCATCGTGGGGCACTTATTTTTCTAAATTTCGGAGTATTGGAGTACTGGAGTGTTGGAGTATTGGCTGAAGGTATGATGTTCTCTTTTAATACCCCAGCACTCCAACCCTCCAGCACTTTATATTTCAACCAGGCCGGATGTCGTGCAGAAAACCAGCAAACCGGCCTGGTGATGTGGATTATATATCGGGCACAAATTTCGGATAAAACTGATCCACAAAACCAAATTTGCCGCCTTTTACTTCCAGCAGGCAAACCGGCTTTTGGGTGCGCCGCGTTGCCGGATCCATATTATATTCCCCTAAAACCCCCTGAAAACCGGTGACCTGCTTTAACCCTTCGATGATTTTCTTGGGATCGGCCGAACCGGCTTTTTCAATGGCCGTCTTCAGGAAATAAATTTCATCATAGCCGACACCAAAAGCCACACTGGTCGGCGCCTTGCCGGTTTTCTTTTCATAGGCCATCCATTGTTGAGCAAATTTGCTGCCCGGGGTGGGATAGCCGTGGGTGGAGAACACGAGGCCCTCAACCGCTTGGCCGGCCTTGGTCAGTGATTCATCATGATTGCCGTCGGTAGACAGCACCGGTAATTTGATTCCAGCCGCGCGCAATTGGCGCATGAACACCGGTGTATCGGGCAGAAACATCGGCGTGAATATAAAATCGGGCTTTTCTTTGAGGTTGGCCAGTTTGGTCACCTGGGCTGAAAAATCCCCCGACTCGATACGGTACAGTTCGACCCCGAGTACTTTTCCTCCCAGATTTTCAAATGCTTTCTGGAAATAGGTGGGCAGATTGTTGGTATAAGGAATCTCGGTTGATTTTACAATGTAAGTTGTACGGTAGCCTTTTTTATAAGCGTATTCGGCGGCCACGGCACCCTGCACGTTATCCGACATGCAGACTTGAAAGGCGCATTCACCGGCGTCGCCGACAAGCGTCGGTGCGGTGCCGTCTCCGGTCGATATGGGGATGCCTGCTGCGCAGGCCACGCTGCCCTGGGCCAAAAAGGGATCGCCGGTGGTGCCGATTAGATACACCGCACCATCGCGAATCAACTCTTCAGCCAGGCGTACGCCCAGGCCCTGGTCGTTGCGGCTATCTCTGGCCATCAATTCCAACTTGCGGCCCAGGACCCCCCCCCGAGGCATTAATTTCTTCGATGGCAAACTGGGCGCCATCGCGCACCGGTGAATCGTAAAAGGAATACACGCCGCTGAAATCCCCCGGATGACCGATTTTTATCGTATCTGCCGCCGTCGCCGACTGGACGCCGAACAAAATCAGGCCCGCAATCACCAATAAAGCTAATCGTTTTTTCATCATTCCTCCTTTACTGTTTGGTGAGACTGTTCATGTTTTTCCGCTGTGGTGGAACCGGTTTCAGGTGTCAGCCCAGCCGCCGGCAAAAAAACGGCCGGTCAAATCGAAAAAGAAACTGGTTTTATGTATGAGTGCAAATTACAAATTACAAGCACCAAAATACAAATAAATCATTGTGATTTGTTTGAGATTTGGGATTTTACACCTTACCTTCGTTGCCAGCATAACTCATAGATTTTCTTACAGCATGCTGTCAAAAAATGGTTCCCCCAGTTCTATGGCCAATTCCTTAACGCGACGATGGTGCCGGCCAACAGCCCGGCCCGGTCGGGAATTGAATTCACCTCCATGTATTCATCGGGGCCGTGATCCAAACCGCCGATCGGGCCCATTCCGTCGATGGTTGGTATGTTGGCCTGGGAAAACCAGTTGCCGTCCGACATCCCGCCCGTGGAAACAGGATGAACCGCGATATTCATCGCATCTGCTATTTGTTGATAGATCTCGGCCACAGATCTGCCGCAATCGGCGTCCATGGGCGGCCACCGCCGTTGGGCTGCCAACGTCAGATTTGAATCCGGTGAGCCGTTAAATCGCCCGATGCGGCGGATGAGCCAATCCAAATCGCTTTCGCTTGGGCTGCGGATATCGATATGGGCCACGGCCCGGTCCGGTACAACATTGGTTGCCGTGCCGCCGGTAAATTGGCCCGGCACCACCGTCAACCCCTCACGGGCGCCGTTGAATTCGGCAATCCGCAGCAACTCGCGACAAAGAACCAGGATGGCATTGCTGCCGATTTCCGGATTGACGCCGGCATGGGCGCTGTTGCCGGCTGCCTCCACTTCAGCCCAGAGGCCGCCTTTGCGGGAAACCACGTAACCGCCGCCCGGCCGGCCGCATTCCAGAACCAGGCAGGCCGCGGCATCCGCAAGCTGATCCAGAAAGGGCGGCGGCGAAGTGCGTTCTTCCTCATCACCGACCACGATGAACTCAATGGCTGGGCGGGCAATATCCTTTTCCACCAGGCATTTAACCGCGGCCAGGGCCGTCGCCAGCCCACCCTTCATGTCCACCACCCCGGGACCAAAGGCCCTGGGGCCCTTGAGCTTGAACGGCCGCCGGCGGGTCGTACCCTTGTTGAAAACCGTATCGGCGTGTCCCAGCAGTACAACCGGCCCACCATCGCCTGTCAGGCCGGCCTTGAAATGGGTGATGTCGTCTGTCCGGCGCCATTGTATCCTGGTGCCGACGTCTTCAAGAGCCTGTGCCAGGAACTCCTGAACGGCCAATATCCCGGCCGGATCGTCGGCACCCGAATCGATGTTGACCATCGTTTCGATGATTTCCAGGTAATCGTCCAAATTATTCCCAACCGTCTGCCGGACCTCTTTTGATACAGATACCGGCAGCGGCTGTTTGGCAGGGGCCCGGGTCATCACGCCAACCCGTGCAGCCGCAAGGCGTTGCCGGCCAGAATCCCGCGGCCGATGGTTTCGGCTTCAACTGGCGTAAGATACCCCTGGTCCACCGTTTTTGCCAGCACGCGTTCCAGGGCAAACCGCGTCAGATGGGCGGCTAACCAGATCAGCTCCGGCTCCGAGGCCTCGTCCGATCCGTGCAGCAATTTGCCGGCCGGCAGCATTCCCAGGAAGAGTTCCAGGGCGCGCTCAATAAATATGGTGTTCCAGGGCGACACGACCGATAGATCAACGTAGACCAGGGGATAAATCGATGCCAGAAAGGCGGTCTCCTCAATCCAGGGGTACCCGCCGTGAATGAGCACCACCGGTTGACTCATCCGGCTTTTGAGCAGCGGCGAGAGCAAGGAAGGCCTGGCATGCTCCAGTAAAACATCCGGATCCCCGCCGCCGGTATGAATATGGACCGGAAGATTCCTTTCACGGGCGATATCCAGCGTTATGTTGAGAAGATGATCACGGACCGCTTTGCTGGTTTGTCGGCTTTCCTGCCAGCCGCTTTCCCGCCAGCATTCATAGCTGTCCGGAACCGTCGTGCGATCCGGGATGTTGACATCCAGTCCGGTGCGATAGGCAATAATCGATTTATATGCGATGGTGGCCGGATCGTCGGCAGCCTCTTGCAGGAGTTCGCTGAATTTTTCAACCAGCCCATCCAGGCCGGCGGTGGACAGGCGGGCTGTCTCAATCAGGGGTTCAATGCGGACCACCCGGTGAGCCGGAACCCCGACCAAATTTGCAAATTCGGCCGATGGTATTCTGGGCAGGGGATAGCCGTCATCCACGAACAGGCCTGCTAAATTTTCGGAGGTAAACAATCGCGCAATATAAGCCTGGCTGTCGCGCTCCAGTTCCTCCCGGCGGCGGTCAGCTACTTTTTCAACCGGGCAATCGAGCAGGCCGGCCAGCAACCGGCGTGCTTTCAGCGCCAGCAGCGTGCTTTCGGTCATTTGGGGTACAATTTTCGACAGGTTTTTGTCGGCGCTGAAAGACGAGTCCAGGCACATGCCCATAAAGGTAATGCGGTCCAGCCAGCGATCAGGCGTGGCTGAGGTCAGTGAATTACGGGTAAAGCCATGGCAATGGGCGTCCACCACGGGCGCCCGGCTGAGATCGATGGTGGGCGATGCGTTCATTTTGACTCCCGATCCTGACAAGTGTGAAATACGGCGTTAACAAAATCGCCACAGAAGATCTGCGGCCGTCTCCTCGAGGCTTTTGTCTTGGTAACTTTCGATATCGAACTTTTTAACTGCCAAATAGCTCTCGTACATTGGATTGCCCAGTACGGTCCGCATGAATTTGGATTGCTCCATTTTTGCGACTGCATCCGGCAAACTGGTTGCGATGCGGCGAATCCCCCGGTCCTCGCGTTCAGCTTCGCTCAAGTCATCGGGATCGGTCTGAATCGGTTCGGGCAGATTGAGGTTGCGCTCCAGGCCATCCAGGCCGGCGGCGATGATGCCTCCGGCCACCAGGTAGGGATTGATGGTGCCGTCAATTGATTTGAGTTCGAAATTGGCTGCTTTGGCCCGGATGGGCAGGGTCCCTTTGACCATGCGGATGGCTGCCTCGCGGTTTTCAAGGCCCCAGCAGGTATAGGCACCGGCCCAGTGATGCGGCTGAAGCCGTTCGTAGCTGATGACACTGGGAGCCCACAAGGCCGACATCTCCGCCAGGCGGTCCAGCAAGCCGGCAACGATGGCGCTGCCCGTTGCGGTGGTTTCCTCCGGACCCTCTCCACCGGTAAACAGGTTGCGTCCCTCCTGCCAGGCACTGAAATGAATATGGCAGCCGTTGCCCACTTCACCGGGGATTACGACCGGCGAAAAAGAAGCCCGGTAACCATGCTGTTGAGCGATGCGCAGGATGGTCTGGCGCAGCAGGACCAACTGGTCGGCCGCTGCCACCGGTGGCCGTGGTCCAACGGAGATTTCATATTGTCCCAGGGCATACTCCGGGTGCAATTGGGCCACGCTGATACCCTGAGATTCCAGGGCATCGACCAGGGCAACCAGAAAGTCTTCAACCAGAATCTGTTTGGGAATGCCGTAGCTGGACAGGCCGGAAGCCAGCGGTTGACCCTGGAGGTCCAGCAGGGTAAATTCCACCTCGTAAGTCATTTTGAAAGTAATCCCGCGGGCGGCGGCTTTTTCCATCATCCGGCGGGTGAAATCTCGCTGGCAGATCGGCATGATGTTCAGTTCCTGATCGTATTGCCAGACAGGTGCCCAGGCCCAGCCGCTGGTATGGGCGGCCATGACGACCGCCTCGCTGTCGGGAATCAGGCGCATGTCCCCCGACGGTGTATCGAAGCCGGGACTGGACGTAATATCGTCATTGATGCCGAATACTGCAAAAACATAGGAAATACCGATACCGTTTTCGAATGCGCCGGCCAGTTTTCCGACCGGAATCGTTTTTACCCGGGTAATGCCGGCGTTGTCCACAAACGTGCAGGCAATCAGCCTGACGCCGTTCCGTCGCAATTTTTCCACAACCTGTTCGGCGGATTTTTGCTGCATGTGCCAGCCTCCTCTCTGGGAATGACGAATGACGAATGAAGAATGACGAATGATGGAATCGCTCTCCGAGGCGCAGGCGCTACAACCTCTATGAGCCGGAGGTTTCGCTCTGCCAATCTAATAAACAAAAGGGTAAGAATACCTTCATACGACATTCGACAATTTTATTCCCAAAGTTTCTTATTCGATTATGCTATCCGCTTTTTTCGTCAGCGGCAGCGGTGAACACTAGTGTGAAACTAAATTGTTCTTAGACAGAATAACAGGATTACCAGGATTGCTGTATGTATAGTAGGCCACTATCCTGTAGATCCAGTTTATCCTGTCAGAGAATAAAATAGGCAGAATACATTATTCGAAGTCCGATGTTGGACGTTCGATGCTCACAGTCCGCCTCCGGTGGGTTCCACGTTCTTTCGTTTCTTTTTCAATAAGACCGGCTGTTTGTTTGGTCGACGGCTGGTCTGACACCTTCTAAAACTTACAACATGCTGTCAGAAACATCCGGCTAAGCGCCTATATCACCTATCCCAGCCCGATTGTCAATCCTATCTTCCGGAAATTCGGCGCCTGGCTGCTTTCAGGGAGTTCAGCTCGATGCCGAGCAAACGCGCGATATTGCGTTTGGCCTCCTGGCCCTTGGGCATTGCCGGCAGTGATTGCAATAATCCGATGCGGTGGTCTTCCCGGACCTCACGCATGCGCACCGGATCGTGCAGGTCCGCCACCGACAGGCCGAGTTTTTGTGCGACGTATTTTTTGGCATCACCGATCTTCATGCCCCGGGTCATTTGCATGCGGGCTACCAGGTCTCCGGCAGTCCGCAATCCGCCCATCCCCGAGGTCATGGCGTGGGTAATGGCCACACCGGCCGGGTCGCCGGTGCCCACCTACAATCCATCCAGGCGGCTGATTTCGACCATGGCTTTGGACGCCATGGATACCGCTTCCGCCGGTTGCGCCTCGCACACGGGCAAACCGCCGACCCCCATGCCCATGTTGCCATGCACGGGAATTTCGGCCGTTTCCACGCAGGCCTTGGTGAAAGTGACGGCCCGGGCAATGTTCCAGGGGATCGATTTTTGGGTGTCCGTATTGATTACCGGTCCGAAAATCGTGGCACCCGCCTCCCGGGCTACCCGGGCCTGCTCGTTGGGAAACATCCCCGCCAGCCGTTGCCCATTGTGGGTGAGTTCACCATGCATCCCAAGAACAAATTCGCCGGCCATTCCAATTTCGATGCACATATCCGGGTATTTGGCCTTGAGCGCCTCGGTTGCCAGCAGGGCCGCTTTAAAATCGGGGTCGCCGGCTGCGCCGACGGTATCGATGTTTATCCCGTCCGCGCCGGCCTCGTAGAAGCGCGAGGCCACATAGACGATGTCTTTTACGGCCAGTTCGATGGCGCTTTCATAGGCTTGCTGGGCCGCCCGCAGTTTACCGAGCGGAAGCAGGTCGGCCGGATTCGGCATCGGGCCGTCGGGCTGGATGTAAAGCCCCAGGTTGGGCATGGCGCCGTAAAACATGGGGACGACCGTGATTTGCTGGGCCTGTTCGAACAGGGGCAGGTCTTCATAAACGATGTGCTTGACCTGCTTGAAACTGTAGTCAATGTGGGAAAACTCCACCGTGTCGGCGCCGAAACATCTTTCATAAATCTGCAGCGCTGCCTGGCGGTTGGCAGCGATCCCAAGGCGCCTGATCTCAAATGACGGTCCGTCGTAGGTCAAAACGACCTCCCGCCCCCGTTCGACTCCGGTCATCTTGTCGCCGCAGCTGCAGATGTCGAATAGATGCTGCAGCTCGTCTTCATTTAAGGGACTGATATTACCCTGGTCAGCCGCCTGGCGGGTTCCCTTTTCAATTTCCTTTCTGAGTCCGGCAGAATCAAATTCCGTCGGCCAACCATCTCCCAGACGTGAGGGGATCTTTGACATGTTTATCTCCCTGTTTTCAATCGAGTCCTATCAACTGTTGGTCAATACGGTTTCAAAACGCTCCAGGGCCCAGTCGATTTCATCTTTTCGGATAACCAGGGGCGGTGAAATTCGGATAATGTCGTTGTGGGTATCTTTGCATAGAATTCCGATATCCTTGAGCCGTTCGCAGTATCGACGGGCACCGCCGGCTTCAGGCCTTAGTTCGAGGCCGATCATCAGCCCTCGACCTCGGATTTCCTTGATCAAACCGCTGTCGATCTGGTGCAATCCTTTCAGGAAGTAGGCCCCCATATCCGCTGAATTTTCGATCATGGATTCTTCAACCAGCACTTTCAACGCCGTATCGGCCACCGCGCAGGCCAGGGGATTGCCGCCAAAAGTGCTGCCATGCTCGCCGGGTTTTAAAGCGCCGAGGACTTCGGAGTTGGAAAGTACGGCCGAGACCGGGTAGTACCCGCCGGCCAGAGCCTTGCCGATAAGGGTTACGTCCGGTTCGGCATCTTCGTGCCGGTCGGCCAGCAGTCTGCCGGTGCGTCCAAGGCCCGTCTGGATTTCATCAAATATCAAGGTGACGTTGTGATGATTGCAGATTTGCTTGACCTCGCGTAAATAGCCTTGCGGCGGAATAATCACCCCTGCTTCGCCCTGGATGGGCTCCACCATAAATCCGACCGTGTTGGGGGTGATGGCCGCCTCCAAAGCCTGACTGTCGCCATACGGTATTATCTTGAAGCCGGGAGTGAACGGTCCGAATCCCTTGCGTGCCGCCGGATCCGTGCTGAAGCTTACGATCGATATGGTTCGGCCGTGAAAATTGTTCTCACACACGATGACTTCGGCCTTGTCAGGCTTGACCCCCTTGAATTCGTATCCCCACTTGCGCACGGCCTTGATTGCCGATTCCACTGCTTCAGACCCGCTGTTCATGGGCAGGATTTTGTGGTAGTGGATGTATTCGCGGATCGTCTGGTACAGCACGGCGAGCTTGTCGTTGCGAAACGCCCGGGATGTCAGCGTCAATTTAGCGGCCTGATCGACCAGGGCCTTCATTATCCTGGGATGACAATGACCCTGGTTAACGGCCGAATACGATGCCAGGCAGTCAAGATATTTGCGTCCTTCATCATCCCAGACCCAAACTCGCTCACCGCGGGAGATGATCACATCTAAAGGTTTATAATTATGCGCACCCAACTCATCTTCAATTTGAATAAATCCCATCACCATCGCTCCTATCTTTTTAAGGCCTCATTTATTATGGCTCAATGGTCTCCATTATCTCCCCATCCGCATTCAGCATGAATATCTTGAAATTATTTTTAGCGGCCGTTTCGACCAACTCATTGAAAAATATCGCCTGAACTTCATACTTATCGCCTTTTTGGGTTGTCATATGGACCAAACACTGCTGGGCATCCTCTTTTTCGAAAAAGGCGGGAATAAATGGCACGTTTTGGTCCTCGTACTGCTGCCCCAGAAACTGTTCGTTGGGTCCCGGATTCTGCACGACCACCCAGATCCAGGTATCCGGCTTTAACTCTTTTTTCATTGCGGATTTCCTTTCATTATTGTAGTTGCGGTCTAATCCAGCCGTATCACCTTTCGGAGGGCCGACTGAGCTCCCCTCGCATATTGACCTGCATTTTCTTTTTATTTTGTCGCAGAAAACCTGGTCCTCTGGGCCAGGTCAGAGCCCCTTGGCTATGCCGTGAATTTGCTGCAAGCGGAAACGGAATGATGGAATACTGGAATGTTGGAATGCTGGGTTTAGTGGAATGGGGTCTATTTTTATAACGATGGCACAGATCAGTGTATAAAATCGGACCTCATCCGCTTTCGATTCCCAATATTCCATTATTCCATCACTCCATTATTCCATTGGGATTCTAAGGTAAACTCCACCCCTCTGGGGTGAGATCAAAGCCGGGTCCTCTGGGCCTGGATCTTTACTTTTTAATTCCGGCAGTCTTTTGATCTGTTTTTGTAGATATCCGGTTGCCGGGACATAGCCCGCCGTCGCTTTTTTCATTCCGATGGTACCGCCGGTGTAGGCGATATAGATGCGTTTTGATGACGGGCTCATTGTGACCCTCAAATCGGCGGCGACGCCTTTAATTTCGCGAGCAGCTTGCGCCCCCGGTTTTTGATGGCCGGGCTGCCGGTTTCAATAAACTCCTGCAATAACCGCATAACGTCCGGCTGTAATTGTTTATCTGCCGCCGCCAAGTCCGCCAGCGCCTGCAAGGCAAAGGTTACCACGATTTTGCTTTTATCATTGAGATAGACGTATAAAGTGTCGACGATGGTTTGCCTTTCTCCCGGCGTCAGCGACAACCGCGGCAATATTTGGGCCATGTGCCAGCGTACTTCCTGCTGGTCGGATTGGCCGGCCAGCCGGATGATAACTTTCTTGTGGGAGTTTAGTAAATCCGGTTTTACCCGGGTAATCTTCTCGACAGCATCGGCGGACCGCATCCGGATCAGCGGATCATCGACCTGCAATCCCTTGACCAGCACTTTAAACAGGGAGACCGAACGCAAAACCTGATCGACCACCTCGTCAACCCTGCCGATGGATCGGCGGTCACCGCCCTGCAGTTTATTTGGTCGCAGAAAACCTGGTCCTCTGGGCCAGGTCAGAGCCAATCGGCTATGCCGTGAACCTGCTGCCAGCGGGGGCGGAATGATGGAATACTGGAATACTGGAATGCTGGGTTTAGTGCAACGGGATCTATTTTTATAACGATGGCACGGATCAGTTTGTAAAATCAGACCGCCATCCGCTTTGTATTCCCAATATTCCATTATTCCACCATTCCATTATTCCATTGGGAGTCTGAGGAAAACTCCACCCCTCTGGGGTGAATTCAAAGCCGGGTCCTCTGGGCCCGGATCTTTACTTTAATGCAACAGTAGGGTTTACCATACCCAAAATAGGAGGGATGACGATGGATCCTCAAACAATGAGCGGCCAGACGCTGCACCCTCAGGTTCTAACGGCAATCATTGCGGGAGTTGTGTCGGCAATCGGAGCTGTTCTCGCCCTGCTCGGGGCGCGGTGGCAGCTGCGAGGCAAGATGCTTGAGCTCGACCTCAAGAAGGCTGAACTCGAGAAAACCGGAGCCAGACTGGAGGCTGAAGCGGAAGCCTTGCGCCAGACGATCATGCGCGACGTACTCGTCGAGCGCATGGCGGCGTACGCTGCGCTTTGGCAGGTTTTCATCACCTACGAGCGCAACTGGCTTTACGAGCATAAGATATTCGATGAGAAGTGGGCTTCAGATTTTCTTCATGCTGTAAACAGCTGCAATGCAGATCACGGCGTTTTCTTTTCCCAGGCGGTGTATCGGCCGTTCTTTGAATACCGTCGCCGCCTACTTGAATTGGTGGCCAAAGTGAAGGATGGCAATCCGATATCGAACGCAGATATTAATAACCTCATGGAGATATCGACGATTGGAACCACTGAATTGAAGTCGATGGCCGGCGCCATGAAGGACGAGTTGGGCAGCTACATGCGGGTCGCAATTCAGACGACCTAGGAGAGTGCCTTTACCCGTAAAATGACCGGGTGTGATCGAGAATACGGTGAAAGATCCAGAATTGAAGCTTTTTGGCATCGACTTTCTGGAGCAGAACGAATGGGAACGAGACAGTCTGCTCCGGGGCGAAAACGGCGCCTGCGGTATCACGTGGGTAATCACCAGACTGGTGAGGCCGACCCAGACGCCCTTTGCCGGCGCCTACGCGCACAAAGACCGGCGCGGCCCGCTTAATTGTTCGATCTGCGACGTCGGCTATTTCTGCCTGTACTGCCTGGCCTCAAGTGAATGGGACCGGCTCGCCCCGCATATCAGCTCCGGGCCCGCTCTCCGGCAGGGCTCGGGAAGTTCCTAACGCCGCTTCTTGCTCTGGTCGACCTGCTTTGAACTGTCGGTGATTTGGTTCGCTTTGAGGTTGAGAAACGTTGGCGATAAGGAGAAATCATATGGATGTAATCACTCAAGATATGAAGGAGATAGTGGAGAACCACTCAGTCGGCTTTTATGCAACAGTAGATGAAACCGGGTCGCCCTGTGTTTCTCCAAAGGGCACGAGCCTTGTGCTGGATGATACAACCATCATGTTTGGCAATATAAGGTCACCACAAACGGTAGAAAATATCCAGCGTTTCCCGGAAATGGAGGTATGTTTTCTAGATGTTCTATCGCGGAGAGCTTTTAGGGCCAAAGGTAAAGCCCGGTATATTGGACGCGCATCGGAAGAGTTTCGGAACCTGATTTCAAAATTCGAAAAGTGGGGCGATCTTGTAAAAACCATTCAAGGGATTGTTGTTTTGGAAATTGACCGGGCCACAGAGTTAAAATCACCGATTTATGACCTTGGTGCGAATGAAAGAGACTTGCGTGAAAAATGGAAGCAGCATTACCAAAATTTATAGATCCGCTATCAAGATCCTAACACCGTTTTTAAGACAATTGAATTAGAGAAGAATTAAAGGTCAATCAGATGGAAGCGAAAATAAAACCCTGGTTAGTTTCGGGCGGAGGTGGTGTGGCGGGAAGTGGCTTAGTGACATTCTTGGGTCAGTTCACGACTTTTGGTAGTCGTCTTGATTCAATCGACGAATTTCTATATGCAGGATTGTTTATGGCCCTTATGGGCATTTCCCTGGCCGCTGGTGGATTGCTGAGTGCCGCAGCCGATCAGAGGCGAAATTCAGCACATAGCGCCTATTTGATAGACAAAGATGTCGACAAGCTGGACTCTCTTGAAAAAGAGGCTAATCATAGTACTCTATTTAACCGCCGGTTTAATAACGACAGCTTGATGTTCTGATTTATTAAAAGGAGAAATCAAATGGAAACCAATCCTGTAGGCTGGTTTGAGATTTATGTCCAGGATATGGATCGTGCCAAAAAGTTTTACGAATCTGTTTTCCAGGTCACGTTAGAAAGGCTGAACAATCCAGATATAGAGCTATTCAGCTTTCCGATGGTCATGGAACGTATGGGTGCCCCGGGCGCTTTGGTGAAAATGGAAGGTTTTTCTTCAGGCGGAAACAGCACACTGGTTTATTTTAGCTGTGCTGATTGTGCTGTTGAAGAAGCTCGGGTCGTTGAGTTCGGCGGCAGGATTCAGCAAAGCAAAACATCGATTGGTGAGTATGGATTTATGTCTCTGGTATATGATACCGAGAATAACATGTTTGGCCTGCATTCACTGGAGTAGAAACACAAGTCCAATTAGGCGCTTAGCCGGATTGAGTATTTTAGGAATGCTATCGATTTAAATTAAAAAGACTGAGCGAAGCGATACAACAAATCTTCAATCTTCAATCTTCATTTTTCAATTCCGGCAAACCCGGGTTGGGAGTCATAATGACGATACGGATAGTAAGGTTAGGCAGTCCGAGGGCGAGCAATGAAGGGTTGCGCATCGGTACGGTACGGCGCCCCCCGCGGGGTGTGAGAAAGGAAGACTATGCATCGAAAAACATTTACGACGTGTGGTTTCCAAACCTTGCGCCAAGTGAAGCTTTGTTGAAAGAAACATCAATTCAGGCGCTGGCTGAAGAGAAAGCTTGGAAAACATTTAAACGTCGATTTTTGGCTGAAATGAAATCGCCGGTCGCTAAAAAAGATTTAGATTTACTGGCTGCGTTCTCCCATCACACCAATTTTGCAATCGGGTGCTATTGCAAGTATGAATCCCGTTGCCATCGATCGATTTTAAGAGAGCTTCTCGAACAGAGAGGGGCTAAAATTGCCCTTTGAGTTGTATAAATAATGCTGGAATAGGTCGGATCTTTACGGGCGAAGCCCTTGAATTGTTGATGTTTGACCCCCATAATAGTTTTTACGAAGAATTTAAGAGCCATCTGAAAAATGATGAAATCGGCGAACCCGGCGCTGCACCCGGACAAGTTTTCCGCTGTGCGCTGCTCCCGGCGGTGTCGGCCGCATCGCATCCCGCAATAATCAAAGAACCCCATAAGAGGCCTCAAATGTCAGATAAGCCAATCAGCCGCTTTCCGGTTCCGGATCTCAACGAATTGCCGGAAGACATTCAGGACCGGATCCTGGCCGTACAGGAAAAATCCGGATTTATACCGAACGTATTCCTGGCACTTGCCCATCGGCCGGATGAGTTCCGCGCTTTCTTTGCGTACCACGACGCATTAATGGAGAAAGAGGGCGGTCTTACGAAAGGCGAGCGCGAAATGATCGTCGTTGCGACTTCGGGTCTTAATCAATGCATTTACTGTGTCGCAGCCCATGGAGCAATCCTGCGTATTCGGGAAAAGAACCCGCTGCTGGCCGACCAGCTCGCAACCAACTACCGCAAGGCAGATATCACCCCAAGGCAAGAGGCGATGCTTGATTTCGCCGTAAAGGTCGCATTGCATGCATACGAGATCAACGATTCTGACCTCGAAAAATTGCGCGAGCACGATTTTTCAGATGAGGATATCTGGGATATTGGCGCGATCGCGGCGTTTTTTGCCTTATCCAATCGGATGGCGAATTTGACGAGTATGCGGCCCAACGATGAGTTCTACCTTTTGGGGCGCAATGTAGCGGAAGTCAAAAATAAGTAGACCTAAAGACTGCCAATGCTAAGCACCGGGACGTAGCCGATTGAGAAACGGTATTCGGCATTCGGCATTCGGCGTTAGAGGCATACCTCAATATCTTAAAACTGATATGTCATCCCGCGAAGCGGGGGCTTTCGTCGAACGAGGCACACCATAATTCCGGCATTAAACCACCACTTCTATTGGTGGACCCAAAAAGGTTCCACCGAACCGGTGAGAGATGAATGACGCTGGAATAAATACGAAACTCGAAAATCGAAATCCGAAACAAATCACAAATCCAAATGTCCAAATGTTCAAAACGCTCAAGACGAGACGATACCAGCAATCAGAAAAATTGTTTAACGCGTTTATAATTAGACCTCCCATTGAATCGAAAATGTTTTTGTCATTGGTATTTATGTCATTTGAATTTGTTTCGTGCTTCGTGCTTCGGGTTTCGGATTTAAGTCGACGTCTCGGTGATCTTGCCCCTTTACAGGGGGCTTCCTGAGGCCTCCCGCTCAGCGAAAGGAGCGCTCACTTTTTGAGATGGATGTGTCATCCCGCCACGGCGGGGCTGGGGCTTGGGTTTCGATTCTGATTCCAGTCACATGTTTATTCCATTATCGAAAACCTGGTCCTCTGGGCCAGGTCAGAGTTACTTGGCTCTGCCATGCCTGGGTTTTGTAATGATTCAACTTTTTTGGAAAGGAAACGCGAATGGCTCAATACATTATTACCTATATCGGCGGCGATCATCCTGCTAGCCCGGAGGAAGGCCAACGGCATTTTGCGAAATACAAGGAATGGTTATCTGCATTAGGCGAAACGGCCGTCAGCCCCGCCAATCCGCTCAAGGATACGAGCACGGTGAACTCTGATGGTTCTGTTACCGCCGGAAGCACAACGTCGATGTCCGGTTTCACCATAATTGAAGCTGATACCATGGAGGCGGCCTTGTCGATTGCCAGGGCCTGCCCTTTTCTTGATATTGGTGGGTTGCTCGAGGTGTCGGAGTTGATCCGGATGCCGGACCAATAATGATATCCTGATGCTTCGAGCTTTCTCCAAAGGTTAGGCCCTGGTGACCCGAATCGACGAAATCATCCGTCAATGGTGGGCACAGCCCACCCTAGGTTAGCATATGAAGAAATTGTTTCTATCCTCGATCAGAATGGCCGTTTTTTTAGCCGGAGAAGCCGCACGTGTGAAACATTGGAATGACGAATGTCGAATGACGAATGTCGAATGATGGATTCGCTCCGCTCAGTCTTTTTAAAATAGATAGAATGCATTATTCGATGCTCGATGTTGGACGTTCGATGTTCGACGATCATTAGTTTCTTTTCTTTGATCAGACTGGCCGCTTTTTGGCCAGAAGCCTTGCTCTTATGAACATTTAAAGCGAACCGCAGAATATCGAATAACGAACCGCAGAATGTCGAAGGTTGGGATCGCTTTGCTCAGTCTTTTTAATAAGATAGATAGAATACATTCCTTCGACATTCGATATTCCTTGTTCGATATTCGATATTCGCTTTTTAATAGTTCCTTTCACGATCAGACCGGCTGTACTTTAGCCGGAGGCCGTGCTCTGGTGAAACTACATTTTCCCGGCGTCCTCATGCAATGCGAAACCCAACAAGAGCCGATTTTGGAACCGAATCACAACAGTTTCTTTTCATTGACTTAAACTGAATCGTTGGCGTTCTTTAGTCCCGGAAAAATTGGATTTGCCTATTGAATCTGATCACGACAATGATAATCATGATTAAACGTAGATGAGTACGCTAATCTATGGTCCAATCCAACCGCAGCGGGAGATATCATGAGTTCTTCAGTCAGCCGACCCCCGGCAGCAGAATCTGCGCGCGCAGTCAGTCATTTTGCAGGTTTGCTTGAATTTGAAACCGATTGCTGGGATGTGCATCATGCAATTACCAATGATCGCAAGGATTTTGTACTGCTTGACGTTCGTGGAGAGGCGCTTTATAAGCAAGGTCATATTGAGACTGCAATAAGTTTGCCCCATGCACGCATTAATGAGGACCGTCTTGCCGAATTTCCGAAGGATACCCTTTTCGTGGTTTATTGTGCGGGGCCGCACTGCAATGCCACCGAAAAAGCAGCACTGCGTTTGGCCAAACTGGGAAGGCCCGTGAAAAAGATGATCGGCGGCGTGACCGGCTGGCTCGATGAAGGCTTCAGCCTCGTAGATGAGTGATCGCTCGGTGACGATTTCCAGCTTCCGTAGGTGGGCCCCGCGACGATTTCTTATTCTTTAATCATTGCTTTTTTGGGGGCTTGAAAGCATCAGATGACGCCTGCCTTGAAATTTCATCCATTGGAAGTCGACCTGACAACCGGAAATATATATGAAGTTCGGATTGTACCATACGGGGCCTTTTCTACCGATCCGGTTCGGGAAGCTGTCGACCGGTATATCACGGCAGGAAAGCAAGGTGGTTGGATGGATAGCTCCGGAATAAGCTTTTAAACTACAGCAACGTGTGGCGCATGAAACTAAAAAGCAAGAAACTATGGGGTGGTATCCTGCTCCTTTTGCTCCTGTTGGCGATCATTGCATTCATTGTCCTTTCGCAGCCTGCATTCGGCGGGAAAATTGCGGGGGAGCGGCTGAAACGAGTCGAAGCCAATCCTCAATATCAAGATGGTGCGTTTGTGAATGTGGAACCTCAATCTCCTTTTCGCTTCTCTGAGGTCTGGTCATTTATATCAGAATCACTATTTTATGACGAGATCCGGGTACCACCTTCCAGGATTCCGGTGGTACCGGTTGCGGCCTCATCCTTAAGCCTTTCCACCACGCCGGTTCTCCGGGCGTTTTGGATTGGGCATGCCAGCGTGTATGTAGAAATTGATGGTATCCGGCTGTTGATCGATCCGGTGTTCTCCGATCATGCGTCTCCTTTTGCCTTTGGCCCGGAGCGGTTTCATCCCCCACCTATCGAACTCCGGGAGCTGCCCAAAATAGATGCCGTGATCATTTCGCATGACCACTACGACCATTTGGATATGAAAACGATCATCCACCTATCCAGACAGGGTACCGAGTTTTTTGTGCCTCTGGGAATTGGCGCCCACCTGGAACGGTGGAATGTCTCCAGGGATCAAATTCATGAGCTGGAGTGGTGGCAACATCAGATGGTCGGCGAAATCAAGATCATCTGCACCCCCACCCGGCATTATTCCGGACGAGCCATTACCGATTACAAGGCGACCCTGTGGTCGTCCTGGTCGGTGGTCGGGCCGCACCATCGCTTTTACTATAGTGGAGACACGGGCTATTCCAAACACTTCAAGGAAATTGGGTCGCGTTTCGGACCGTTTGATATGAGTTTCATAAAAATCGGCGCCTATGGACCGGGCGACTCCTGGCTTGATGTTCACATGGATCCTCAGCATGCGGTTCAGGCCCATATCGAAGTACGGGCGCAACGGATGTTTCCGGTTCACTGGGGTACCTTCAATTTGGCCTATCATGACTGGGACGAGCCCATTAGACTGACCCTTGAAGCAGCCCGCAAAGCTCAAATTGATTTGGTCACACCACGGATCGGAGAAATTGTTTTCACCAGGAAAGCGTTTAATTCTGAAAACTGGTGGGAGCAAGTTAGGTGAAGTTGGTCTGCCTCTTTCTCTTTTGTCATATTTATCTTTACTTCAGGATCTAAATACTTCAGACTCTTATGAAACTACCATGAAATGACTATTGAATAATGAATAATGAATAATGATGGATTCGCTTCGCTCAGTCGATTTAAAATAGATAGAATACATTCCTTCGACATTCGATATTCCTTGTTCGATATTCGATATTCGCTTTTTCATAGTTTCTTTTCTTTGATCAGACCGGCTGTCCTTTAGCCGGAGGCAGGGCTCTTATGAAACTTCATTTAAAGCGAACCGCAGAATATCGAACAAGAAATATCGAATGATGAAGGGTGAAATCGCTTCGCTCAATCAATTTAAAATAGACAGAATACATTCCTTCGATATTCGACATTCATCCACGACAAGGCCTGGTTCGATATTCGCTTTTTCAAAGTTTCTTTTTCGATTCGACCGGCCGTTGGTTTGGCCGGCGGCAGCGCTAAACCGCTAATCTCTGAACCTTGAACCCCTGAACCCCTGAACCTTTGAACCCCTGAACCCCTGAACCTCCAAACCCCTGAACCTCTGAACCCCTGAACCTCTGAACCCCTGAACCTCTGAACCTCCAAACCCCTGAACCTCCAAACCCCGAGACTCTTTTCCCTTGACTCCGATACAATGTAGCTGTAATGTAGCTTCAAGTAATATCTATACCGCCTTCTGCAGCGATAATCAACCAGATTCGTTTTTATCGCGAGTTACTGGAGGGATCAATTAAAATCCTGAATTGAGCGATTCCGATGAAAAAAAGGCGGCATTCGGCTGTTGCGGTTCGGGGTAAGACTTGACCGGCGCGGGCGGTCGCTTTGCATCTACCCCATGCGGATGCCTTTTGATTTTAATCGCTCAGATTGGGAAAACATTAGAAAGAGGCAAATCAAGGTGCCAGATAATAAAAATCAAGGCGGCAATCAGGATTTCGCAAACGAGCAGGATCTCGCCACGGATGTTTCCAGCAGCAAGGTCAAGTTCGAGATCTATGGTGAAGAAATGATCGAAAAGCGGGTTAAGTCCAGTGGAAACAGCGGCAGAGTATACTTGCCCCCGAATTGGGTCGGCCATAAGGTAAAAATCATCCGCACGGATTAGCACCGGATAGCCGCCTGTCACCAAAGGCGGGGGGCACCGGCAGGATTCACATCCATTTATCAGGAAAAGGGATTCATTTGTGGATAAAATACATATCAGAAAATTAAAAAAAGAAGATGCCGCCCGGATCAGCCGAATTTACGCGGCCATAACCATGCAAGATATTGATGCGGATTTCAAGCGGGTCGTTGAAGATCATGCCCGAAGTGATGATGAAGCATGCTTTGTGGCCGAAAGCGCTGGTGAAGTCGTGGGCTTTATGATCAGTTATATTCTCACAGCCGGCTTTGGGATGGCCAAAAGCGCCTGGATCGCCACCCTGGGCGTTGACCCGAATTGCATGGGTCAGGGAATCGGTGCCGGTCTGGCTGAAGAAATATTCAAATACTACAAGTCGCAGGGTATCGAAAATGTATACACATCGGTGCGCTGGGATTCCACCGACATGCTTTCTTTTTTTAAAACCCTGGGCTTCGACCGCAGTAATTTTATTAATCTGAGAAAAACCGTCAGATAAATAAGGTTCCGGGTTCAAAGGTTCTGGGTTCAAAGGTTCCGGGTTCAAAGGTTCCGGGTTCAAAGGACCTGGGTTCAAAGGTTCAAGGTTTGACGATTGAAATCCTCATTATTGCTGAGTCAAGGATTTGCGGCTTTAGTACCGGCGCATTATTAACTACATCGCTACCCTCGATAGAGATCAAAAAATGAATCCAAACCTAAAAGGTTGAATCCTGAACCTTGAACCTCTGAACTCCTGAACTTCTTAACCTCTGAACCCTTGAACCTCCCAACCCCTGAACCCCTGAACTCCCCAACCTCTGAACCTCCCAACCTCTGAACCCCTGAACTTCCCAACCTCTGAACCTCTTGTTACTTCTTCCCGCCGAAATATCTCATGAACTGCACCCTTTCGTAGGCCGCCGGATCGCTGCTCTTGGCCTGGCTCATTTTACCTCTGAAATCGGTCAGGCTGCCATAGTTTTTCTGGTCCATCCACGTTTCGAGGGTTTTGAGCATTTCAGTAATTTGCCCTTTGCCGTTTTTGTAAAGCGTTGAAGCCACCTGCACGGCATTGGCCCCGGCCAGGATCTGCTTGATCAGCGCCGTGCCGTCATGAACACCGGTTGACGCTGCCAGGTCACAATTGACCCTTTCGGCCATGATCGCGATCCAACGCAGGGAAATCGGCAAATCGGACGGCGTACTGAAGACATTGGATGACACCACTTCCATTTTGTCGATATCGATATCCGGGCTGTAAAAACGGTTAAATAGCACCAATCCGGCAATCCCGGTTTCAGACAACTTTTGAATCATGGGTCCCAGGTTGGAAAAATAGTAGCTGATTTTCAAGGCGATGGGAATGGTAATCTCCTTTTGGACCTTTTCGATAATCTGGAAATAGGCTTTTTCTTTTTCTTCTGTGGTCCGATCGAATTCCGAAGGCAGAAAAAACATATTCAATTCGAGTGCATCCGCCCCGGCGGTTTGCAGCTGCTTGGCAAACGATGTCCATTCGTGTGAATAGACACAATTGATGCTGGCGATCACAGGGATGGATACGCTTTTTTTGCTCTCTTCGATCAGGGTGGTGTATTTGTCGAGTTTCTCTCCTTTTATATGAAAATCATAATAATCGAACTGATCGAGGTTAACGCCTTCCTCAGAAGCCTCTTTTAAGATATCCTCGTATTCAAAGGCGATCTCCTCCTCGAAAATAGATTTTAATACCACCGCACCAGCGCCGCTCTCTTCAAGGTCTTGAATGCTTTTGACTGAATTGGTCAAGCCGGAGCTACCTGCGATGACAGGATTTTTCAATTTCATTCCAAGATACTGCGTTGACAGATCCACCATTACTTAATCCTCCTTTAAAATGTTTGAAGCGTGATTTATTAATTTTCTCTCAAACTGAGATATGATGATTGCAGGACCATTTTTCCATCCCGGATGCCGGAACCCACCTGTTAAGAACATGCTGTTTTTATCCCGCAACAATAAGATGTCTGAACCAAACTGTCAATTAATTTAGATCAAAGCTGACCGGGACCCGTTCGGCCGAACCGCTGGTCACCCGGCGGCCGGTTAAATCTAAAAAACCGGTCGAAAGCGAGTATCAAATATAGTGTGTTATGTATTCCCAAGCTCGGTTTGAGCCAAAGCGTGGGTGCGAATCCCTTCAAATATCCCTTGGCAGTTGCGCAAGATCTTCGCCCGCATGCCCGACACATAAGCCGGTCTGATATTATCCTTCCAGCGCGGGTACCCGCCGCGCCAGACATAGTCGATTAATTCCTGGAATTGGGTGCTGCTGAATCGGTACTCACCGACCTGAATTTCAGCGTCGCTGTTTTTAACCGAAACCTGAATTTCGCGCAGCGTGGCGTACTTTCCGATAATTTCAGCGACCTGGGATTGGGTTTTAAACCCTTGAGGGTTTTGCTTGAAATTCTGCGCCTCGGACGGAAATGGAAAGCGTCGGTATAGCTCACCGATAAATCCGGTAAAGCGAATTCCGTGAATCGCCCCCATTAAATCACCAATCGCTTCCGGGGTCTGGATAATCTGAATCTCCCAGGCCGTTCGAATGGTGGGCTGGTCGGCTTTTTCAGCCAGATCCTGTACATAATTGCAAAACCGATCGGCAAAGATAAAATAATGGTCACACAGCAGCATATCGGATTCGATATTAAAAAAGCCAAACGCGATTTGGCCATGGCTAAGCGAATCAAATGCTAAAGGCAAGAATAACCTCCTTATTCAAATATGGTCTTTAGATAAAGAGATCACATGACATATTTAAGATTATACAGTGTATCAATTTCGGATTTTGGATTTCGGATTTTGGATTGAAAATGAAGTCGCTGCGCTCAGTCTTCATATAAAAGAGATAGAACAAGTTCCATCGAAATTCCAAATTCAACTTTCAATATTCGATATTCGCTTTCCAGGTTTTCTATTTAAGATCAATCTGCCCGATCTTCGATAAGCGGCCGCGCTGACACCTGAAACCTGAAACCCTGTTTTGGCTAACATCCACGGTTCCTCTTTCTCTGTACCCCAATCGCAGCGCCCTAAGCATTTGCCAGTGTGAATCGCCACTGACAATGCATATCCGCCGGATGGGGGTCCGGCGGCGCAAACAGGCATTCGATTTGAATGCGTTCATCAATGACCTTGGCAAAGGTCGAGAATTCGGCCCGGTGCATTTCTTTGCAGTCGTATTCAGCCAGCCCCCGGCGGGTGCGTGCCACCTGGGTCGGACATGACGGAACGGAAATGAGGACTTCATCCGGCTTCTGCTCAATTTCGTATCCCACCAGGATACACCAGGGAAAATATTTCAGCGCTTCGACAAATCCGGGCAATCCTTTTTCCTTGATGTCGAACCGTTTGACAAGATCTTTGGCAGCCATGGCGGCGACTTTGCCCCAGACGCTCTCATTCAACTGGTCTGCCGTATTCTGATCGAATCGGTCGGTGATTTTCAAGTACCAGAATGCATCCACAACCCGATAATGCCACAGCAGGAATTGGATATACTTGCGAAGTTCCGGCGCATCCATATTTTCAAAAATCTCGAGATTCATGGCCCCTCCTTTACTTATAGAGCCTGCGCATAAACTTAAAATTGATCAGAATAAATTACAAAATTGTAGGTCCAACATTTTAAATTTGGTCAATGTTCTTTGAAAAATTGGTTAAAGCAGCAATCTGCTGTGCTTCAGGTTA
>Ga0209791_1000247_pt1 | contig 24244 bp, 18 predicted proteins | sample WorMetTyACAVOLI1_FD_187422 | JGI IMG/M metagenome (GOLD analysis project Ga0209791, IMG submission 187422) | Marine gutless worms symbiont microbial communities from Max Planck institute for Marine Microbiology, Germany - Olavius algarvensis... ... | reverse complement strand
GTGTTATAAAACAATTAAAGGGCAATGTCTAGATTTTTTTATTCGTTGTAATATAAGCAAGTTAGAGCAATAATTAGCATAACTCGCATAATTCCTGAAATTTCTTTTTACAAGTGCGAAATGTAAGTTCTATAGAGTGTTTTTCGCCAGAAAATGCTCGGACAATCGGCATTTCGTCTTCAGGGTATAGTTCCTCTGATCCAAGTTTAAATGCTTGATATACCTCAGCGAGGGTTGTTTTATCAGCACCATTCGCGATATCGCGACCGAGTAACTCCTTCGCACGACGATTAGCCAAAAGCGGCTTTGCGGTAGGCACCTCCACCATAAACACGCCCACTTGTAGATTGTCGAGGAGCGTGCTCATAAGTCGATTTTGAGATTCAATATTTTTTTCCGCCCGCTGACGCTCTTTAACTTCGTTGTTCAGGTTTGTATTGGTTTCGGTGAGTTCCAAAGTCCTTTCGATTACTCTTTCTTCCAGGTCCTTTCTGGCTTTTTGTAATGATGTTTCGGCTTTTTTGCGTTTGCGAATATTTTGTACCAGAGCAAAAATTACGAGCGTTTGAAATAATATAAAAAGAAAGGCTGACCAAATTCTATATTTGTACAGATCGTAAAGAGATTGGAACCTGTTTAAAATAAGTGTATTTTCAGGTAGTTGAGAAATAGTGAGTCCATTTTTTTTCAGCTGGGGGTAATTAAATATATACTGATTCGGACTCTCCTCAACCAAAGGGATTGATGCAGGTGAATTGCCTTGGAGGACTTGAACCGCAAGGTTAGCAGCTTCTTTACCCTGGGAAAAGCCACTTGTCACGTATCCACCAAGAATCCCTTCCTCCAGGTAGGCATCTTCCATACTTATTATTATAAAATTACCTGCGCTCACTATGGCATTGAGCGTATTTTTAAGCGGTACAACAACACTATTTTCATCTTTTATTCCGCCGATAGTTGTTAGAAAGATTACACCTTCTTTATACAATTGTAGCTGTTTGATAAGATATGAGAGGCTATCATTAGCTAAAAATGCGTATTTTTGCTCTGGCAATTGAGATGCAATATCGGCGATGATCGTTTGCGTAATCGCTTGATATGTGGAAGAGTTATCCCCTAAAAACAATATTTTGTCTTGGTTAGGAATAAGTTTTTTTAGAAGAGCTAAATTCGGAATAATTTCTTTTTTTTCAAAAACGCCTGTATATTGTTGCCGATCCAAATCATTTTGGACCTCAAGATTGTTTACCCCACAAAAAACAACCGGGACATGCTCAAAAAGCTTTTCTTTGAATTTCAGAAGGAAACTCAGGGCATCATCGTCGCTACAAAAAATTAAATCTGGTGAGTAATGGACATATTTTTGTTTTAGGTAAAGGTAAAAAAAATCTTGATATCCCTTGTTTAATTCAACCCTTTTTGTATCCAGATATTCAGTGGAAAAATTGATATTCCCGGATCGGAACCTATTGATTAACGTCTGAGTAAAACCATTGTTTTCAGAGTTTGTCCATGGGTATTCCTGATGATAAGAATGTAGAATCAAGATATTTTTATTTTGGGCGAATGCAGTCGCAGTTGTGATCAGATATTCACAAAAAAGTATTATTAGGAGCCCGCATAGAAGCCGTATATTGTTCTTCATTCTTTTATCATCTGGGTAGATATGTTAGATGTAAATATTGATGATTTGTATTTCATATAATCCAACTCTATAATCTCAGCACAAAATAAATGAAAAATGAATATATCTTTCTTGCATGATGATCTATTCCCGTCGTGTTTAACAATACATAATGGCATGTGTGAAACCATTTACTTTCCCTTATTTAGATTTCATGGTATACCCTAACATTGCATAAATTCTTGTCATCTAGCCTGGCCGTTATGTCTGAGATCGTTGCTTTTTCCGGGCAGATGCTGGATGCTTGATACTCGATGCTGGATATCTCTCAGGACACTATCGGTGAATTTCAACGACATCCAGTATCCAGAAACCAGAATCCAGGATCAGTCAATACTTTCAATGGTCTTCATTGCAGCAGCTAAGTTGGATTTCAAAATTTTATGCAACTATAGGGTATAGTATCACCTCAAGCCAACCCTTTGCTTCCTCTATGGGTCTGAAAACTTCTGTGCTCAAGTCAGAGGTGCTGCCAATAAGAGCTTGATGCATTCGCGATTTTCAATATGTCAAATCTCCTGGGCTTATAAATGCACATCATTGCCAGAAATAGTCCCAATAGCTTTCGCCAGAACAAGTTGTTTATCCTCGATAATTTCATTTTCAATTGGCATTTTAAGTTTCCATGGCTAAAAATAATATTATGCAAATTCTACAAAATCCTGATCATTATAATTTTTGGTTACTTTTTATTATTAAGAACAATCATACCAAAATTTTAAGATTAAAACATTAAAGAATACTTGCAAAAGTACTTGATGATTAATACCAGTTAACCAGCGTGGATTACAATAAATAGTGTTGATTTTGTTAAATTATGTAGAATCCCAGATTTTGAGGTTTCCACAAACCTATCAATTGCAGATTGAGATTATCCGTAATCCGGCAAAATTAATGATATGCTCTAAATCAGCTCTGAATTTGTCCGATCTCTGGAGCCATATATCTTGCCTGATCTTTATTTCGACAATCATCGAAATGTGTGGTGATAGACTTTAAGTCTCACAACGATTTGGGGACTGTCAATTAAATAGGAAATATAGTTCGAAACAAACTTCCGATTCCGGGTCGGGTAAGTATTTCAATCTTCCCCTTATGATTTCTTACGATTCGATCAACGACCATTAATCCAAGGCCGGTTCCTTTATCCCCTTTGGTCGAAAAAAATTCTTCGAAGAGGTTTTTCTCTGTGTCCTCATCCATGCCGTCCGCGTTATCTTCCACCTCGAACATCCAATGACTTTTGTTGTAGTAGTCGGCTCTGACGAACACGGCGTTGGAAGCTTGGCGCTGGTCTTTATCGCATGCTTCCAGAGCATTCCATATTAAATTGCTTAACATCCTGGTTATACTGGAAGCGTCCATGGAGGTTTGCGGCAGTGTCGGATTTAGCAGGCTGATAAGCTGTATCGCCATGGCGGATGCCTTTTCCTGATAAAGCTCCACCGTCCGGCGAGCGACTTCATTGGGCTTTGCTTTTTGAAATTGAGGAGTTCTTTTTTTGGAAGAATACAGGGTGTTTTGAGTGACCCGCGAGATCTCGGTGATGTTTTTTTTAACAATATGCCAGCCTTTGCCTGCCAGCTTCCAATCCCCGTCTTTGATGCCTTCATCGACCACGTAAGCGCCGCCTTCTAATCCTTCCAGCATATTTTTTAAATCATGGGTCAACACGGCAAATGACTGCCCGAGGGTGACGAGTTCCTTTTGGACGTCTTTGATCATATTGACGTTGGTCAGCAGTTTGATCACTGCCGAAACATTGCCGGTAAGACTTAATAGGGGCGCTGAATATACGATCATCTGGTTGACCGAACCGTCTCTGAGCAGGATTGTTTCTTCGGCTATGTGGACGTTTTTGTCGGCGAAAGTCTTTTGCACCGGACATTTACGACATTTATGCTCGGTGCCTTGAAAAACCTGGTAGCAGTGCTGCCCGACGCCATCGCCAAAATCATTTCTAAAAGTCTGATTAGCAAAAAGAATATTTAAATCGGCGTCTTGAATGGTTAAATAGCAGGGCAGGGCATCTAAAACGCTTTTAAATGTTAAATCGTGGAACGGAGAGAGGTCTGCTTGATTCATCTTTATTTAAATTCCAAAGCTGGGCTGAACGTTCTTCTGGATGACAACTACCTGGCACGGCGCAAATTTCGAGACATTGGCCGCCGTTCTAATCCGGGTCGCCCGATCTTTTTCAGGTATTCCGAGAGCCCCCATGATGATCATGTCGATATGGTTTTGCTTGGCATACTGGACAACTTCAACGTCCGGGCTGCCCATTTTTACCACGTACTCGCAGCCCCGGATCGAATCGTTCAGCATTTCCGAATATTTTAATTTCAAAGCCCCGATGGCCTGCTGCACCAGATCTTCATCCGATTCGGCCGAACCGGCTGAATCAGCCGGATCCGGAGATTTCATTCCTTTTGAATGGCCGCATGGATCAGCCGGCATGATGGCATGGAATAGGTGCAGTTTCGCATTGTATTTCTTGGCCTGGTCCATTGCATGATCGAAGGCCGTGTTGGCATGTTCGGAAAAATCGGTGCAGAAAAGAATGTTGATGTTTTTTGACATAAGGCTATCGGTTTTTGTTAATGGCAGAGATTAAAGCTGCCCCGCTGAAATAGTTGACACCCGTTAACTGGTTAATATCATAGTAAATTAGTATACTATAATTGAAATACTAAAAAATAATAAAATGACTTAATTTTTGGGAGAATCTAATTATCGGAAAGTGTTTAGAATGTCAAGGATTTCAAAGGTTCAGGAGATGAAGGTGATATTCCGGAGGAAGATTGAATCCAAGTGATGTGCACGATGCCCTATTTACTCCATTATGTCGAATTAGCCGCCCTCTCGCTTTGCTCGCTCGACAGACGCAGACTGACACAGACATTTTGCCTCCGCGACCCTCTCGACTTCGCTCGAGGCAGGCCGGCGGAGGCAAAAACACCAATCCCGCTGAAGCGGAATAATATCCACGCTTTTGCCTGAAAGGCATTATGCTTTAGCCTGGGTAGGCCTTGCGGGGTGATGCCTTGCGTGAAGGCTGGCCTCCCAGGCAAAGAAAAAAATTTTGTCTGCGTATTGTCTGCGCGTGTCTGCGGCTCAATTGCTATGGATTTGCGCTCCGCTTCAATCGGTTTTTTCGAATTAGGCTTTAATCCTCTTATTTTTAGGGTCATACAATGGCATCGCCACAACTTCGGCCGGCAGTTTTTGGCCCAGCACTTCAACTTCGAGGCTGGTGCCGGGGTCCGCCAATTCGGGTTTGATGTAACCCAGAGCAATGCTTTTGCCTACCCGGTGTCCATAGCCGCCGGAGGAGGTCATGCCGACCTGTTCATTATCCTTGAAAATGGGGTTGTAGCCCCAGGGGTCGGAATCTTCGGCCTCTACGACCATACAGGCCAGTTTCAGAGAAGCGCCATCGGCTTTGACTTTTTCAAGGCTTTGTTTGCCGATATAGTCCTTATCCCATTTGACCGTCCAGGCGATGTTGGTCTCCAGCGGTGTATGGTGAACGTTCATTTCCGATTTCCAGGCCAGGTAACCCTTTTCCAGGCGCATGGACTCCATGGCATACATACCGAACATTTTTAGGTCGAATTCCGCGCCGGCCGCCATCAATGTTTTGAATAGGGGGATCTGGCTTTCGATGGGATGGAAGATTTCGTAACCCAGCTCCCCAACATAATTCAGGCGGTTAACCCGGCATTTGATACGGCCGATAAAAAACTCCTTGCTGGTACCAAAGGCAAAAGCCGTATCGGATACATCGCTATAGGCGACTTTGGCCAGCAGGTCGCGCGCCTTGGGGCCGGCCAGGATTAAGCAGCCTATTTGGTACGTCATGTCCTCCAGCCGCACCGATCCGTCTTGGGGCAGATTCAGCAGCAGCCAGTGCTGATCATGACGCTTGCCGACACTGGCCGTCACGCAAAAGTACTCGCCCTCCCTGTCCCGGGTGATGGTCATGTCACTTTTGAAGGCACCGTTTGCGTCCAGCATGGGACACAGCGCGATCCGGCCGTCCGTTACGGGCACTTTCTGGCAGGTCAATTTGTTCAGCCAGGCCTCGGCACCCGGACCGCTGATTCTAGTTTTAGCGAATCGGGTCAGATCCAGCAGTCCCGCATTGTTCATGACATGATGGCATTCGGCGGCCACATGATTGAAGGCATTGTTACGCCGCCAGCTCGGGGTTTCGCTGAGATCGGATTTTTCAGTGGTGAAGTAGTTGGGGCATTCCCAGCCATAATATTCACCAAAGGAGGCGCCGGCGTCCTTCTGATACTCAAAGATGGGACTGGTGCGGTTGGGCCGGGCTGCATCGCGCCATTCATTGGGGAAAATGACACTGTAAAGCCGCGGATACGTATCTTCGATTTTCTCGTGATTATAAGACCAGTTGGCGTAAGAGCCGTAACGGCGACTGTCGACCGACCACAGGTCGATTTCCGGCTCGCCGTTCATCATCCAGCCGGCAATGTAGTGGCCGATACCGCCGGCCTGGGTAATTCCAAAGCTGTACCCGCAGGCCAGAAAATAACCCTTCAGTGGATAGGCCGGGCCGACCAGCGGGTTGCCGTTGGGCGTGTAAGTGATGGGACCGACCGTGACATGTTTAAAGCCGCTTTCGCCCATAATCGGAAAGCGGTGGATACCATGCTCGACATAATCGGCCACGTGGTCGATATCGGGTTGCAGTTCACTCTGGGCATACTCCCAGGGCACGCCTTCCGGATACCATTGTTTGACTTTGTTTTCATACAAACCCAAAATTAAACTGTCCATTTCCTGGCGCACGTAAATTGAGCGGTCGGGATCGCGGACCAGGGGCAGCATGGTATCGCGTTCCACGACCGCGTCGATGGCCTCGAATAGAATGTGGGTATGCTCCCCGGCGATCGACGGGATATCCAGTCCCGCCATGGCTCCCACCTGTGGGGCCCAGAGACCGCCGGCATTGACCACCCATTCGCAGGTGATGTCTCCTTTTTGGGTGTGGACAATCCACTCGCCATTCGTCTTCTGGGTCAGTCCGGTGACCTGATTGTGCTGATAGATTTCCGCACCCAGTTTCTTGGCGCCCACGCCCATGGCCTGGGTAATGCCGCTGGGATCTACGTCGCCGTCATCCGGCCAGTAAAGGCCGCCCAGCAGACCCTCCACATTCATCATTGGATGCAGTTTAGCGATTTCATCGGGCGTAACCCATTCCACGTTCAACCCCAGGCATCGATTCATGCTGTACATATAGCCCAATTCATCCATCCGATCCGGGTTGTCGGCCGTGCGAATGGATCCGGAGGTGTGCCACCCGGGGTCCTGGCCGGTTTCCTGCTCAAGCTGCCGGTAGATTTCAATGCTTTTCATGTTGACCCGGGTGCAATAGTAATTGCTGTGAAAAAACGAGCAGTTGCCGGCTGCCATCCAGGTCGATCCGGAAGTCAGTTCGTGTTTTTCGACCAGCACGACGTCCTGCCAACCGTACTTGGCCAGGTGATACAAAACCGCCACACCTATGGCGCCGCCCCCGATTACAACGACCCTCGCTTGAGTTTTCATGACCTCATCTCCTTTCCTGAGCGATTGACGAATTACTTTTTTTTGTCCACAAATTTCCTGAGATCCCGCTCAAGACCCCCGGGTAACTCAGGTTCAGTGTAATCTTCCAAAATCTCTTTCCACTTCGCATTGGCTTTTTTTTCAATCGGCAGGGCCCCGCTTTTTTGCCAGGTGCCAAAATTGCCGCGCTCCTCGATTATGGGTTGATAAAATTCGCTTCGGAAGTTGCGGAAAGTGTGGTCGTTGGTCAAATACTCACCACCCGGTCCGACTTCGCTGATCAGATCCACAGCCAGCCGCTCTCGCGTTATATTTTCACCCATTTTAATGCGTTTGCACTTGCCGCAGTTGTCATCATCCAGGATAAATTTCTCGTAGGATGCTACCATGTATGTTTCAAGGATGCCGGCCGAATGCAGCACAAAATTGATGCCGGACAGCGTTGCCATCAGCTGGCCCATCATCGATTCGGAGCCCGCCTGGCTGTCACAGATTTTGGAATCCGTCAGGGCGCCGCCGCTGCGGGACGGTAGATTGTAAAATCGTGCCAGCTGGGCGGTGGCCGCGGTATTGATGGCCATTTCCGGCGTCCCGATGCTCAATGAACCGTAACGCATGGCGGCGCTGGTGGACTGGCCGGCAAAAACCACCGGCGCACCTTCACGTACCAGCTGGATCAGCGCAATGCCTGCCAGGACTTCCGCGTTTTGGACGACCAGCGTGCCTTCCATGGTGACAGGTCCGGTTGCGCCTGCAATCGACAGGGCTGAAACCAGCTGCGGTAAACCGGCCCGGGCATAGGTCATCATGGCACTGAGCATTCGATCATCATAGGAAAGCGGGGAACGTGAGCAGAGGAAGCCGATAAATGGCGGTTTGTTTGCCATTTCTTCTTTGCTGCCGAATACAATCGAGGCGGCCTCTATGGATTCATTGGCGGCTTCTGCACCGAGAACGCCCCCCATAAACGGTTTGTCGGAATACCGCATGGCGGCGTATAGCATTTCAGCCCCCCGGCCTTGATGAGGAATATCATTCGGCTCAACCATTAGTCCGCCGGTGATGTCCTGGTATAAACTGGCATGGGTCAGTTTTACGAAATTTATATAGTCCTGTAGAGTTGAATCCCGCCGTCCTTCATCCAGATCGTTTACCAGCGGGGCGCCGTAACAGGGGACGTAGGCAATGTGTTGGCCGCCGATCGTAACGTTTTTTTCCGCGTTGCGCGCATACAGGGTGAACTGGGACGGTGCCTTGGCAATTTGCTCGTCAATCAATTTCGGCGGAAAAAATACCCGCCTGCCATCCACCTTGCAGCCGGCTTTGGCTAGCAGGTCTGCCGCGGGCGGATGTAAAATATCGATTCCAACCGATTCCAGAACCCGCAGCGAACTGCTGTGGATTTGCTGCAGGTCATCTTGGGAGAAATATTCGAAGCATTTCATTGGTCGTCAATCCAATTTTCCGGCGCGGAAGGCCTGCAGGAAATTCATGCAGAAGCTGTCTTTGCCGGCCAGGGTTTCGGCGGCGGTGATATTGGCCATCATCTTTTTATCGAGCGGATTGACAATGGCGCCGTCCAGACCCTTGGTGATGGCCATCACCATAAACGTTTGATTTAAAAAAGGGCGCAGCGGCAGTCCATAGGAAATGTTTGACAGGCCGCAGGCCGTGTGGATGCCCTCAAATTTTTGCATGATCTGTTCCACGGCATTGATAAATTCTGTTCCGAAGGTGTCATCCACCGACAACGGCTGTACCAGCGGATCCACGAAAATGTTTTCCATTTTTACGTTGTTTTGCAGCAATGCATTGACCAGTTTGTCGGCGATCTTCAGTCGATCCTCGACGGTCTTGGGCATGCCGTCATCGCTCATGCACAGTGCGATCACTTGCATGTCCGTGCCGGCGATGATCGGCATGAGATTCTCATAACGCTCTTTTTCCAGAGAAATGGAGTTGATCATCGGCGTTCCCTGATGTACGGCAAGAGCCGCCTCAATGGCTTTGGGATTGGGGCTGTCAATTGCGCAGGGGCCGTCGATGACTTCCTGAACGGATTGCACCAGCCATGCCAGGTATTCCGGCTCTTTTTTCACAAATATCCCGGCATTGACATCAATAAAGTCTGCACCGGCTGCGTGCTGATCCTCGGCAACCTTCTGGATTGCAGCCGCATCCCGGGCTTCGATGGCGGCACCGATGGCTTTGCGACTGGCGTTGATCAACTCTCCGATTATAATCATATGAATACTCCTATTACATTACCTGTGTGATTCTATATATATTTATATGCCATATCGATCTTTTAGACTGCGGATTACAATCCCTGCGAAAGTCCGCGTCGATCTGTGCAAATCTGGGTCCTGATAAATCCTGACGGGTGCAGTTTAGGCGCCTACAATTTGGCGAACCAGTTCCACGGCGCCCGGGGCATCATCGCTGCGGCCGTCGGCACCAATCTCATTGGCAAAAGCTTCGGTTACCGGGGCTCCCCCGATGATGGTCTTGGCTGACAGGCCGGCTTCTTTGATCGCTTTGATCGTGGTTTCCATGGCAGGCATGGTGGTGGTCAGCAAAGCGGACAACGCCACAACATCCGCATTGTTGTTTTTGGCTGCTTCAACAAACTTTTCAGCATCAACATCCACCCCCAGATCCACTATAGTCAGGCCGGCGCCTTCCATCATCATTGCCACCAGGTTTTTGCCGATATCATGCAGGTCGCCTTTAACGGTTCCTATCACTACGGTTCCTTTAGAATGGCTTACTTCTTCAGACAGGTGGGGTTTTAGAATTTCGAGTCCGCCTTTCATGGCCTTGGCAGCCATGAGCATCTCCGGGACAAACAGAAGGCCTTCGCTAAATTTTTCCCCGACCTCATCCATCGCGCCAATCAATCCGTCATTGAGAATGGTCTCAATATCAGTTCCTGCGTCCAACTCTGCCTGGGTTAACTCCTTGACCTTATCTACCTGAAACGCCATCACTCCATTGTAAATATCCGTAATTGCCATCGTTCATTTCTCCTTAGTTTAGCTGATATTATTCGATTCTATTTTAAGTTAGGGTCGGATAGGTGTTGATTGCCCGTCTGCATATCATGTGCCATTCAAGACAACGGGAGGGTACCGGAATATTCTTATAGTGGTTTATATATTTAAGATACAGAAATTATAAAGAATAATTTTAATATTTTATTAATCCAGTTGATTCGATAAAGACTAAAAACGAGAATACAACAAACGTAAATGGGAGAAAAAGCAAAATATTTTTACCTCTAAATTAAAAGTATAAAATATTTTTTGCAAACTGAAAAAAATTTTGACAAATTGGTCTGACTGCTTTAACATAGCCTCCGCCCTATGGCTGATTAGCAGATTTGTTGACTGGTTGATTAAGTAGAAATGATTCATTCCATTTAAACTTATAAATTCAACCAACTAATAAACTTAATTAACTAGATCGGGGGATTTATTACAATGAACATTGAATTGGATCAATCATTAAATCTGGTTGATATCGATTTTCTATCCGTACTATCCGCATTTGATGAGGGGGTGGTCATTGCAGATAAATCCGGTCGCATCGTATTTTACAACCAGACCCAGGCTCAGATCGACGATCTCGAGCCTGATTATGTCATCGGTAAATCAGTGCCCGAGGTCTACAGCCTGGATCAAAACAGCAGCATGATTTTGCGCTGTATTACAGGCGGCCAACCGATTCTGGGTGAGCTGTTTGTTTACCGCACCTGCCGGGGTAAACTCGTCAACGCGGTTAACAGCGTCTTTCCACTGATGCAGCATGGCCTGGTGACAGGGGCAATCTGTTTCATCAAGGACTATTACCTGCTGGACAAGAAAATATCTGCTACACCCGCCTTCAGCCCCTATGAGGGTCATGGATACGGCAATGGCACCCGGTTCACTTTTGCCGACATTATCGGCGATGATGAAAAATTCCTGCAGTCTGTCAAAGAAGCCCGGTTGACAGCAGATTCGCCTTCGCCGGTTATGCTTTACGGTGAAACCGGCACCGGTAAGGAGATGTTTGCCCAGTCCATTCACAATCATGGTCCCCGACATGCGAGCCGATTTATCGGCATCAACTGTGCAGCAATTCCCGAAAATCTACTGGAAGGGCTGCTTTTCGGCACGTCCAAAGGGGCGTTTACCGGGGCCGTCAATAAGGCCGGCATATTTGAGCAGGCCCACGGCGGCACGCTGTTTCTCGACGAGGTTGATTCCATGCCGCTCAATCTGCAAACCAAACTGCTGCGCTTTTTGCAGGAACGCAAAATCAGGCGCGTCGGGGGATCCACGGACATTAAAATTGATGTTAAAATCATCAGTTCGGTCAGTAACAATCCGCAACAGGCGCTGCAAGAGGGACAAATCCGGATGGATCTGTTTTATCGACTGGCGGTGGTGTTTATCCCAATCCCGCCGCTGCGGGAATTGAAAAACGGCGTTGAAGCGCTTTCCCGCCATTTTATTTACAAATACAATCTCGTGCTGGGCAAGAGTGTTATCGGCGTGTCTGAGAAGGTCATTGATATATTCCGCCGTTATCATTGGCCGGGCAATGTTCGTGAACTGGAGCATTTGATCGAAGGCACCATGAATGTGATCGAAGCCGAAGACATCATCCGGATGCACAATTTGCCCCGACACTTTCTGCCTCCTGAATTCACCCTTTTAACAGAAGAAGCTTCCAATCCTGCTTTGAATAACCGGGCTGATGCTGAAAACGCACCCGAATTCAGGGGGGCTCAAAGCGGTCAGCCGGCGACAGATGAGCCTCACATAAGAGCGGTTCCGGAGAGTTTGTTGGGGCTGCAAAAAACACGCGAAAAAGAGTTGATTAACATAGCGCTTGTGAAATCGGCGGGCAATGTTTCGCGGGCCGCGCGAAAATTGAGTATATCCCGCCAGCTACTGCATTACAAAATGAAAAAATACGGTTTGGCGCGCGGTTCATATTGAAATTTATCATATCCTAAAATTCCGGAATTATTTTGCAAATGGATTTTTCTTGACAATCGAGGTGTTAAAAAATAAAAGAATTCAAACATGTTGCTACTTCAGCGTTAAGCTTGACAACTGAAATTCGTTGCCATTGTCGATTCTCTCTACTTTCCATATTCGACGGTTGATTGTCCCCTCAGCTCCTGATTTGATTTTGACACCACAATTGACCGGACTTTTCTCCCTCAACTTCATTAACAAACGGTTAAATGCCGATTACGTTTCCCGTATCCCGGATTATCTAATGGAGTTGGTCGGTATCTTAAAAGGGATGGGTGAGTTTTGGCAGCCGCCCGAACAAGGATAATTAAAGATTGACACAAATTTCGAAAATTACCCATGAGGAAATTAATTCATCACCATCAACGCAGTATTTGAACGTTAGATAGGGTTTTGTAACCGCTTAAAGTCAAACGATGCAGCAAAAGTAATATTGAAAGGCATAGGACGAAAGCAAAAGATAATTATTTTTCAATTCTATGCCCGCGATTCAATCAATTTTTTATTCAAATAATTATAGATGAGCTTGCCGATGATATAAGCTCCCATTGCGATAAGGATCAGCAACACCCCCTGTCGGAAAGAGTGGTCGACGAGCTCTTCACTTTCTTTCTCCACCTGGTCGATGGCTTTGACGAGCTGGGGCAGCAGTTTTTCCAAACCGACCTTGCCGACAAGTTCATTGGTAGATTCGACCAGTGTCGTAACCTCGGCAATCGTATCCTGGTATTCCTTGATATCAAACGGTTTGGAATCACCCGGCATCGCATTAGAATCGCCGACTATGATCTTTTCGGTGAGCGTATTGGCCGCCAGCAGCAAGGTGTTTCCACCCTCGATCGCCTTGCGAAGTTCAGTGACCAAGCGGGTACCCAGGAAAATGCCCCGTTCGGCAAGCATGCGGGTCTCTTCGACCTGCTGGGTTACCTCCCGAACCGTTTTAAACAGGCCGCCGGCCTGCACTTTTTTTACGAGGGTGGAGTTTCGTCGCTTAAAAGCTGTTGCTGTCGAGATCGGCGCCTGCTTTTCCACCGAGGTTAACGTATAACGGCCGGCTATCTTCCTGACTCAGATAAGTGGTCGATGTTGGAAATGCGAACTTGATACCTTCATTCTGAAATTCCCGTGCAATTTGCAGATTCACCCATTGGCTGAATTTCATATAGCCCCAGTAGTCCGCCGGGTGATACCAGTAGAGTACCAAAATATTCAAAGAATACGGATTGTATTCATTAAAATAGGCCCGGGGCGGGTATTCCGGATTCATCCCTTCATGGTTGTCTAGAATCTCCATGATAATAGCCACCGCTTTTTCAATTTTTTCCGGTGGTGTGTCATAGGTAATACCAATATTGGTCAATCTTCTGATATGGGGACGCTGGCCGATGTTTTCAATATCGATTTTAGCCATCTCGTCGTTGGGAATCGTTGTCTGGTGCCCTGTCAGCAGCCTGATTCTGGTCGATCGCAGTCCGATTTCTTCCACGATTCCGTCATGGCCTTTGGCGACGATCCGCTGGCCAACCTTGTAGGGCTTGTCCAGCAGAATCATGATGCTGCCCAGCAGGTTCTTTATTGTGTCCTGGGCAGCCAGAGCGACTGCCAGCCCCCCCACTCCGAGACCTGCCAGAAGGGTGCTGACCTTAAGGCCGATATTGTCCAGCCAAAATAGTACAGCGGCGATTACCAGTGTAACCCGGATCGCTGTTCGAGCCGGTCGCAGCAGGACCATGGCTTCTTCCCGCTCGCTGCGTCTCAGCCGCTCTCCCCACCAGAAAACGATTATATCGACCAGCCGCACGGCAGTCCATGTCATTACGGCTGGAAGCACCGGATCAAATCGAAAAATGTTACGAACGGTCATGGACAAGCCGATAAATGAAAGGCCCACCTGCTCCAACAACAACCACAGGAGAAATCGAACCGGCCAGGCGACAAACTGACGAATTTGACGTCTCATTGCAGTGTCTTTGCGACCCAGCTGCAGATTCACAACCCACGTTATGAGCAGCGCCAACAAAAATGACAGCGCTAAATTAATCAGCCACAAAATCCACTGCCAGACCTGCCAGCCGAGGAACTGTGCCTCCGGAAATATCTTTGACAGGATCTCCTCGAAAGGTCCGTAGCCGAAATATTCATACAGATGAGGAATTTCCGCCACCGTTTGATTGGAGAATTTCCAGATATACTCCCCATCACCGCGCGGAATCCGCTGCATCATAATGTCGACGGTTTTTTCCGGAGTTTTGACACGGCCGATACTGTCACGGTCGGCCGGCAGTTCATCGTCGGAAAATCCGGCAGGATGTGCGCTGATTATTTCCAGGTCGAACCAGATTACTTTATCGAGCGCTATCTTCAGCTGGCGCGCCAGTTGAGGCCCCCGGCTTTCATCCATCCTGCCCGGTAAATAGCGCAAGTCCAGGTATTTGGCTGCCCGCTCGAAATCTCCGTCGCGCGCTGCCTTCAGGTAGCCTTTCAGACTGCTTTGAGGAACACCCCGGTTGAATTCATCGGCTGGTCCTAAAGGGTTGACTTTTTTAGGCTCCAGTTGTTCCGGGTCCTTCCCTTCCTTCGGGGACCGCTGGTCAGTCGAACTGGATTGTGCCATTGCCGCTGAATGTGTTGCGAAGACATACGACACTATGAGCAGAAACAGAAGAAGTATAACCGCAAATGTTCCAGGAAAACCGAGCTTTTTGCCCCTGGCAAAAGTTTTCATGAGTTATGGCCTCCTTGATAGTTTCTAATTTTGGATCTTAGCTCTATCAATTCACTTTAGCATAATTTAGCGGATGTCAACTATGATGCATTTAGGCAGCTAACTTTTCTCGCTGGATATTCATCCTGATTTTTCTTTCATAAGCTTCTGTTTTCGCTCTATTTGTTTCGTTACCATCCGGTAGGCCAGGTAATATTTGTAAATATTGCCCACGTATTGAACGGTTTCCCGACCGATTACCCTGGCCGCGGCCACCTCCACATTGTGAAACCATAAATTTGGATTCAGGCCCATGGCGGTGGTTTTTTTGCGCAGTTTATTTACCTTGGCCGGTCCGGCGTTGTAGGATGCAAAGGCAAAGAGCATCTTGTTGACATCGTCCATCGGTTCATCCTTGTAGTAGCGGTTGACAATAAATCGCATGTATTTGGTCCCGGCGTGGATGTTGTTTTCCAGCTTTTGGATCTCGGATATGTTAACGTTGCGATCCGCAGCGGTCGACGGCAGCATCTGCATGACGCCGATGGCGCCGGCATGGCTCTTTTTACTTTGATCCAGGCCGGACTCCTGATAGGCCTGGGCTGCCATCATCAAATAATCGAAGTCATAGGTGTCGGCATATTTCTGGAAAAGCCGGACCATGGCTTCAAATTTTTCCAACTCCTGTTCGGATAAGGAATTTTTAACGTACTTTGTATTCTTCAAGTAGCGCTTCAACAATATATTCCCGATCAGGCTGCCCTTTTTATGGCCTTTGACAAATTCATTGACGACAGCCTTGAGTTGCGGGCTGTTTTTGCGAAAGGCCCAGGCGATCTCACCGCCGGTTCTGACAGAAATGTCGGAGTGGACTTGAATTTTATCAAAAATCTGGGTCCAGAATTGGGCTTTGTGACTGTCCATGACGATCATTGGAATGAGTCCCGCATTCACCATTTCCAGCAAGTCTTCATCCTCAAAATCTTCTTCTGCCGGAACCAGTTCCATTTGAGTTTTGCCGGACTTTTTAAGCGAATCATTCAGCAGCATCAAACTTTCGTAATAGCTGCTGGATTTGCGGACATGGATTTCTTGGCCGGCAAGGTCGTCAGTTCCGCTAACCGGCGGAGCAGCGGGCCCGCTTACCAGCAGCTCTTTGACCCCGCTCAACATAGGGTTTGAAAAATCAACATGCTTGCGACGCTGCGGGGTGATCGTCAGGTTGGCTACGGCCAGGTCGCCGATACCCTGCACAAGGCCTGGCACCAGCTCATCGCGCCGAACCGGTATGAAGACAACCTGCACTTTCAATGTTTTTGTTTTAAGCTTTTTGTTAACGAATTTTTCAAACTCTTTGAGCAAATCATGGGAGATTCCGCGCTGTCGGCCGCGGTCTATAAAGTAAAATGTTTTGCTGTATGCCACCAACACCCGAATTTGACGCTTTTTGGCTATCTCATCAAAATCACCCAGCCACTTTTCATTTAAGGGAGAAACTTCCCCCGGCTGTGCCTGCTGAGCCGCGGCCCCAGCCGCAGTCAGGCATAGCAGCAGACCAGCAAAAAAAACAGCCGTTAAAGGTCCAATTGCAAACGGAGTTCGACGATCGATTCTTTTCATGATATATTTCCTGTAGTTAGGGTTATTTGGTTCAACGACGGCAACCAGCGGGCTATGCTATAATTATACAACTGAGCTATTTTTTTTCGTCTGCCAATAGTTCGCGGACACCCATGCCCCAATGGCCCAAGACCCGGGATACGTCCCCCAGATTTGCGTCGAGAGTTTTAATCCGATCGCGATCAACGATTTTTATCGAACCGGCGAAAGCGGCGGGCGCCCAGGGAACGAGCACGGTCATGTTTCCATCACGGTGATCCTCGATTACATATGCAAGCTCCCGCTGTCCGTCCGGAGATGTGAGCACCGCTGCTTTAAATGCACCGTCTTTCCCGGCTTCAGCAAAACCGGTGGTCAGGCTTTTTAGCGCATTATATACCGGCAGACGGCCTAGAATCGTTTCCTCGATCCAACGTCCCACGCCCCTCCCTTTTTCTGAGCGCAATCCGAGGCCGATTAAAAATGAAACGATCAGAATCAGGACTAACCCGACGATGACCGGATATTCGACCTTATCGAAGGTGCCCGCCGGAAACAGGTCGGCGATGGGGCCGGCCAGGGTGACGATCAAATCCAGGGCTTCAGAAAGCACCAGATAAAGCAGCAGCACCGGCAGCAGTACGAAGAGGCCGCCCATAGCAGTCGTCTTTAAAAACTCAAAAAGTTGTTTCATCGAAGAAATAGCCCCCTTTTAATTTACCCGAACGAATCGGATTGGCATTCCGAATTTTAGAGTAGCATAAAACATCATGACCGGGCAAACACCCGGCCACGGGATATTGAAACCACCGGCAATCAATCTGGCCCAGACCGGGTCGAATACGGCTTTATCGGTAAGGATATGCCACGTTACCGGCCGTCGGTCAACCATTCAAGCGGACGGCACAAAAGCCGCAAGCGTCTAATCAATGGGCACCCGTTTTGTACATTCGGCTAGGGCATCGTCCACCTTGAAGCTAGTGGGTATTGTTTAGTACTGCCAGATTCACCTTGCAGTCCCTTCGGCCGGCCGCGTCATGCGTTTGTCGCGCGTCAAAAGGATTGATCCCAGCCCTGCTGGGGCTATGCCTTTGCGCCCGCTTTGTCTTAATCAGCACTCTTCGCTTTTCTCAGATTGTTCAATACTTCTTCTACGTTAAACTTCGCCGGCTTCTGGCGCGGGCGGGTACTCGGCGAAGGTCGCCAGCTGTTCAGCGACATGCTGCTGAGCAGGAACCAAAAGGAAAAGATGGTCGATCCACCAATTGTTATATCCGTTGGCATCGGTGTCCGCGCGTTCGAATGGGTCGGAACGCAGATTGAATATCTTGGGAAGACGCAGCTTTACAAACGGTTCCGACCACACGTTCCAGCTTTTTGCGCGCTGCTCGGCAAAAACCATCTTCCACTTGTTAAAGCGCAGACCGATTAACTGGCCGCCGTCATCAAAATAGAAATAGTCTTTACGCGGCCCCGCCTGGGTCTCTCCGGTCAGATAGGGGAGAAAATTTTCACCGTCGAGATGAGACTTGAAGTTTTTGCCTGCGGCCTTCACCGGGGCTGTCGATAAGCGGGACGGTCACCCGATTGACGAGGTTCCAGTCACCAGCGGTGATTGGCACAACCGGTTGAATATTCAAAAATGATGCTTCACCGTTGGGGGCACCATAGTCGAAAGTGAATTTATACGGCAGGCTGATCAGCGAACTGATGGGGTTTTGCACCGCTGATCGCAGGTCTGCAGCGCCTTGAGCCGGCGGAGTGGACTGTTTCCCTTCATCCTGCGCGCCGGCCTGGACGCCGCTAACGGCTATTAAGGCAACGATTATTAGAATGGGCAAACGCATATAAGCTCCTGCAACCCAATTTTGTTATTTCCGGTTTAGCCGGGTTAGGGCCTGGGTAATCTCTTCCTGGAGTTCTTGAACCAGGACACGGTACTCGTTGACCCTGGTTTCGGCTTCAGGCTCTTGGGAGCTGGTCCAGTGCCGCAATGCATTGACGCAGGCATCGTAGTCTTCACACAATCCAAAAAACTCGGGATCTTCCGCCATGAGAAGATCTATGATATGTTTTTGGTCTGAAAATTGCTCTCGAACATGATATGCTTTGTCATTCACAGTTCATATGGCCATTTGTGGTTAGAATCTTAGAAGTTAATTTTGTGCATTTTGTGCAAAAATAATTGTGTTGTGACATTTTCGCTGACTTGTAACGATTGAATATTTTCGATTGTAGATTGAAGCTTTAAGGTATTCCATCGATTATAAAAAGGACGGAGCGAAGCGACATCCACAAATCTTCAATTTTCAATTCCCCGATATAGCGGGATTTACGCTTCGCTGCAACCGGCTTGTCCGGGTTAGGGGATTAATATTTAGATTTGATCGAATGACAGGTTTTTGTTAATAGTAGTCGGTATATGAATATTATGGATCTGAAAAGGTACGTTACTGTAACGCACATGTGGCAAATCGTTTCATGTGGACAGCTTTGCACGAATTGCTCCGTTCTGAAAAATAACGAAGCCGGGAGTGGATGAAACATATTGATTAATCCGCCGAACTCTCTATCAAACAACATTCTTCAGTATCTAAACCGGATATCACCGGCCGGCGATGAATCGTCATCCTCAGAACTGACGGACAGTGCGCCATCCACCGTGCCATCCATTGCCGTTATGCCACTGATTAACGTGACCGGTGACACGGGGCCGGAATACTTCACTGACGGTCTGACTGAAGAATTGACATCTGAAATCGCCCGTTACCAGGACTTTCAGGTCACCGCATCTCAGTCAACCATGCGATTTAAAGGTCAGGCGATAGACCCAATGAAAATCGGCACTGGCCTCAAGATGCGCTTTTTATTGACCGGCAGTGTTCGCCAGGATCTAAAAACTGTCAAGGTAGCGATCCGATTACTCGATACGTCCACCGCCGAGCAGATCTGGGGGCAGAGCTATAAGCGTGATCAGACGGCTGCCGATTTGATTGCCGTACAGGAGGATATTGCCAACAGCGTTGTCGGAGCAATTGCCGACCAGTATGGGTTGATACAGCGGAAATTGTCCCGCGAATCCCGCAAGAAGGCGTCGGCAGACCTGAAGGCATATGATGCGGTCCTGCGCTTCTACCATTACGAAACTGAATTGACCCCTGCGGCGTTCAAAAAAGCCCTGGCAGCACTGGAGCACGCGGTCCAGATAGAGCCGGAATATGGACTTGCCTGGGCCATGTTCGGCCACCTGCATGCCGACAACCACGCGCTGGGGTTTTGTCAAATTGAGTCGTCATTGGATAAAGCGCTGACTTTTTCCCAAAAGGGAGTGGCCCTGGCGCCGGACAATCAGTTTGCCCGGGATGCCCTTTCCCTCGTATATTTTCACCGGGGCGACAAGAAATTTTTCATTCAACACGTTGAAGAAACCATTGCACTCAATCCCAATGCCCCCTATGTCGTAGGCGTTGCCGGCTGGCACATGGCGCTTTACGGCGAATGGGACAGCGGACTGGCCTTATTGAGAAAAGGGATGCGGCTCAATCCATATCATCCCAGCTGGTTTCATCTTGCCATATACATGGACTACTATCGCCGTGGTGAATTCGACAAATCCTTGGCCGAAGCCCTGAAATTCAATTTCCCGCAATTGTATCTGGACCCGATGATGCGAGCTGCCGCTCTTGGCCAATTAGACAGACACAGCGAAGCCAAGACGGCAGTCAGCCAATTGCTCAAGCTGGAACCGGACTTCGCTGCCCGGGGACGCCGGCTGATCGGCAGCTACTTAAAGGTTAACGACCTTATCGATGCCGTTATCGAGGGACTGCGCAAAGCGGGTATGGTTGATCTTAACTAAATATAAGTGGAAACGAAATGAAATCCAAAAATGAGGTAGTTGTCAAACGTCCGGATGACTGGCATCTTCATCTGCGGGATGGAGAAATGTTGCAGGCCGTGCTGCCATTTTCAGCGGAACTGTACGGCCGCGCGATCATTATGCCCAACCTCAGGCCACCGGTCAGAACCGTGAAAGATGCCGCGGCCTACCGTCGGAGAATATTGAATTGCCTGCCTGCCGGCCATGGTTTTCAGCCGCTGATGACATTGTACTTGACCGATGAAACCCCGCCGGCGGAGATTCGTCTCGCGAAGAGCGAGGGCCTATTGACCGGGGTAAAACTGTACCCGGTGGGTGCCACCACCAACTCGGAACATGGCGTTACATCCATTAAAAAGGTATATCGGGTACTGGAGGTCATGCAGGAACTCGATATGCCGCTGTTGATCCATGGCGAAGTCAGCGATCCGGCGGTGGACATATTCGATCGTGAATCTGTCTTTATCGACCGCGAACTGCAGCCTCTGCGCCAGGCCATGCCGGAATTGAAAATCGTCATGGAGCATGTCTCCAGCAAGATCGGTGTTGACTATGTCCTTGCGGCTGAAAAAAATTTGGGCACGACCGTTACCCCCCACCATCTGCTCATCAACCGCAACAGCATTTTTGCCGGCGGTTTGAATCCGCATATGTACTGCCTGCCGGTGGTCAAACGTGAAGCGGATCGCCTGGCCATCCGCCAGGCAGCGGTTTCGGGTGATCCACGCTTTTTTTTCGGCTCTGATTCCGCGCCCCACCGGCTGGTCGATAAAGAAAAGGCCGGCGGGGCGGCCGGTGTGTTCAACATATCGACCGCTCTCTCCTCGATCGTCCGGGTGTTTGAAGCAGAGGAGTCCATGGATAAGCTGGAGGCCTTCATGTCACTGAATGGTGCCCGGTTCTATGGGATGCCGGTGAACCCGGACACCATCACGCTGCAAAAGACGGAAACCCCTGTTCCGGCAACCGATAATATCCCGGTTGGCAGGGACAGGGTGAAAGTGTTTCAACCTCGTGAGCCTCAGTTTTGGCAGATTGTCGACGGATTGCGACAGACAAAATAAAATCGGCAGGAGTAAAGATCCGGGTCCAGAGAGCCCGGCTTTGGTCCACCCCGGAGGGGTGATGTGAGTGATTGCCATTGCCAGCTGTGTTCAGGTGTCAGGTGCCAGGTGTCAGCACTGAAGTAGACCCGCGGGGTCGAAGTCGCTCATGAAATGGACTTACCTTCATTTGTGTTCGCTTTCAGTTGCAACCCAATCGGTGCTCAGGATTCGATTTTTACTGACACCTGAAACCAGTAACTGACTTGACTTATTGCAGAGCCGATCATCTCTGACCCCCGACGACGGTATCTTCGACTGGCCCAGAGGACCTGGTTTTCGGTTTTGAATAAACGCTCTCTGCGCCCTGGCAAAGCACTGCGGTGAAAAAGTATTACTAGCTAATACGTTGTCGTAGTCGCGAATAGAAGCACTAAGGTGCGAGTTCCTGCTGCAGCCGGGCGATTTCTGCAAAATTTCCGCTTAAGGCCTGATAGAGCCGCTGATACATCGGGTAGATCCTCTGGTAGAGGGCGGCGTTCGCCTTGCCGGGTAGACAGGAACTGCCCGGTTTCACGAAATTCTTCAGGCTTTCCAGGTTGGCGACATGACCGGTGCCGAGCATGGCCCAAAAAGCGGCCCCCAGGCAGGATGTCTCGCCCCAGGGCGGGACGACCATTTCACGGTTCAGGACATCGGTGACAACCTGCAGCCAGAAATCCGATTGGGTGAATCCGCCGGAAGCGATGACCTGTTTCACCTCAACACCGACTTCAGCCAGAACATCGCTCAAGCTTTTGAACCGAAACGCAATCCCTTCCACCAGGGCCCGGCTGAGATGCGTTACACCATGCGATAGGCTCATACCGAAAAATGCCGCCCGGGCATTCAGGTTCCAATGGGGGCTTCGCTCGCCGGCAAATAAGGGCAGACAGATGACGCCGTCGGAACCGGCCGGTGACCGGCTCGCCAGGGCCAGGACGTCCTCAAAAGACAGGCCGTCCGCAGCAGCAGAATCGGGGTGCGCCTGGTTCAAACAGTCCCGCAGCCAGGACAGCGCCACACCGCCGTTGTTGATTGCGCCGCCCACAAGCCAGTGCGCTTCGTCAACGACGTAGCACCAGCTGCGGGCCTGCCGATCGAGAATCGGCTCCGGGTACAGTACGCGATAGGCCCCGCTGGTTCCGATCATGCAGGTTGCCTGCCATGGCAACACCGCGCCGGCGCCCAGGTTGGAATTGGCGGCATCCGCCGAACCGAGCACAACCGGCACATCGGGTCGGATACCCATTTGCCGGGCCATTTCCGGGTTTAATCCGTTATGAACTGTCTGCGGGGAGACGGGTGCTGAGAGCTGGTCCCGCCGGATCCCCGCCGCATCGAGGCACAAGGGCTCCCAGGTTAGCGAATGCGTGTTCAGCAGACCGGAACCTGCCGCCAGGCAATAGTCGACCCGGTATTCGCCGGTCAGGCAGGCAAATACATACTCCTTGGCGGTTACGTATCGCCAGGCATTTTGGAACACCTCCGGCCTGTTTTCACGCAGCCACATGATTTTGTAGAGGGGATACATACCATGAGCGGGACAGCCGGTTTGCTCGTAGAGCCGGGCAGCCATTGGCTGGTCCCGCAGGGCTTCAGCCTGCTCTACAGCCCGTCCATCGGCCCAGGTGATCACGCCCGTCAGGGGTTGGCCGCTGCGGTCAAGCGCTAGCAGGCTGTGAAGCGCCCCGCCGATACTCAAACCGGCGCACTGGTCCGAATCGACTTCGGCCCGGGCCAGCGCATTTTTAACGGAGGTTATTGCCGCCTGCAGGAGTTCCCGGGGGTTCTGCTCCTGCCATCGATCGTGGGCGTCGTTGCCGGTATATTCACCGACCCCGAAGCCGAGGGCATCGGCGTTTTCATCGATCACAACGCTTTTGCAGCTGCCCGTCCCCAGATCGATTCCGAGAAACCATGCCAAGTCTGTCATATCTTTACCGGCCTTCGCTGTTCATACACTAGCTGTTGACGATATGGGCGGGACGTTCTCCCTTAAGAACTGTCGGAGCCAGTCAGGCGTCAAGCGGCATCCGCCCCATGGTGTACACAGCCTTATTCATAAGGGCCCCCATAGTGGGGGGCAAAAATCTGAAACATCCGCAGCATCGGAGTTTGAGACCATCGAGATAATTCTTAACCCTATAGTTGCATAAAATTTTGAAATCCAACTTAGCTGCTGCAATGAAGACCATTGAAAGTATTGACTGATCCTGGATTCTGGATTCTGGATCCTGGATGTCGTTGAAATTCACCGATAGTGTCCTGTTAGATATCCAGCATCGAGTATCAAGCATCCAGCATCAGCCCGGAAAAAGCAACGATCTCAGGCATAACGACCAGGCAAGATGACAAGAATTTATGCAATGTTAGGGTTGAGTTAACGATTGCTCCAGGCGGTGCGATTCGCCGTAAGTTGAGCTCTATACCATCTGCCTGTGGAGAAAACAATTGTTCACGTACGATGTCGAGCCTGATTGCTGAAATGGTAATAATTTTCTCCATAAATTTCGTATATCTCAGGGCTTCCACAGGTGTCAACACCTGAGATAGATAGCAGTTGCGGTGCCAGTTTTAGTTATGTTGTGAACACCCTGGATCTACTTTTCTGGTTTTTATAAAGGAATGTATTTTCTTTGCTTATAATTCTTATCCTTCTGACATATCCTTTTTCGTTGCTTTTGT
>Ga0209791_1000245_pt1 | contig 24502 bp, 18 predicted proteins | sample WorMetTyACAVOLI1_FD_187422 | JGI IMG/M metagenome (GOLD analysis project Ga0209791, IMG submission 187422) | Marine gutless worms symbiont microbial communities from Max Planck institute for Marine Microbiology, Germany - Olavius algarvensis... ... | reverse complement strand
TCAAATTATTTTGGACAGCAATGTTCCGAAGAATTGTTTTATAATGTTAGATCATTTAAAGCTGGAACCTGGAACCGATCGGTATCGGTATTGGCCATAAATAGCAAGCACTTAAACCTTAACCAGACTTTACACTGGAGAACAAAGAGAAATGTACCTTCGGATCGAGCAGATAAAAGAGGAGGGCCTGACCCTTGAATTTGAAGAGAAGCCCGAAGTCTTTCCGGAACTGTCTGAAATGATTAACCAGGGTGAATGCAATTTTATTGCCCCGATAAAGACTGCCTTGAGAGCGACCCGGATCGATGATATGATTGAAGTTAAGGGCGAGATCAATACATTCGTTCGCCTGCCCTGTGGACGTTGCCTGAAAGAATATGACACTGCTCTCAAATCCCGTTTTGATCTTACGTACACGCACCGGATTCCGGATGCACAAGAGGATGAGGAGCAGGCAGATATCGAAATTAGTGCCGCCGAGATGGGGCTTATTTACTTCGCAGGCGAAGAAATCAATCTACAAGATGGTATTCAGGAGCAGGTCATCATGGCGTTCCCAGTCAAGGCGCTTTGCCGGGAAAATTGCCAAGGCCTTTGCTCCAGCTGCGGCAATGATCTGAACCAAGGCGATTGCGGTTGCGATCGTCTGCCACCGGACGGCCGGTTCGCCGCTCTAAAAAACCTCAAACTGGACACCTGATATGGAACGCAAAACCACCCGTGCCAGGTCAGCATTGAAGCGGCCGGGAAAATTCTTGCTGCGAGTGCTGGTCGGCTTCAAGCGCAACCAGGGGCTCCTGCTTGCCGGGGCGGTCGCCTATTATACCCTGTTGTCCATTATACCGATGCTGGCCCTGATTCTGGTTGGTCTGTCGCATTTCATTGAAGAAGAGCAGATTTACAGCAGCATTCTGACAAACTTGAAGCTGGTGATTCCCCAGCATGCGGAAATGGTTGCCGGACAGGTGTGGGGATTTTTCGCACGGCGCCAACTGGTGGGGATTTTCGGAATTCTCTTTATGTTGTTTTTCAGTTCCATGGCCTTCACGGTGCTTGAAAACGCTATGGCCATCATATTCTCCCACCGGGCCCGCCGCCATCGGCGGCATTTTCTGATTTCGGCAATTATCCCCTATGCCTATATATTTTTAATGGGGCTGGGCTTGTTGCTGGTGACAGTTGTCGCCGGAGCGCTGGATGCTCTGGCAAATAAACATATTATTATATTCAGCCTCGATTTGAGTATGCAGCAGACTTCGCGGGTGGCGCTTTATTTTTCCGGCATGTTTGGCATGGTCGCGATGTTGACGTCCCTGTATCTGGTCATGCCGGTCGGGCGCATTTCAATCCGGTATGCCCTGACGGGCGGAATAACCGCCACCATTCTCTGGGAAATAATCCGCAATGGGTTGGTTTGGTATTATTCGAACATATCCCTGGTCAATGTCATTTATGGATCTCTTGCAACTGCGGTGGTTGCCTTGCTCAGTATTGAAATCGCTGTCATCATTCTGCTGCTGGGCGCCCAGGTCATATCGGAATTCGAACGCAGCAAAATTGAAGTCCCGCAGGCAGATCAAACAGGCTTTGACATTTAGGACCGGACGCCTTGGGGGCCGGGCGGCCGGCAAGCTTGATTGCCGGGAGGCATTCAAGGCGGCGACTGCCATTCCAAAACAGATTGTTGAATAGTCTATTCCGGTTTGACCGGGTTAGGAACGCGTGCTCAAATTTGGATATGCACTCCGGCACCAAGTAATTTCCCCGGCATTGGGCCTCACGGTTTACTCTCGGCAGCGGACTTTTTCTGCTTTTTATCCTCTTTATCGAGGCCCCAGCCCAGTGCATTGCGCACGACCGACCAGCGCGGAAGCTTTTCTTCCGCCCCGATCCCCATGATCCAGTAATCATATTTTCTTTGGAAACTGGGACTGTCTTTCACCAGGTAAATCCATTTGTTGATAATATCTGCCAGCACCCGGTCTCCTGCCGCGATGGGATAGGCCAGCGGAATCTTATGCGTTTCCGGTTTAACCACGACAGCATGGTATTCCGGGTAAAGCAGGGTCCAGGCTGATCCGCCCTCGGCAGTGGCCAGCATCGCGTCCAGATTCGGAATAGTCTTTTCAAAAAATTCGATGGGAGAATTCAGCATAACAATATCAGCGTTGGGGAACATTTGTTTGATCCCTTGCCTGAAATACCGCTCACGACCTGGAATTGCAATTATCAGGTTTCGCAGATTTCGGACCTTGTCAATAGTAGCAAAATCGTCCTTGCGATAATCCGCTACAATGAATGCGGCAGTCGTATCGAGGTATGGGTTCGAAAAAGTCATTTTTTCCAATCTGTCAGGCGTCATAGCGATGCCGGACATAACAATGTCATAGATTCCCGTTTTCAGCTGATCTGCGATGTCAACGTGCTCAATGGGTATAAAATCGATATTCCATTCAAAATCTTTAGCAAGTTTATGGGCCATATCGATATCGAATCCTACCAATTCGCCAACCGTATTGAAGTAAGAAAAGGGCATTCGTTTGGGATCGTAACCCACCCGAATCGTGCCGGTCTTTATAATCCTTTCTATGGGTGTCAGTTTTTGCAGCTCGGGGTCAACTTTTTTTTCGGGAATTTCACGGTACAACCGGTAAGGCGCCGGATTCTGCAGCAACTGCATATTTGCCACAATCGCATCCTTCGAGTATACGTTCTTGACAACCGCACTAAAATACAATCGGCTGCCCAAGATGATTGTAACTGTAAAGGCCAAACACGCCAGGGCACACAACAGTACTTTTTGCTTATTGATTTTCATCGTACCGGTCAAAGATGCTGTTGCAAGCATGGTGAAAACCAGCAAATTCATAGCAGCCAGCAGGGTGGAAGATCGGCCGTTGATAACCCCCGTGACCACATAAAGCTGATACATATCCGAAGGCAGCCGCATTAGATCCAGCATGAATGGCAAGGCCACATCCACCCCGCCGAAAAAACTGAGCAGTCCTGAAACAACAAATGTGCCATACTGGCCAAGATTAAGCGCACCGCCCGAGAACCAGACCGCAAACAGGACAAACAGCAGCATTATCAACTTGCCGATGTTCGGGAAATTGAAAGAAATCGGAATCAATACGTCAACATAGGTATCGGTTTTCTCGCGCTTCAGATCGTAATTTTCAAATATCTTTTTAGTGTTGTCCGTCAGAACGGTCAGCACCACGAACAGGTTTCCGGTGGTAAAGGCGGTCACTAGTGCATCTTTGGACATACCAACGATGTCGCGGTATTTGAAAGGGGTTACCGGAATCAGCAACAGCGGCAAAATGCCGAAGGTCAACAAAAGCACAGCCAGGTTAAAACTGATCAGATATACCTGCAGCCGCCCGATATAGTCAACGGTCATGGTCCCGGCGGCCGCGGCCGATATGGCAAACACACCGAACGGGGTAAGTTTGACAATGAGCCCGGTAATCTTGACCAGTGCTTGGGCTACGGTAGTCAGACCTTTAATGATTACTTCTTTATCCTGGATCCCCATCAGTGCCACACCGAGCAGAATGCTGAACATAACCACCGCCGGTACGACGTTATTGGCCATAGAATAAAAAGGGTTGGAGGGAATATATAGGCTCAGGAAATCAACCTTTGGCGGTGTTTCCACTAGTGATGTACTGAAAAAAGCCGATGATTCCCATGCCGGAAACGAAAGCGGTACCAACAAGATCATGGCAAAGGCGATGACCCAGAACAACAATAGCAGCAGTCCGCCTTTTTTGGCCAACTCCTTGGCCTGACCATAGGTTAATCCGCCGATGCCAGAAATCAATGAAACAAGGATATACGGCAAAATCGTCATCTGCAGCAGTTTGATAAACGCGTTGCCGGCCACCTGCAAAAAGGCAACTTCTTCCCCGAAGAGGATGCCGCAGACAATACCGAGAAACATCCCGATCAGGATGTTGGTCGACAGACTGAACCGAACTTTTTTCTTTTCTGTCATTTCTCCCCCAATGATAATTTTTTAAGTAGTTCAGCGCGTTCCGGGTTGCTTTTAAAGAAGGAAATAGTTCAGAATAACTTTGACCAGAAATGATTTATAGTGAAAAAAATAGGTCGGGTAGTATTGTAAGTCAAATAGTAATTTTATATTATGATAATTAAATATTTACTTTATAGAGCAGGATCATATATTTAATCATTAAATAGTGATTAAACGAAAACTTTTCCAATCGATTTGTTGGGTTGCGCCTGTTGAAAGAGAGACAAAATGAATTCCTTGGACTGGTTCATCATCATTGTCTACCTGTGTGCAATGATCGGGCTGAGTATATATCTGGCAAGAGGCCAATCAAATGAAGAAGATTATTTTGTCGGTGGACGCAAGCTTTCCTGGTGGGCGGTGGGTTTATCGACTATGGCGACCCAGACATCAGCCATCAGTTTCATTTCCATCCCGGCCTTTGTGGCGCTGAAAGAAGGCGGCGGGCTGACCTGGCTGCAGTATGAATTGGCCGTACCGCTGGCGATAATTCTGGTTATGGCCTTTTTGATTCCCTTTTTCCGTAAACTTGAACTGGTCAGCGTCTATGAGTACCTGGAGTGGCGTTTCGGTTCATCGGTGCGCTATCTGGTCAGCGGCATATTTCTCATCAGCCGGGGGCTGGCAACAGGGGTCGGGGTTTACGCCAGCGGAATTGTACTGGCGGTTTGCCTGGGGATTCCGCTGTGGCTGACCATTTTAATCATCGGTGTCGTGACGGTGATTTATGACACCATTGGCGGAATTACGGCTGTCGTGTACTCCGATGTGATTCAAATGGTGGTTTTGATTTGCGGGATCATTATCTGCATTATCTACGCTGCAGGGATTGTCGGTGGCCTGGAGGATGTGTGGACTTCTTTCCCTGAGGCCCGACGCATTGCCATCGATCCTTCAGCCGGCCTTAAAGACGCCGGAGGGTCCGTGCCATTCTGGGCCTTTTTATTGGGCGGCATCTTTCTTTATACGTCGTACTATGGCACCGACCAGAGCCAGGTTCAGCGGGAGTTGTCGGCCGCCACTACGGCCGACACCAAAAAATCACTGCTGCTCAATGGCTTTGCCCGTTTTCCTTTGACGGCCCTGTACGTCCTGCTCGGGATGGTGATGCTGGCGGTTTACCAACATTCCCCGGAATTAATCGAGCGGGTGCCTTATAACAAACCGGATTACCTGGTTCCGCAGTTTATCCTGCTTTATCTGCCCCAGGGAGTGCGGGCCCTGATCTTCGCATCACTGCTGTCGGCCGCCATGTCCAGCTTGGATTCCGCCTTAAATTCGCTTTCAGCATCCACCGTGCATGATTTTATCGTCCCCCGTTTGAAAACAAAGGACCGTCTGCTGTTGATCAGCAAGCTGACGACGATAAGCTGGGGCATCCTGATCACCGGCTTTGCATTTCTGGTGGGCAATATCTCTGAAACCGTCATCGAATCCATCAACAAAATCGGCTCGGCCTTTTTCGGCCCCATACTGGCAGCCTTTATTGTCGGGGTTTTATCCAAAAAAGCCTCTGCCAGGAGCATCACCGCCGGAATACCGGCCGGTGTCGGATTCAACCTGTTTTTATGGCTGGCCCTGCCGGGTGTTTACTGGATGTGGTGGAACATGACCGGATTTCTGATCGCCGCCGGTGTCTCTTACCTGGTCAGTTTGTTCGGCCCTGCCCCGCAATCAAAGGATATCTCTGAATATGTCATCAGAGGATCAAACCTGCTGAAAGTAGAACGGCGTTGGTGGCCTGCTTATCTTGTCTTGGTCCTCTACTTTTTCCTGCTGCTTACTCTGTTGCTATTGATTTAACCTTAACGTTGCATAAGTTGGTTTTCACACGGCGGTAATTGACCTCCGTTGAAGGATGGCAATTAAAGATGGTTTTTCGTACTCGTGCTCGTTCTCGTCCTCGTTCTCGCAATCGAAAAACCGCTTTGGAAGCAGGACAAGAAACGGATCGAGTACGAGTACGATGACGACATTATAGCGGACTGTGTCCTTCCGGCATCAAATCAACGCGGTCAAATGTGGATTGCCCTATTGGTGAATTTTAAAACCAACAGCAAAATCCCAGATCCGAAAAAAGCCTGTCCTGGAAATCCGCAATCGAATACCATTGACCCCGCCCGCAGAATTTGAGATAGATTACATTCTAGAAAAATTCGATAGAGGTGCATAGATTTGGTTCTGTTCCGGGTTCGATGGTTTCCGCTTTGTTTATCGGCTTTGATTATCTGTTTAGCATCAGGTGCATTGGCGGAAGATGACAAAACGGAAAACGATTCAGAACGGTACAGGTGGTTTCTGACCGCCTACGCCGGCGCTCACGCGCAGGATGACATCAACGACGTTGTCACCTTCCAACCTAAATTTGAAGACAACGCCTACGTTGGCGTGGTCGCCCTGGCAAGGGAGCTGTGGCACTATAAAAAATACCTCAGTTTTGAACTGGAGGGGCAGGTCGCCAAACACTTTAATAAAGACACGCACTGGGAATTCGTTGGTGTACTCATTGGACGCTGGCATTATTTCCCGTGGAATAAATACGTAGACACCAGCTTTGCAGTGGGTGACGGTTTGTCCTACTATACGGAAGTATCAGAGGTGGAAACGGAGGATGATGAAGATGCTCAGCGGTCGTTGAATTACCTGATGTTCGAAGTTGCCTTAGGTCTGCCTGAGTACCCCAAGTGGGATCTGGTTTTTCGCATCCACCATCGTTCAGCGGTATTTGGATTGTATGGCGCCGGTGGATCAAACTTTGTCTGTGGTGGAATTAAATTTGGTTTCTGATAATTAATCCGCTAATTAATCCGCTCTGAAAAATAGCATATTTGGGATTGTAAAATGTCACTATAAAACTGAAAGAAGTTGTTAAATCGAAGCGCCCGCGGATTAATTAATTTATGCTACGCATATTTTTTTATTTCTTTTTTTCAGGGCGGAGTAATTACCGAATATTTCTTTATCAATCGCCTGAATGAAGTACCATAGGACATAAATTCCCATTAATTTTTCAATGCCGGCTCTCAGAGCCTCAGGCGGATCCGGGTTACGCGATAGGATAAAAAATGGCGCGTTGGAAAAAAGTACTGATTACCGCAGCCTTGCTGATCGTTGTCCTGATAGTGGCGCTTTATGCGTTTCTATCCATCTATGATTTTAATAAATTCAAACCCATGATTGCCAAAGCCGTCAGGGATGCCACCGGTCGCGAACTGACAATTGCAGGCAATATTGATTTTGAGCTTGGCATCCGGCCGACCCTGGTTGTTGAAGATGTGAGCTTACAAAATGCCTCGTGGAGCTCAACACCGAATCTTGCGCGCGTCAAACGGCTGGAAGTTCAGGTTGCAGTTTTGCCGATAATCATGGGAAAATTTGATTTTGCCCACCTGGTTCTGGTTGAACCGGCTGTGATTGTCGAATTTGACAGTTCCGGAACCAATAACTTCGAATTTGATACGCTAAGCGACCCAACAGATGAATCGGCGATACCGCCTCCGCCGCTGATATTCAGCGATGTTCTGATTGAAAAAGGTCTGTTTACTTTTAAAGATCCACGATCGGATTTTAATTTTTCAGTCAGAATCGATCACCTCGAAGCAGAAATTCCCGGGTTTGATGAATCCCTGCAGTTGAATTTTGAAGGCGCCTTTGATGATAAATCCTTGACGCTCCAAGGCACTGTCGGACCGATTTGGGCCTGGGTCGAACCGGGGTATGCCTTGCCGGCCAACCTGACGGCAACAGCCGGCGGAACCAGCGCGACGATTAAGGGTGCACTTAGCGACGCCGTTAATTTTAAAGGCCTGGCTTTTGATATCACAGCCGAAGGGTCATCCGTAGCTGAAATCACCAGACTGGCCGGATTTTCAGACGTGCCTGAATTTGGCGCCTTTAAATTGTCGGCTAAAGTGAACGATTCCGCAGGCAGTCTGGCCGTCGAGAAACTGGATGTTAAGATCGGAAACCAGGAGCTTGCAGCCATAACCCTGAGCGGTAATATAAAAGATGCGCTTGCACTGCAGGGTATCAACCTCGATTTTAGCGTTCTGGGCCAGGATTCTGCCAATTTAACCCGGTTGGGCCTCCCGGCGCTTCCGGAACGGGGTGCCTTCCAGGTTAGCGCTCAGATTACGGACCCTGCGGCTAAAGTGTATGCCGTGAACAATCTAAAGATTGTCCTGGGTGATAATGAATTTGATGGCCAAATAGATTTAAACCTGGCAGAAAAGGTACCGTTTTTAACGGCCGGACTGATGTCGCAGCGGTTCAGATACGGACAGCTCAAACTGGATCTGAAAATGACAGATCCGTTAAAAAAACCGGCTATCGAGAAGATAGACCTCAAAATCGGCAATCCGGATCTGGCCAAAATTAACTTAAACGGCAAGGTTGACGATCTGATGGAACTGCAAGGGGTCAATATCAACTTTCAGGCCAGCGGCAAGGATCTGGCCAATTTAAAGCAGCTGACCGGTCAGCCGTTCCCGCTTCGCGGTTCCTTCAGTGCCTCCGGCAAGGTTCTCATCCCGGTCCACCAGAATCTCAAGATCCCCGATCTGAAAATTACCGTGGGAAAAAACAATATTACGGGAACGCTGAATCTAAATCTAAGAGGCGAAAAACCGCAGCTGGCGGCAAAATTGTCATTGCCGAAATTGGACCTGCCAAGTGTTCTCCTGCCGGAGCTTGCCAAGGAGGAGTGGGCCAAGGGCCTGGGACAGGTTCGACCCGTCAGGCTGGACGTCACGCTGGAAGGCTTTGCCCCGAAGATGGCCCTCAAAAAAGTGGAATTAACAGCCGGAACCTTAAAATCGGCCAAGTTGCGCCTGACCGGATCGATTCAAAACCTCGTGAACCTTCACGAAATCGATCTTAATTTCGACCTGCAGGGCAATGATGTGGCAAAAATCCAAGATATCACCGGCCAGGAATACTTTTTCGCCCCGGTGCCGGGTCAGGGAAAATATAGTATTTCCGGGAAAATTAGCAATTCGGTCCCGCTGGATATTAAGGTCAACGATTTTAAATGGGAAATGGCGGGTACCGAATTGTCCGGCTGGGTGAATATTAACCTGGCCGTCCAACCGCCGCGATACGAGGTGGACGTATCTGCCCCAAAATTCAATCTGAAACCGTTTCCGATTCCCAAGGAGGCCGCCTACGCCAACCTTAACAAAATAGAAGACCTGGGGCCGCTGAAAATCCACTCGAAAGTCATCGTCGAAGGCGATATCTTGTCCCTGACGCAATTAGAAATTCAAGCCGGCAACGAGCACCTGGCCTTGGTCGAGGTCAAAGGCTCAATCAAAAATCTGACCTCTCAAAGCGGCATCAATCTGACTTTTGATATCCGGGGAGAGGAAATTGCCAACCTTAAAAAAATTACCGGCAAACCCGTCCCCCTCAAGGGGGCCTATAGCATGTCCGGCAAGCTGACTGATCCCGCCCAAAAAAAATACAAACTCAGCGGCCTGAAGCTCAAGCTGGGAAAAAATAACATCAGCGGTTCACTCGATTTAAATTTAAGCGGCAACAAGATAGGGTTGGCAACCGATCTCGCAGCCCCAAAATTTACCCTGCAGCCGGTAACGCTCCCGGCCCTGGAAACACTTTCCCGTATTGAAGATCTCGGCCCGCTGAAGCTGGCATTTAAATTGGCCGGTGCCGGCAAAAAAATTGCACTCGACAACCTGGATTTTAAATTGGGCCGTAAAGATCTGGTCGAAGTTCTGCTCAATGGAACGATCAGTGATCTATCGGCGGTTCAGGGGCTGAAGCTGGAATTCACTGCCAAGGGCAGCGATCTGTCAAACTTTAAAAAACTGGGCGGACCGGAAATACCGCTTAAAGGAGCTTTTGACGTAACGGCCCAGTTTAGCGATCCGGCGCCAAAAGTCTACAAGATACCTTCTTTCAACGCGACTGTGGGGGAAAATAATCAAACCGGTTGGCTGGAGCTGGATTTAACCGCCAAACGACCATCTTTAAAGGGCGAACTGTCATCGGACAAATTAGACCTGCGTCCGCTTTTGGCAGAGGACACTGAAAAACCTATCCAAAAAACCCAACCCACCAAACCCGTCCCACAGGAAGATAAAAGAACCAGAGGCGATATTCAGACTTCGAAATCCGTTGTTCAGCACGCCAGGGTTTTTTCAGCCGCGCCGCTCCCATTGGAGGGGCTTCAGGCAATTGACGTCGATCTAAAATTTCGGAACAAACAGGTTTTGCTGCCCAGGCTGGCACTCGATGAAGTAATATTGGATGTCCTGCTCCAATACGGCGATCTGGCGATCAAGCCGTTTAATTTTTCAATTGGCGGCGGCAAAGCCGACGTCCAGTTCGCCCTGCGCTCACAGGAAAAACCTGCCGCCCTGACAACGAACCTGAATATTAATCAACTGGAAATAGGTCCAATGCTCGATAAGCTGGGATATGAGCGCAGTGTCGAAGGCAATCTGGATGCGGCGTTTAATTTGGACAGCACGGGCGACTCGATTGCCGCCTTGATGGCTGCGCTTAACGGCAACACCCGTATCGCCATGAGCAACGGGAAAGCAGCCAGCGAATACCTTGACCTGCTCGCAAAGTATCTTGGCAGCGGCATCCTGCAAATGATCAATCCGTTTCAGGAAAAAAGAGAATACACCCCGGTGAATTGCTTCGTCAATACTGTAGAAATCAAGGACGGTCTGGCAGATGTCAAGATATTGCTGGATACCGACCGCACCAGCATTATCGGCGCCGGTGATGTGGACTTGAAGACCGAGCGCCTGAACCTGGGCATCAAGCCCACGCCCAAAAAAGGAGCTTTGCCCGCCAATATCAGCTTCAGCTTCAAGGAATTGTCCAATCCGTTTCGCCTGGGCGGCACCCTGGCCCAGCCCGCACTTGCCATCGATCCCGGCCGCACCGCTTTTGTGATCGGTAAAATGGCTGGTGCCCTGGCGTTGGGTCCGATCGGCATTGCCGCTTTTTTTGCGGATATCTCCGTGGGCAAAAAAGATCCCTGTGCCATCGCCCTGGAGGCAATTGCACGGAAAGAAAAAGATTCTTCAAAAGAAACCAATGCCACCAATGAAAAGAAAAAAGAGAAGAAATCGGGCGGATTTTTTAAAAGGCTGTTCGGGAAATGATGGGTCGAGGCTTAGACAATTAGTCTTTGGATAGGCTTCATTAGCAAGCTAAGCAGTTTCCCATTACACTGCCGGAGTAAGGGAGTGTTGGCATGCTGGAGTAATCCTAAAACCTGCAATTTAGAATATGCCAACACTCTGAGTCTTATATAACTAATCCTGTGTTATTTTAACCAGAATGTTTTTACGTAGCACCTTACCGTTATCCAATACGGCTAGGCTTAGCCCATTTTCACCTGCCGGAATGACACCGTTGGTAAATCCTGCCTCGGGTGTGGTCGCTTTCATTCTCACTCCCTCTTCTTTCCATCCGATTAGTTTTATTGGAAATATGACGAGAGTTTCTTTTTGGCCCGGGCCAGTTGGAATATCCGGCTCCTCCTTGAGACCTCTCAACTGTTCAAAGGTTAGACCCTCCCATCCGAATAGCCCGTATCTTTTTTTATTTTGCAGATAATACGATTTGGACCAGACCACAATAAGATTGTTGCTCGATTGGTTGGTAAACTCTAAACGAAACCGATTGTAATAGCTGTAACCTTCAGCACGCAGTGGCTCTAACTTGACCTCAAACGCGGAAGTACTGACCGTTTGCATCGGCGGGACACTATTGTAGACTTGTTCCTTGGCACACCCGATGATAACCAGCGAAATCAATGCGACACCCCAGAGGATATTTTTGTACATACCTGTACCTCCTAAATTTTTAAGGTCTTCAAGTCAGTCGGTCATAAGAATTTGAACAATTGTAATTTTGTTCTAAATTAAGTCAGGCTTTTAATGAAGTCAACAACTTCCTTGTTGATTCATCCCCGGCTAGAGATTATATTGATATTCATTCTACTTTTTCATTGAGAAGGAATCAATCTTAAGGAGCGTTTTGATGGACCCACTTTGGATACTGGCCGCATTTATCCTGGGTTTTGCAGCGTACCGCGTGGGATTGCCGCCGCTGGTAGGCTATTTGATTGCCGGTTTTGCACTTCAGTCGTTTGGCGTTAGCGGTGGTGAAACGCTGGATCGAATAGCGGATCTGGGAGTCATGCTGTTGTTGTTCACCATTGGCCTCAAGTTAAAAATTCGCAGTTTATTAAGGCCGGAAATCTGGGCCGGTGCTTCGATCCATATGATCATCACGATCATTATATTCGGCAGCGGAATATTTGTTCTGTCCGTTCTGGGATGGTCGGGGTTTAATGCCCTGGATTTCAAACTCTGCATATTGCTGGCTTTTGCACTGAGTTTTTCCAGTACGGTATTTGCCGTCAAAGTCCTGGAGGACAAAGGCGAGATGTCTTCCCTGCATGGGCGTGTTTCGATTGGGGTCCTGATCATGCAGGATATCTTCGCTGTTTTGTTTCTAACCTTCTCGACCGGAAAAATCCCTTCCCCCTGGGCCATTGCCTTGATTGCGGGTCTTCTGATGATAAGGCCCCTGCTCTTTGCCGTCTTGAGCCGGGTCGGCCATCGGGAACTGCTTCTGCTTTTCAGTGTATTCCTGGCACTGGGTTTAGGCGCAGCAGGTTTTGAATTTGTTGGATTGAAACCTGATCTGGGGGCTCTAGTGCTAGGTGTTCTGGTTGCCGGACATCCCAAAACCGGTGAGATGTCCAATATACTGCTAAGCTTTAAGGACTTATTTCTGGTCGGCTTTTTCCTCAGCATCGGATTATCCGGTGCCCCAACCCTGCAAGCACTCGGCATTGCCGGCTTCCTGGCCATTGCAGTTGCCTTTAAAATCGTATTATTCTTTTTTCTGTTTACACGATTTAAATTGCGGGCCCGTACGTCTCTGCTGACTTCATTCAGCCTGGCCAACTACAGCGAATTTGGCCTGCTGGTCGGTTCAATCGGTGTCAAAAACGGCTGGATCGGCCATGAGTGGCTGACAATCATCGCCATTGCGCTGTCCATATCGTTTATTCTGGCATCACCCTTAAATGCAGCCGCCCATTCCATTTTTGATCGTTGGGCGGAGCGACTACGAGCCTTTCAATCCAAAACGCGCCATCCGGAGGACCAGCCGCTTGATCCGGGCGATGCTCAAATTGCAGTATTCGGTATGGGTCGTGTGGGCACGGCCGCTTATGAAGAAATGCGTGCCCGCCAGGGTGATATCGTCATCGGTGTCGATTTCGACGCGGACGTCGTAAAAAACCATCAGGCGGCAGGACGGAATGTTATTTTAGGTGATGCGACGGATATCGATTTCTGGGCCAGAGTTCGAATGGGACGGAATGAAAAGCTCCGCCTGGTCATGCTTGCCATGTCGAAGCATGCGGCCAACATGCAGGCGGTAAAAGAACTATCTGTAAATAATTTTGATGGTATCATTGCAGCCACCGCCCAATTCGATGATCAGGTCGAAGAATTGAAGGAGGCAGGCGTTCAGGGAGCGTTCAATTTTTACGCCGAGGCAGGATATGGCTTTGCCGAGCATGTCTGCCAGGCTTTAGATGATAAGGGGAGACGTCAATCAGAGCCTGATGAAACCTGAGTTATGACAGGGGACGGATGACAGCGAACTTCATGGCCCTGATCATCTCAAAAATCTAATTTTGTCCCATGATATCCGGGCAGTACCAGCGAAGTGTATTCAATCGGGACGATCTCAACCAGGAGCAGAAATATGCAAAATATAAATCACCCACCAAATTTTATCTATTTTCTACTGTTGATCTTTTTTGCCGGCATCCTGAATCCGGTCGTCAGTTCTGCCGGTGAGATCCAACTTTCCGCCGGTCAAACCGTGTATGTCCCAATTTACTCGCACATTTACAGCGGTGTCAAGGCCCGCCCCTTTGACCTGGCGGCAACTCTCAGTATCCGCAATACCAATCTCAAATCTTCGATTAGCATAGGTTCCGTTAAATACTATGATTCCGAAGGCAAACTGGTTAAGGACTATCTGGCAGCACCCATCAGCTTAAATGCGCTGGCCTCGACACGCTACATCATTGTTGAGGATGATAAAGCCGGCGGATCCGGCGCCAATTTTATTGTCATCTGGCAATCTGTTCAACCAGTGAACCCGCCCATCATAGAAGGCGTAATGATCGGCACCCACAGCGGACAGGGAATTTCCTTTGTTTCGCGGGGACAGGTTATAAGGGATGACAGATGATAGAAGTTGGACGTCGGAATGCGGCCTGCGACGAGCTCTTTAATACCTTCCCCAATGTTTACTGGAATTTTTCCATAACCATCTGCCTTAATTCCCGATATAGTTCATATGCTTTCATTCCCCTTGGATTTCCCAACGAGGCTTCGGTGTCAACCCGCAGGAGTTCAAGAAGCAACGGGAAACGCTCATCCGCCACAAAGCGTTTTTTCGATTTTTTGATAAGGTTTCACTAGATGCTGTAATCCGGTTTTGCTATATTTTGAAATTTGAAACACTCAATTTAGCAGAGAGTTATTTCAGATCATACACCATTATTTTTAAAATTGTTGGATTATTTAAGATCTTGTATTGCAATCGGCTCCAATCGATTAAAATCTAATTGACCATAGTTGTTGACCATGGTAAACTGCAGCCAAATGAGCTCAATAAAGGGTCTAAGATGCTTGAAACAATACCAATATCAAAATTCAAAGCCACCTGTCTTCGATTGCTCGGAAACGTAAAAAAGACGGGGAAACCAATACTGATCACTCGCAAAGGGGAGCCAATCGCACTGGTGACACCGCCACCTCCTCCTCCCAAGCTGGAAAACTGGTTGGGTTGCATGGCAGGAACGGTTAAAATAACCGGTGATATTATAGCGCCTGTTATTGACGATGAGGAATGGGAGGCTTTAAAGGATTGAAACTACTTCTCGATACCCATATTATTCTCTGGAGTGTGGCCGAACCGGATAAACTATTGCCTGAAGTTGTCAAAGAACTGGAAAGCAAATCCAATGAACTGTGGTATTCTCCGATAAGCGTGTGGGAAATTCACTTGTTGGCCGAGAAGGGCCATATCTCTGTGGGGTCGGATATTGACAATTCAATACGAAGTATTTTTCAGCGGGTTCCTTTCACTGAAGCCCCCATCAACCTGGAGGTAGCAATTGAAAGCCGTCAAGTAAATTTGCCCCACCAGGATCCTGCCGACCGCTTTCTGGCAGCAACTGCCACCGTCTATGATCTGACTTTCGTCACCGCTGATAAAAGAATCATTGGGGCTGAAGGCATTCCAATTTTACCAGCCGGATGAAATTAGCGCTAGTTGGAATCCGGATAATGAAAGCCGGAGTGAATGCCGCAAATTCGGAGCGTCAATAGCTGATACCTGTAACTGATTTACTACGCAAAGGAGCAAATGCCATGCCATCATCTATTCCCATTGTATGCCCTTACTGTGGGGTGGGCTGCAATCTCGAACTGACGCTCGATGAAAACGGCCGGCCGGCCAAGAGCAGTGCTACCGGACGCAATCCCGAATTGAACGCCAAATACGCCTGTGTCAAAGGCTTTACCGTCCACGAGCTTTTGAATCATCCCGAACGGCTGACCCAGCCTTATATCCGTAAAGCAGACAAACTGGAATTGGTTTCCTGGGAAAATGCCATTGCCGCCGCCTCGCGGGCCTTGATGGTGACGATCAACAAATACGGTCCGCAAAGTGTCGGTCTGCTTTGCAGCGGAAAAATTCTCAATGAAGAAGCCTACCTTTCCCAGAAGTTCCAGCGCGCTGTTATCGGCAACAACCATATCGACAACTGTGCCAGGCTGTGCCACGGCCCCTCTGAAGCAGCCCTGAGGCAGCAATTGGGGTACGGTGCCGTCAGCACCTTCCTGGAGGACTACGATGCTACCGATACGGTGTTCGTGGTCGGAGCCCATACGACCTTTACCCATCCGGTAATCTGGCTGAGCATCAAAAAGCGCGCCAAAAAAGGCGGTTTGAACCTGATTTTGGCCGATCCGCGGGAAACGGATCTCGTAAAAAATGCGGCAGTTCACCTGAAGGTCAAACCCGGTACGGACATTTTCTGGATCAAGGCCCTGGGTAAATTGATCATCGACAACGGCTGGCATGATCAGGAGTTCTGTGAAAAGCAGACCATCGGCTTTAAGGCAGTCTGCGAAACGGTCGCAGATTTTGATATCGATCTGGCCTGCCGGCGCGCCGGCGTCACCCGTGAAGAACTGGAAAAAGTGGCCGAGTTGATTCATAACAAACGGACCATATTCATCTGGGGCATGGGACTGACCCAGCATGCCCACGGCACGGATAATGTTACAGCGCTGGTGAACCTGGCGCTGCTGACCGGAAATATCGGCAAACCCGGCTGCGGTTTGGCTCCGTTGCGGGGACAGAACAATGTTCAGGGTGCCGGCGATATGGGTGCCTTGCCAAATTTATTGGCCGGTCACATGGAGGTAGACGACCAAGCCGCCCGGATTCATGTCGGTGCCATCTGGGGCGCTGAAGTTCCTTCCAGCCGGGGTCTGGCCGCACCTGAAATGATCCACGATATTGCTTCCCGTAAAATCAGGGCGCTCTATGTGATCGGCGAAAACCCGGCCGTATCCGAGCCCCAGTCCAATTTTGTGACCTGGATGCTTCAAAAACTTGATCTGCTGATCGTGCAGGATATCTTCCCCAGTGAAACATCAAAGTACGCACATATAGTTCTGCCGGCCGTAACGGTCGGTGAAAAAGACGGCACCTTCACCAACGCCGCACGGCGCGTTCAGTACACGGCAGCCGGTATTAAGCCTCCGGGTGAGGCCAAACCGGACTGGCAGATTCTTCAGCAACTGGCCAATGCCATGGGGGCCAATTGGCAGTATACATCAAGCGCTGACATCTGGCAGGAGATCCGTAGCGCGGCGCCGGTATTCAGTGGCATCAGTCACGGTCGCCTAAAAGAATCCAATGGAATTTTTTGGCCCTGCTATGATGAATCCCACCCGGGAACACCCCGCCTGTATGAGGATGGGTTCGGCTTCCGTGATCGTCGCGCAAGGTTTTTGCCGGTTGATTTACCCGAGACGCTCATGGAACCCACCGAACAATACCCCTATATACTGATCACCGGACGCCTGCTGGAGCATTTCAATACCGGTGAAATGTCGCGACGATCTAAAAAACTTGCCAGGCTGAGACCGGCATCCTATCTGGATATGAACCCTCAGGACGCCGCAGAGGCCGGCCTAACCGAAAATGATACCATACGCATGACCAGCCCCCACGGGACGGTGCTGTTGCCGCTGAAGCTGGATGCCAGGATGCAAAGCGGATATCTGTTCGCACCGATACACTATAGTGAGCCAAACTTCAATTCCCTGATGAGTGCCGTACCGATCGATCCCAAAGCAAGAATGCCGGCCTTAAAGGTGGTGCCGGTGAAGGTGGAATCGAGTATTCACGCCCCTAATTACACCGCCCTGTAAATTGGCTTCCGCCAAAATTGTTATTGCAATCTCCAACGTATTGAATTAATGAATGAACAGATTTAAAGGTGATTTGACAGTTTGCGTTCAGCGGGCTTTAGGTCAGATTTTAGTAAAAAAAAATTCAAATCATCGAAGCTTTTAATTAAGGCGCAAGTTTTTCCGGCCAGATCGGTTCGATTGAGCTCAGGCTTTTATTTACCAACCAATTATGCTTTAAGGAGTGAGACATGCTGACAACCGCTATCATTAAACGTCTTTCATTTGTGGGGTTGGATCGAATCCTGACCGGATCCATTGCATCCGCAACATTCGGACTGCTCATCGTGTCGCTTGTGATCAGCGGCTGCGCCATGGTGGGGCCGGATTACGTTAAACCTGAGGCACCGGAACCTGAACAATGGCTGGCTTCGAATGAACCGGAATTTAAAACCCAGGAAACAAACTTTAGCGACTGGTGGACCGTATTCAATGATCCGGTTCTCAATGACCTGATTGAAGCCGCCTATCAGCAAAATCTGCCGCTGCAAATTGCCGGACTGCGTATCTATGAAGCCCGGGCGCAACTGGGAATCGCCTTTGGATTTCAATACCCCCAGACTCAACAGGGCCTGGGGTCGGGGTCCCTCAACCAGGTCAGCAAAAATGCGCCCAACGTCGCCGCCGCCGATAGATACTTTACAGCTTTCGATATTGGCTTGGATGCCGCCTGGGAGATGGATGTCTGGGGCAAGTTCCGCCGCGCGGTGCAAACCGGCGTGGCCAACCTCGAGGCGTCCATCGCCGATTACGACGATGTTCTGGTATCACTGACCTCGGAAGTGGCGCGCACGTTTATCCAGCTGCGCACATCCGAGGAGCGCCTGGAAGTTGCCCGCGAAAATGTCAAGCTCCAGAAAAGATCACTGGAAATCGCCGAGGTCCGATTCAAGGCCGGCGCGGTCACCGAACTTGACGTGACCCAGGCCAGATCGCTATTGAAAAGCACCGAAGCAACGATTCCCGGTTTTCAAACCGATGTTCGCCAGGCCCAAAACGCCCTGGCCATTTTGCTGGGCAAGCTGCCCGGAGAAATCGATGCCATGCTGGGTGGTCCCGGTCTGATACCGGAGATCCCGGCAGAGGTGGCAGTCGGTATTCCAACGGAGTTACTGCGCCGAAGACCGGATATCCGCTTTGCCGAGCGGCAGCTGGCCGCTCAAAGTGCCCAGATCGGGTTTGCCAAAGCGGACCTGTTCCCGCATTTTTCGTTGTTCGGCACGCTCGGCTTTGAAACCGGCGACTATACGGATAGCCGTTCGAATAATTCCAAAGCCCGCGATCTGTTTGATAAAGACAGTATGTATTATTCCGCCGGGGCCGGCTTCAACTGGGACATCTTCAATTACGGCAGGATTACCAACAATGTGCGGGTGGCAGACGCCCGGTTCCAGGAACTGGCAGTCAACTATGAGGACACGGTCATTCGAGCCGCCCAGGAAGTCGAGGACGCCATGGTCGGTTTTCAACAATCGCACGATGCTGTTTTTTTCCTGGCGGACGCCGTCAAGGCTTCCAAACGTTCCGTGGAGTTATCCATGATCCAGTACCGGGAGGGACTGGTGGACTACCAGCGGGTGCTGGACACCCAGCGGTTTTTAACCGAACAGCAGGATGACCTGGTGTTTACCGCCGGATCCGTGGGGTTGAACCTGGTTGCCATGTACCGGGCCCTGGGTGGGGGCTGGCAAATCCGTGGGGGCAACGACTTTATTCCGACAAGCCTCAAAAAAGAGATGGAGAACCGGACCAACTGGGGTAATATTCTGTCTCCGAAAAAAACGGAATACCCGCCGTCGCAGGACGTCAAATCAATCTTTCATAAACCGGATTGGTAAGGCGGGGTGCGAGTTACGGGATACGAGTTGCGGGATAATAGTGCAGACCGCACGGCGCACCGAACATAGCGCGAAGGGCATCAAAAATATTAACGATATCGACTATCCGGACGGATAGCGGAGAACAACTAACAGGATGTCTGTCATGACCCAGGAATTCGATCCCCGGAAAAGCTACCTGGCTGTCAAAGCCAATGAGAAGATGATTGCTTATGTCAGCTTTGTTTTCCAGCTTGAGGAAGATGGCAAGAGTAAGGAAGGCGTGGTTAAAATATCATCCCTGCATCGTCCCTACGGTGGTGGGTATCTGACGCTCACATTTATGGTAGATAAAGGCCCGGAGGACGCACCTAAAAACGTATTGGAGATGATCTGCGATAACATCACAGAGGAATCGCTCAGGCCTCAGCTGGGTGGAGAATTCGAAAGAATGGTTAGGGTCGATCTGGATATGCTGGAGGAAACCAAGGGCTGGTATGTTGAGGAACTAAATGTATATTTCCGCACCATTGCAGAGCGGGAGAAAGTAATGGTCGAGGAAAAATTGCTGCCGGCTCTGGAATGTATTCTGCCGTGTAAATTCGAACCCGTGGAATGGTGGCCGGAAGGACGAAAAACCGAGCCACCGTCTGGCGGAGAGATCGATGCGCATCTTTCATTAAAGGGATTGTTTAAAAAATGGTTTGGGTCGGGATAGTGTTAAGCTCATAGCTGATCGCGCATCGTGACATGATATTTTCCTTATAATTAGCTGCTTTGAGCTTTGAGCCATTAAGGAGAATTCGATAAACCAGCAGCTCCGGCTTGGGCTCTGTATAAATACTGAAAGATATTTAAATTATACTCCACAGGAGGCAAGATGCCGCTAAAAGTAAAATCGACAACCAGAGGAGCGGGTGTTTTCATCCTATCGCCCATCGGATCCATTGATGCACATACCCATTCTATTCTGCAAGAAACGGTAGATGATATCCTGGCGCAACAACCGGACGTCATTATTTTCGATATGGAATTTGCTGATTATATAAGCAGCACCGGCATCCGGGTACTGCTGAAAACCAAAAAGGCGCTGAAAGAAACAGATGGCCGGATGGTTTTCATGAACCTGCAACCCCAAATTCAAAAAGTCTTTGATATCCTCAAAGCCATTCCCTCGCTTAAAGTTTTTACAAGTATTGAAGAACTGGACAAATACCTGGACGTCATGCAGCAAGCAGCCCGGAAGCAAAATAATTAACTTTTTGTTGATCGCAATGAAACCGGATTTATTCAGTTTTCAACCACTCCTCTGCGGAAAATTATTGTCATTGACAATTCGATAGCGGTCGTTAGGTTTTTTATAGTAGCCTAATTCCGGAGGACCCAACCTTAGATGGCCGACAATAAAAAAATCCCTGCTGCAAAGAAAGCTTCAGCTAAATCCGGTAAAATCGGTTCCGGCCGACCGCCCAAAGAAATCCTGCGTGTCAAGATCACAGGAGTCTGGAAAATCGGCACGAAAAATCCCTCGGCCAGCCAGGTTCAAAATAAGATTGAGTCACTTGGCAGCATCCGGCGGGTTGGATTTTTTACTGAAAATTTGACCGACTGGGACAGCAGCTTGTTGACCTTTTTGATAAAAATAAGCGATTACTGCACCAATAATAATCTTGCTTTTGATAAGGATGGATTGCCAGAGGGCGTCCAAAAACTCATTGCCCTTGCCACTGCCGTTCCGGAAAGAAAGGGTGCTCGCAAAGAATCGACCCGTGAATCCTTTTTTAACCGCGTCGGGGAATCAACACTGGGACTTTGGCAATCCACGATAGAAATCCTGTCATTTATCGGGGAGGCATTCATTGCATTTTTAAGGTTTCTGGTGGGCAAGGCCAGTTTCCGTGCGAGTGATCTCGGTTTGTTCATCCAGCAGTGCGGCGCCAACGCGCTTCCGATTGTCTCCTTGATCAGTTTCCTGGTCGGCCTGATCCTGGCGTTTGTCGGTGCCGTCCAACTGGCCATGTTCGGCGCCCAGATCTACGTGGCCGACCTGGTGGGAATTGCCATGCTACGTGTTATGGGGGCCATCATGGCCGGGATTGTAATGTCCGGCCGCACCGGGGCGGCGTTTGCCGCCCAGCTTGGCACGATGCAGGTTAACGAAGAGATCGATGCCTTGAAAACCATGGGCGTTTCTCCCATGGAATTTCTGGTGCTGCCACGCATGCTGGCCCTGGTCGTGATGATGCCGCTGCTGTGCATCTATGCGGACCTGATGGGTATTCTCGGCGGTTTGGTCGTCGGCGTGGGCATGCTCGATATCAGCATTACCCAATATCTAGTTCAGACAAAGGGTGCCCTGAACTTAAAACACTTTTTTATCGGCATTTTTCAAGCCGGTGTGTTCGGTGTACTGGTGGCCCTGGCCGGTTGCCTGCGGGGGATACAGTGCGGCCGCAGTGCATCAGCGGTGGGAGATGCGACAACCTCGGCCGTCGTTACGTCGATTGTCGCGATCATTGTGGCAACCGCCATCGTGACGGTGGGCTGCAATGTGTTGGGGATTTAAACGCCAATGAGCTAAAATGACTAAATTAAGCTAAATTGAGCTAAAATTTATATCGACAGAATTCCTTAATTTTAGTCACTTTAAATTTTAGGCAGTTGATCGTTACAAAACGATAATAGCGATGCCAGAGAATGAGAAAAATAAGAAAGCGCATATTACAGTAAAAGACCTCACCATGGCCTTCGGCAGCTTCGTGGTCCAACGAGATCTTAACTTTACGATCAACCGTAGCGATATTTTTATTATCATGGGCGGCAGCGGGTGCGGCAAAAGTACCCTTTTGCGGCATATGATCGGATTGATAGCGCCGGTCAAAGGACAAATTTTTTACGACGATGTCAGCTTCTGGGAGGTGGAACCTGACCAGCGCGACCGTATTATCAGAAAAGTCGGCATTCTCTACCAGAGCGGCGCCTTGTGGAGTTCCATGACACTGGCTGAAAACATTGCGTTGCCGCTGCAGCAATATACGGATTTAAACCCGGGTCAAATTCGCGAAATCATAGCGCTGAAACTGGCGCTGGTTGGTTTGGCAGGTTTCGACGAATACTATCCATCCGAAATCAGCGGCGGCATGCAGAAACGCGCCGGTCTGGCCCGGGCCATGGCAATGGATCCCGAAATATTATTTTTTGACGAGCCTTCGGCCGGTTTGGATCCGATCAGCGCCCGACTGCTGGATGACTTAATTCTTGAACTGCGCGAAAGCCTCGGATCCACCGTGGTTATCGTCACCCACGAACTGGCCAGTATTTTCGCAATCGGAAATAATTCAGTGTTTCTCGATCCGGAACAAAAAACCATGATCTCCCAGGGCGATCCGAATAAATTGCTGGCAGAGTCAACAAATCCGACAGTGCACAGGTTTTTGACGAGAGGAGCAGGATAAGACGAAGTCGGAAGCGGGAATGCGGAGGTCGGAATTTTTCGATTGCGGATTTGAGATTTCGGATTGCGAATTATAAATTACAAACAGGGTGTTTTGAAATATGCACCCCTTTTTGGCCTGACACCTGAACACTGACACCTGAAACCTTCCTCCAACGGATTACCGGAAGATCTCAGTTTCGGGCACAGCATCAGGAAAGCAAAGAATCTCCAAACTGGACGAAAATAACTCATGAGCAAACAAGCCAATAAAACCCTCATCGGTGTATTCGTAGTTGTGGCAATTGCCATGCTGGTGGCCGCGGTTCTCATTTTCGGCTCCGGTAAATTTTTCAAGGAAAAGCATGTATATGTTGCCTATTTTGACGGTTCGGTCAAAGGTCTCAGGGTCGGGGCACCGGTCGTGTTCAGAGGTGTTCGGATCGGGGAAGTGAATGACATTGCCCTGCATTATTATCGCCAGGAATTTGAATTTAAAATCCCCGTTATGATAACCCTTTATCCGGACAAAATAGTTGGAATCGGTATGGATGTTGATCCGGATGAAGAAGATTATGAATGGAAACAGTTATTGGATGACGGGTTTAGAGCGACACTTGAAATGCAAAGCATCGTCACCGGTCAACTTCTAATCGGGCTGGATTTTCACAAAGACGCCCCTCTCAAACTTCAAGGCCTGGAAGAGTTAAAGTTGGGTCCACAAGTCAGAGAAATCCCGACCATCAAGTCCGGTCTTCAGCTCCTTGGCAAAAAAATCGAACAGCTTCCCCTAGACGAGATCGCCGCCGACTTGCGGTCGTCATTGCGTGGCCTTAACGATTTTGTCAATTCTCCAGAATTTGGTAAAAGTCTTCACTATTTCAAACAAACGATGCGGGAAGCTCGCAACCTCATTATTAATGTAAATAAAGGCGTTGACCCGCTGTTTGCCCAGCTGGATCAAACTCTGTTGGATGCCCAAAAACTGCTGCGGGACGTCGACGGCCAGATCGATCCGCTGGCGACCAGCTTAAAAGGCACCTCGGATGACGCAGGCAAGCTTTTGAGGAACGTCAACAAACGAATCGGGCCGCTTCAAGCCGATCTGAATAAGACCACCGCCAGGTTGCGATCAGCATTCGAATCGGCTGAATCCGCCCTTGACGAAATAGACACCATGGTCGATGATGAATCCGATCTTCGCTATTATATCGACATCTTTTTGCGAGAATTGACGCTGGCAGCCCGGTCTATCCGGGCTCTGGCCGACTACCTCGAACGAAATCCCGATGCCTTGCTGCGAGGAAAAGTAAGTAAAGCCAATCAAAAGGAAGGTAAATAATGCGCATTGAACATTTCCGACATTTGGGGATCCTTCTCGTTGCCTTAGGACTGGTCATAGGGAGCTGCTCGCCATTTGGAGCCGGAACACAGCGGGACACGAAATACTATGTCCTGAGTTCCATGCAAAGCGAAGCGACACCTGTCCAGCCGCTGGCGGAGTTATCGGATATCGGCATCGGGGTCGCCCATTAAAGGGCTTGTCAAGAGAAAAAACACCCCCCTGCAAGAAAAAAAACATACTTTTTTTCTTTGACACTTCAGTTGTTATCGTCTCGGTCTTGATCTGTTGTTTATTTTGTTC
>Ga0209791_1000239_pt1 | contig 24978 bp, 16 predicted proteins | sample WorMetTyACAVOLI1_FD_187422 | JGI IMG/M metagenome (GOLD analysis project Ga0209791, IMG submission 187422) | Marine gutless worms symbiont microbial communities from Max Planck institute for Marine Microbiology, Germany - Olavius algarvensis... ... | reverse complement strand
CATTTAGGCAAATTCGGGTTCGCCTCCGGCGGATTTGCCCGGAGTCGGATTTTTTATTATTTCCTCATCCTCGATAAAAGATATTTTTCTCATCGATCCCAAACACTTAGGGCATAGTAATGGATTAATATTATAGATTTTCTGTATTAAACGCGCCCAGCTCATACGGAATTCTTTGGATGAAATCTCAGATTCCATCAGCGCTGGAACCTGATTATCGGTGCCGGCTTTCTTGCGTAACCCGCGCAACTTATTTGAGTAGAATCCGTAATAACGAACCATCTGTTCGCCTTTATTGGGGACGTGGGTCACCAGTTGGGCCAGCCAATCCAGGGCATCAAAGACCTTAGACGCCGTAATCGTTTGTGCAGAAAATGAGGCCGGGGTCATGGCCAGGACAAACAGTATCAACATGAAACTAATTGCAAATTTTTTTATCACATCTCTCTTCCCTTAAGCTCTAAAAATTTTCCGATGGCATGTCCATCCATTCAAGCCGGCTAATGTGCGCCTCTAACCGGCCAATCTCTTTGCCTAGCTCGCTAAGGCTTTGTTTTCCTTTCGACAGGTTTCCATCGCGCCCCATCTCTTCAAGTCGGCGTGCGGCGGCGGTGACTCCATTCAGACTCAGGTTGGCTGCTGCCCCCTTCAGCGTATGCGCTTGACCTCGAAGCGTCTCCTTATCTCCTTGCTGAAGGGCGGTTTGCAGCGCTTCGATCTGGGCCGGCACCTGCCTCAAAAATTCTTGCAGAATTTCTACTAAGAATTCCTCGTCGCCCATCGCGCGCTCCAGGGCTTTATTAAAATCCATCGGTGAGCTCGACTCGATATTAGCCGGGACCTTGTCTGATTTTGGGACTTCAGCTTTTTGGAATGAAACATCTATTATATTGGTCCACTTTTCGATTTTCGTTTGGAGTTCCTTGGGATCGATCGGCTTCGAAATAAAATCGTTCATCCCTGCTTCCAGGCATCCTTTACGGTCTCCGGCCATGGCATGTGCCGTCAGAGCGATAATGGGAACATCGCGGCGCAGCACATTAGAGCGCAGACCGCGAATCGCCGCTGTGGCCACAAGTCCGTCCATTTCGGGCATCTGAACATCCATTAAAACAAGATCATATGCCGTCTCTTCAAGCGCCCGGACAGCCATAACCCCGTTGGATACCATATCGGCACGGTAGCCTAATTTTGCCAGAAGGTTAAGCGCAACCTTCTGGTTGATCGGGTTGTCTTCGGCTATCAGAACGCGAATCTGTTTTTTTGGTGATTCAGTCGGCTCTCGGCGGCGGGCAGCCGGCTCGGCGCCGTTTACGACATCCTGGTTTTGAGGGAAATCATCTGACATAGTAGCCAAGCAGTCGAAAAGCTGAGAGCTTTTAACCGGCTTTACGAGATAAGCGGCAAAATTGTTGTTGCGGCTCTTGCTGCCACCCCTTTGCATAGATAGAGATGACAATAAGACCAATTGGGTTTGCATCAGGTCGGGATCTTTTTTAATTTTCTCCCCTAACGTAATCCCGTCTATCCCCGGCATTTGTGAGTCAATGAGGGCAACCCTGTAAGGGTCCTTTTCAGTCGCCGCTCTAACTAACTTTTCCATCGCCTGGTTTCCATCATCGACCGTGTTAAAACGGCATCCCCATGCCTCCAATAAATCTGAAAAAACCTGGCGGCTGGTGGCGCTGTCATCGACCACCAAAATGCGCAGATCCCGGATATCCGAATGCATAACCGCAGCCGCCTTGTCGTCTTCTGTCCGCTTTGCCAAAACTGCCGTAAACCAAAACTTGGAGCCTTTACCCTCTTCGGACTCAACGCCGATTTCGCCTCCCATCATTTCCGAAAGCCGCCTGGAAATAGTCAGCCCTAGCCCCGTGCCGCCGTATTGCCGTGTGGTCGAGGTGTCCGCCTGTGAAAAAGATTCAAAAACATAGTTTATTTTATCTTGAGGGATGCCAACCCCTGAATCGGAGACCGCGAAGCAAAGCGTGACGTGCTTATCGTCCTCTTCCAGTAAGCTCACAGCCACAGCAACCTCGCCTTTATTAGTAAATTTGACGGCATTGCCCACCAGATTGATCAGCACCTGTCTGATGCGCACGGGGTCTCCGCGTAAAAATTGGGGGACCCGGGGTTGAATTCCGCAGATGATCTCAAGGTTCTTATCCTCTGCCTTAATGGCCAGCATCCTGCAGGCGTCCTCCGCCGTATCTCTCAAATCGAAATCAATAACTTCAAGCTCAAGTTTGTTGGCCTCGATTTTAGAATAGTCAAGAATATCGTTTATAATACTTAAAAGCGACTCAGCGCTGAACTTGACGACTTCGGCATATTCACGCTGCGCCGGGTTGAGGGGCGAATCAAGCAGCATACCGTTCATGCCCAGGATACCGTTCATGGGGGTTCTGATTTCGTGGCTCATATTGGCCAGAAATTCACTTTTGGCGCTGTTGGCCGCCTCTGCTTCTACCGCCATGGTATTGGCCCTCTCAATGGCGTCTTCAAGCTGCTGGTTGATCTCCCGTAACTCCTGATTCGCTTCCTCTTCTTCCTGTTTGGCCTTTTGCAGATCAGCTTCAGCCCGTTTGCGCTCGGTGATATCGCGAAGAATCCCCTGAATAATACTATTTTTGCGATCAATGATTCTGGAGCTTATCTCCACATCGATTATTTTGCCATCAGCCCTAACCAACCCGGTCTCAAAGAGAATAGCCTCTGCTCTGTGGGCGGGATCGACCCTCTTTCTGGCAGCGTGGCGGTCCTCTTCCGGGTGAAGGTCCGGAACTGACATACTCAATAGTTTTTCTTCATTGTACCCAAGCATTTCACAGGTTTTATGATTGACATCTAATATCTTACCTGCCTGATGTATGATAATCGCATCGTTGGACTGTTCGAAAAGCCTCTTGAATCTTAATTCGCTTTGTTGAAGCTTCACCTCCGATTGCTTCCTCTCCGTGATGTCTTCCACAACCTCTATGTATTCGGTCACAGATTCGTCTGTCCCGAACAGAGGAAAAGCATCTATTTTCACGACAAATCGGCTGCCGTCGTCTCTGACCCCTTCAGTCTCAGCTACAGCCGGTTTGCCGGATTGCATAGCCTGCACCCCCGGGCAGTGCGGGCAAACACTAGCGCGTTTTTCGAACTCCTTGAAACACTTTTTCCCGACCATCTCAGAAGTGGGTTTGTTAAATGTCTTGCTCTGGTAGCGATTAACCATGAGGATGTTGTGGTCTGAATCGATCAGGTTGATACCCAATTGGATGTTCTCCACCAAACTGCGATAGCGCGCTTCGCTTTCCTCCATCGCTCTTTCGGAGCGTTTGCGATCTCTTATGTCGTTCGCCACACAGACAAATCCCTGAACCTGACCTGCGGCATCATTTAATGCTGATGCTGAAAACAGCACCGGGATTTCTTCTCCATCTTTTGATGTGTAAATTTTTTCAACACTGCTGGATAACCGTTTTGAAGGTAGGGCATCCGTCTCGATTCCGTGGGACGTAATTTCGCCTTTAAGAATCATATGAAAGGGTCGGTTAATAAGTTCAAATTCTTCATAACCCAAGAGTTCGCATGCGGATTGATTGGCCCTTTCGATGGTACCGCCGGATGAAACGACGATAATCGCATCAATGATGCTTTTTAGAATGTTGTCGACATAATCTTTGGAAACGGTTTTTTTCTTAAGGTCTTCCGCCATTTGATTAAAGCTGTCCACCAGCTGTCGAACTTCGCCGCTTGTTTTGACTTTCACTTTGGCAGTGAGATCCCCTTTTGCAAGATGACCAGCCGCTCTAGCGAGTTCAACGATCGGTCGGGATAGAAATTTCGACAGCAGATAAACTAAAATCCCTACGGTGAGGACCGCGGTCACAAAGGCCATGGATAAAAATCGCAGCGCCGGTTTTACCTCTTTCAGCAGAAGTTCGGAAGGAACGAAGAAGGCTATCCGTATCAAAGGTTTGTCCGCAAAAATGGATAAATCCTGATGGGCCAATATCCCTTCCGGCAATACGGTTAACTTCGCCGTGGATTGATAGTCTTTCGAAAGATGGGTCCGGGGATCAAGGACGGCTGGCTCGTACGGCGGCTGTTTTAACACCTGGCCTTGCGGGGTAAGCAGCCACACCGGATTTTCACCCAAAATATTTAGCTCCCCCAGATAGCCGACAAAATCCTTAATATTGTAATCCAAAACAACGGCGCCGCTGAATGCGCCAATATCTTCGTCTGTCTTGTAAATGACTATTGAAATCAAGACCTCACCATCACTGCCGATAAAGGGACCCGCGAGATGTATGCTGTTGGGCGCACCGATTTCAATATGCCGAAAAATTTCGCTTTGGCGCAAATCACGCAACTTTTTTATAGGGCCCCGGCGGGTGACAGCAACTTTTTCCATCCCGGAATCCTCAACAAACGAAAGACGCTGGTAACTTTTTCTGTAATTAAGAATCTGTATGAATGCTCTTTCCAGCCTACTCGCGCTGATCTGCCTTTCAGCCCCCGATGACATGATGTATTCATTGAGGACCGGATTGGAAGCTACTATTCGCAGATCGTTGCGCAACTCTTCGGCGATGGTTTTTTCAAAATGATGACCGACAACTTCAAACTCATGTAGAACACGTTCGGTCGTGGTTTTCTCAATGGTCTTCCGGTTGAAGGCATAAAAAGATGCTATCAACAACCCGCTGACGATAATGATCGCCGGCAAAAAAACAATCAACAACTTGTAAAAAATGGAAAGCCCTTTGTCTTTTTTCATTTTTTTGCCTTTGAAACTGGTAATTTACCGGAACTTGCTTTTGACGTCCCGACATTGCGATAGTCAAAGTACGCTCAAAATGGATAAATTTTGCCAAACCGGCCGCCCGGTTTATTTTTCTTATAATTTGCCCACAACGATCAGATAGGCTCCTCAAAAAAATGCCTACTGTTTAACGATTGGTGACCGACGCCCAATCGATCTGACCGACATAGGTCTCAAGGCGGATTGCTTCAGTGCTCAATTCGTCTATCACCTGCCGGCCGGCCGCCAGGTTCCCGTTGTTGCCCATCTGTTCAAGTTGCTGCGCAACGGCCGCCATGGTATCGGCATTCAAATTGGTAGCTGCTCCCTTCAAAGCGTGCGCCTTCTGCTTCAACACTTGACCATCGTTTCGGTCTATGGCGCTCTGCATTTCTTCAATCTGACCGGGCATGCTCGCTAAGAATTCCTCCAGTATCTTCTCCAAAAATGGCCCTTCCCCCATGGCCCGCTCAATGGCCTTGTCCAGATCCAGGGGTACGGCAACTCGGCTTTTATCTCCGGAACCACTTAGTGCCTCGTCCTCTTTTTGGGTGCAGGAAGCCTCTTGCTCCACAACGGCCCATCTTTCGATCTTGCTCAATAATTTCTCCGGCTCAATGGGCTTGGCCAGATAATCGTTCATTCCCGCTTTCAGACAGCGCTCCCGGTCTCCTCTCATGGCATGCGCCGTCATGGCAACAATGGGAACATCAGGATTGGGTACACCGGATTGCCCGCTGCGGATTTGAGATGTGGCCTCGAACCCGTCCATCTCCGGCATCTGCACGTCCATCAGTACCAGATCGTAAAAAATCATCTCCAAGGCTTTGAGCGCCTCACACCCGTTGGCCACCGCATCGGCCCGGTAACCGGACTTATCCAGAATCTGCAGCGCCACCTGCTGGTTTACAGCATTGTCCTCGGCTACTAATATTCGCATCCCGCGCTTCTGCGCATCGGTATGGAGGTATTTTGTGACCGTCAGCTCCGAAGGCATATCTTTTTCTTTTGTTTTTCTGCCCACGACAGAGGCCAGACAATCGTAAAGCTGTGATTGCTTGACGGGTTTGGTCAGGTAGGCGGCAAAGCCGGCCTCCTTCATCCGGGCGGCCTTCCCGCGTTGGCCCATGGAGCTGAGCATGACCAGCAGGGTGTCCTTCAGATCAGCATCTTTTTTGATTATGCGTCCCAAGGTCTCTCCGTCCATCTCCGGCATCTGCATGTCCACAATGGCAATGTCAAAAGGTTGACGCTCAGCCAAAGCTTGCCTGAGACGATCCAGGGCCTCGGCTCCGCTTGACGTCGTGTCGATGCGACAATCCCAGGATTTTAACTGTTCTTTTAGGATTTGGCAATTGACGGCGTTATCATCCACCACCAGGATGCGCTTGTCCCCAATTTTTTCTGGAACGGTAATTTTGTCCTCGGCTCCCGTTGTCTGTTTATCCAAAACCAATGTAAACCAGAAGGTGGACCCCCAGCCTTCACGGCTGTCCACTCCGATTTCACCGTCCATCAACTCAACTAGCTGTTTGGAGATGGCCAATCCCAAACCGGTGCCGCCGTATTTGCGCGTGGTGGAGGCGTCCACCTGAGAAAATGACTCAAACAGACGGTCCATACGGTCTGCAGGAATTCCGATTCCCGTATCGGAGACGCTAAATCGCACCGTGACGTGCGTGTCATCTTCCTGTTCCAAAACGGCACGGATCACCACCTCCCCCTTTTGAGTAAACTTGACGGCATTGTTCATCAGATTGTTCAGGACCTGGCGCAACCTTCCCGCATCACCGCGTACCAGATCCGGAACCTCCGGGTACACCAGGCAAGCCAATTCCAGATTCTTCTCGTGGGCCGTCACGGCCTGAACATCGGCCACCTCTTCCACCGTCCGGCGAAGATCAAAGTCGAGGACCTCAAGCTCCATTTTGCCGGCCTCCACCTTGGAATAATCGAGGATATCATTGATTACGGAGAGCAACGAGTCGGCACTGTTGCGCACGGTCTCAGCATACTGGCGCTGCTCGGCGCTCAATTCGGTGCCCAGCAGCAATTCCGTCATGCCGATTACGCCGTTCATGGGCGTGCGGATCTCATGGCTCATGTTGGCCAGAAACTCACCCTTAGCGCGGCTGGCAGCCTCGGCGGCCTTCTCAGCCTCTTTACGATCTGCGACTTCCTTAACAAGCAAGTTACGTGAAACAGTGGTCAATTGGAGGTCTTCGATCATCTTATTGAAAGTTCTTGCAAGCTGGCCGATTTCATCGCGAGATCGAATTTCCACTTGGCTGATTGAATCTGTTCCCTTGTTTCGAACTTTTTGGATTATGCAAACTAACTTCATAAGAGGTTTTGTTACCCAGACGGAAAGGGCCAGGACCGATAGGAATATGGCGGCAGCAAGGAAAATAAATCCCACCACGCCTGAGTAGACGTACAACTCTTTCGTCTTTTGAGTAATAATTTTTGCGGGGAAGCCAATTCTGACAGTGGCGATATGCTCATCACGAAGGCCGAAAATCGGAACAGCGACATCATAATATTGTTTTTCTTGCAGTAAAATTTTTTGAATGCTGCTCGATGTGGAATTGATTGCTTTTAATATCTCTGGATTGTTTTCTAGTTTATTGTGTTGAGACGTATCACTGTGGAATATTATTTTACCCCTGAGATCAATAATCATAGCATAGGAGATGTCTTTATATTTGTTAACCGTATCCTGACATTGTTCTTCAAAACCCACAAGATTCTGTATGGGTATTTTCAACCTTAACAATCTGTCCAGTTGAAGTTTAAGGTCCTCGGCTACGGCAAATCCCTTGGCTTTAAGGCCTTCCGAGTACTCACGTGTAAAAACATAGGAACTCGTAAGGGTGTTTGCCCCGATAGCCAGAAATAATATCCCAACGGTAATAAATACTATTTTTGCCCGTATGCTGAAGGTCATTTATTTTTCCCAGGAAAACCTTTCAATAATCTCAGCAGTCAGAAGTATCCCGGATTTAATTTTTATGTTCAGTTTGTTGGCCCTAGCCAGACTGATCACTGCCTCGCCCTTAACTGTCGGTACCATAGGATAGCTCGAGGGGCTTCGGGCTTCTAAGAGGATGCCACGCGCAATTTTGCCTGCCGATAGCCCCTGTTCATAGCCGGACACGGTTACCGTACAAAGGGTGCCATACATGATGCGGTCTTTCCAGAAACTGAAATCAGGCAACTTGCTGTTCTCCGCCGTCCACTTCAATACATCCGTATAGGGGACATTGTTGTCATTTTGGTCCTTGTAGGTAAATATGCCTAAAAGGCCGATTGCGTCTACTTCCCCCTGATAATTCTCTATCTTCTGCTTATACTCTTCAAAGGTAGAAATTACATCCCAACTTACAAATTCGACGTTCGGTAGTTGATGCAACTTTTGTTTCATTCTGTTGACGACTGCGGGCCAAGTAGGTCCTTCGTCGATGATGATAGCTATCTTTTTGACATCGGGCGCAATTATCTTCAAAAGTTCGACCGATTCTACAAAGTGCTCCTGTTCTAAAACTCCGGTGACGTTTTTGCTCCCAACAAATTCATATGTCTTAGGATCTGCATTCACACCGCTGAAGACAAAAGGTGTGTCACTATTAACATAGTACTTCACAACATATTCTTGTGCGTTGTCATCATTTGTATAAACCAGATCTGGTTTCCAGGTATCAATCAGTTCTCTTGCTTTTTTACCGACCGTTTCTTTCCACTTTGCTGAACTCTTTCTTTTGGTATCCATCTGAAAAACTTTGTATTCGACATCTAGCCCTTTCAGTGCATCTTTGAACCCGATGAGTTGATCATCGGTCCATTTCCAAGGTGCATGGTAGCTCATAATATGCAAGATTTTCCATTTTGCCTTGGGCGACTTGTTGCTTGCGGTCTCAGCGTTTCGTGAGAATGTGAAAAGCAAAATCACCACAACACATGTGATCATGATAGTTGCAACAATAGCTCTCCTGTAATTATTGAACTGCTTTGATATTTTCATTATTATTCCCTTTCTTTAACCTGTAAGGTGTCGGTGAAACACTCGTTTATAGCTAAAATGACGACCAGCACCAAAGGCCATTTACGGGGCATTAAAAAATAAGCAACCGTTATTGATCAGCGACCACCCTCCAGTGCATGGCATCGAACAGTTTAAAAAACCATACAGGCAAAAATGTCTGCAATAATTGTACCGGAACATCAATTCTTATCGATCCTGCTGATATGATAATAAAAGGTACAATAAATTAAGGATGACCAACTCGGTATCAAAATGATAGAATTAAATTTGATGGTCTCGTAAAAAGTCAATATAAGGTCTATCTATTTGAAAAAACATTAAAACTGACAAAGTATTCCCTGCTTAATCTTCTGCTATGTGATAGGAAATTGGTTTAACATTTTCGGTCCTTGGCTTTTGTTACGCTAAAAGACGGCAGATGTTTGACGCCGGATGTGTTAAACTTACAGGATATCCATAAATAAATTAAAACCGTCGTGGGTAAGTGGTAACCGTGATTGATGCCACGCTTTGCAATATTGGATGCACCCGGTATCCCGCAATCATATTATTATTCGCGGAATTGAACGCCGGGTGATTTATAAGGATGATTTTGATCGCGGAAATTTTATTGAGCGTTTGTCGATCCTGGTTCTGCAAAGGATATGATCTATTCCAAAGGTCGGCGCAGGATTCAAGTGGTAGCCAGAAATCTGCTGTGTTATTGGGCCGTGCGCGAGCTGGGACTTGCGGCCACCGACCGGCTGTTTTATATGCTGGTGCATCCCGCCCGGCGGCGTTGCAAAAGCTCGGAACATCCAGATATTTCTTCGTTTTCGCGCCTTACCCGACTGGCGCCTAAATGCCTAAAATTGTGAACTTATTTTTTCGTGAACCATGAGCAACACCGGTATGCATAGTGAAGGAAAATTATTTGCCCGAATCATTTGTGGGATTTTGGGCTTTGGTTGGTATGAGCGCAGCCGTCAAATTGCGGGTCCCTCAGGATTATGGACTCGTCGCTGCCGGTGTCATTGGAACGGTTCTGGTAGTGATTGAGAGTCGTAAGGCAGAAAGGCTTGCCCGGCATACCACCCCGGCAGATGCGCAAAAAGCGGCGCGCCGCTGAACTATAGGCATTAGATCTTGTCCGACCTGCTCATTGGACGGAGGTGATTCAGGGAACACCATTCAAAACGTACTGAGAGGCGAATCCAGGGATATAAAAGCAGAGAGCACCAGCCTTATCCGGTTTTGGACCGATTTCTTCACATCATCGACAAATGGCTGGAAAGGGACAAAGAAAAGCCAAAGAAGCAGCGTCACACGGCAATGCGGATCTATCATCGGCTGTAATATGAGCCCGGAGAGGAGGGCTCGGAGAGACAAACCTGGACCTTGGATGTGTGGAGCACGAAGGCAAGAGTGGCAGGGAAAGATCATTTTTTGAAAAACTGAGGGATGCAATGGAAGAGTCATCTAGATGGAAGGCGCGAGTCCTTATCGTTGACGACAACGAACATGTCCGTAAAATGCTAAAACAACTTTTGCAGCGCCATGGATACCAAATCACCACGGCGGAGTCAGGGGATGGTGCAATTGAATCATTGCAACCCACTGCCGATAATGTTGATCTGGTTCTGACGGATTACGTTATGCAGAAAGGGAACGGAATAGAGTTATTAAAAAAAATACGTAAAGCGAATATGTTTTTGCCCGTCATCATTATGACGGGGTTTGGACAAAAAGAACTTGTTATAGAAGCCCTTCAGAATCGATGTGATGGATACATCGAGAAACCGGTTGATGCGAATACCCTGATCGCCGAAATCGAGAGGGTCCTGACGTTGGCTGAGGATATCAGAAAGAACTACCAATTTATGACGACCACATATGATGGCACCATTCAGGGCATTAGCATGCCAACCTTCTTGCAAGCCGTGGAGACGGAAGAAAAGACCTGGACGCTCAAGGTAGATTCCCATGGAAAGGTGGGGCACCTGTATTTCAGGGAAGGTGAATTGATTGAAGCCGAGACAGCGGGCTTGAAGGGGGAGGATGCTGCACTGGAGATTATCGTCTGGGAAAACGCAAAGATTATGATACACAACACCTGTGACAAAGAAAGAAGCATCGAATCGTCCCTCAATTTCATCATATTTGAGTCGTACAGAATAAAGGATGAACAGACATCAAAAGCACCCCCTGATGATGGACTATTGAAGAAGGCCATCAGATTGATCCATGGACATCACTCTAAGGAAGCCCAAGGGGTGTTGAAGACATTTCTAGAGATCAATCCGGAATCCCATGAGGGCTGGTTGTGGCATTCTCGGCTGCTTTCAAGTATAAAATCTGCTGAGATATCTTTACGCAAAGCGGAGAAAATCGCGCCGGCAGATCCTGAGGTGAAGCAAGAGCTTGAAAAATTCAGTCTGGCCAAACAGAAACTCAGTCAGGATAAGATTCGGCGCTGCCGGTTTTGCTGGTCTCCAATTCAAGAAAACGTGTTCCAATGTCAGTACTGCAAGGCGCATTTGTCCATCCATAAGGACTTCTTTGTCTCTAGGCGGGTTCCTCTGAAAGAGGTCCTTCAAGCGGCAATCGAACGCTATGCGGATGTGGTCAGCAGGGAAAAGAGTATTAGTGCTCACTATTATCTAGCAATCGCTCATCTCAATCTTGAACACTGGGATGAGGCGCTCAATCAACTGCACAAGGCCGTCAATCTGTCCCCAAAGAACCCCTATTTATCAGGACAACTTCGCTCCCTAATCGATCATATGGACTCCTGGAGCCTTTTGTCACAGGAAGGAACGAGCTCATATGGGGAGACAACGGAACAACCGCCTGGAGATAGCCTGGTTTTCAAAAGGGAACGTATTCTTGTTGTAGAAGACAGTGTCACTACTAGAAAGGTCATATCCATTACTCTAAGCCAGAAAGGATTTGAGGTAATTGAAGCCGGCGACGGGCTTGAGGCCCTGAGTAAGGTGAGGGATGCGAAGCCTGACCTTATCCTACTCGATATCATCCTGCCAAAAATGGATGGTTACGGCGTACTCTCAATCATGAAAAGCAACCCGGAAACCAAACACATCCCCGTAATCATGTTGACGAGCAAAGACGCATACGCCTATAAGGTAAAAGGGGAGTTGGCGGGTTCGACAGCCTACCTCACCAAACCTTTTGATCCAGAACAACTGGTAGAGACCATTGAAAAAACGCTGCTTAGATTCCAAACTTCAACTGCACATTGAAGGGGCAAGGCAAAAAGATAGGAGATTGCTTTTTTAAAGAAAACGTACGAAAATATTGAATTGTGTATTAGCCCCACCTGCGGCCCAACATATTGAGGCGTCAACCCAATGGAACCGTTGATATCCAGCTAACGAAAGCGGGCTTTGTTGTCAATATCGATTGTTGGAAGTGGAAATGCACATTTAGACAAATTCGGGTCCGCCTCCGGTGGATCTGCCCGGAGTCGAATTTTTTATTATTTCCTCATCCTCGATAAAAGATATTTTTCTGATCGATCCCAAACTGATCTTCAAATCCGTTCAGAAGTGTCGTGTAACCAACATGTTTGCCGCACCCACTATGATCAAATTGATGGTCGATAGTTTCGATGCCGAAAGATTTGATCACACTTCAATGAAGACCCTCAATTATGGGGGTGCGCCCATGCTGGTAGAAGATCTGAAAGAGGCGATGACAAAATTAGGCCCCTGTCTCGTGCAATTGTATGGTCAGGACGAATCCCCCATGACCATCACTTATCTGCCGCACGGGGACCATGTATTGGACGGATCTGCCGAGCAGATGAAATAATCGCCTTTTGTAAGAATCATATTGCCAGTTATAAAAAGCCTCAATCGGTGGATTTCGTGGATGACCTGCCTAAAAACAATTATGGAAAGATATTGAAAAGAGAACTGCGGTCCAAATATTGGAAAGGCCGAAATGCATGTTGAAGGGACCGGGGCTTTCGCCTTAGAGCCGGGTGTCGTTGTTCGCGTGCCCATCGGTGTTAAACACAAAATTATCAATGTGACTGAAGAGTTGGTTATTTACGATGTTTTTCATCCGGCCACGATCTAGCCGCAAGGCGCTATTTTTTTGCCGCTGTGGATGCCATCGCAACTCCCAAAAGGTTCATGCTAAACGGCAGGAGGAAATCGGATAATGGCACGGTTTCATCGTTATTTCCACTTAAAGCGGGCAATTCAATTAGATGACTAATGGGATACTGAAAAAGCACTTTTTTTTCAGCGTCTTTGCGAAAACCTTCCTGGGAAAGAACGATCATTCTCGCGTACCGACATCCATATGTTGCCAGTTCATCCATCGCCTGCGCAAAATATCGCTCACTGGTGGCATCGATGATGATGAGATTGTCTTGCGACGAATCGTAGTCGTTTCGCAATACGGGTAAATACCAGCTCCCTTCAGCAAAAAATGGCCTATTGATACCTGTGGATTGATTGTCTGGCGGTTGGCTTAAAAAGTCGTCAATCTTCGTTCCACCAAGAAAGACCCGTTCCCACTGCAAAAGATTGTCTTTACCGTAATTTGGAACCATCAGCGATCTATTTTCGAGTTTTACAAACTTATCCTCTATTTTAGAATCTACCGTTACAATAGGTCCGTGCGCACTTTCACCCATGAGATGAAATTCCAAGATCCGACCCCCGGCCTGTTTGAATATTTCTGCCCAAAAAAAACCTGTACCAGTCGGTGGCCCAAGAAAGAAAGATGTTTTGTAGCCGCGGTTGACCGCCATCGTTTGTACTAAAGAATTTTTGATATCAACATTATCGAGCAGACAATCAATAACGGAGCCGGTGTGCATTAGATGTTTCTGTACCGTTTCGGCTTTTGAAGGTTGAATGTTATTCCAGGAATTGGCCAATAGCAGCGATACACCGGCATAGAGAACATCTGCGCGATTGTAGCTGAAATCCTTTTTCAGAATGCAGTAGCCTGCCGACCGCTGAAAAATCTGCTCCAGCGCTTTTGTGAGTTTGGGGCCGATCCACAGGTGCGGTGAAGTGGTTTTCTGTAAAATTTTGAACAACCATTCTTCATCCGGGTCTTCAGCGGCCGCTAAAACAGATAGTGAATTATTGGAAAAAACCGGTGGGATAAAATTTTTATGAACAATTTTCAGGGTGCATCCCAATATGCGGCGCCAGTTCGTGACGATATTGCGCGTGGCTGCCGAAGCTGTCCGATCAAGAGGTATGAATAAAATTTCGCCTTCTCTTGCAATTATATTCGATATGATTTTTGCCAAAGATGAATTGGTTGCGGCCGGCATTTCCATTAGCTTGCGCAGTGGGTCCTGACCATGAAACACTTCCGACAGGCGACGCATCTCATGGTAGTATCTCTTTTCCCAATTGAACCGAGCACTAAACTCCCAGGAATTTACCTTAGAAACTGATTTGGGTTTGATGTTCGGGTTGACGGTTATTTCATTTTTTTCTTTTAAAAGTAGTAATTCTTCGGTAGCTGATAATGTCCGCCATGGTGAACTTCTTGAAGCGGTCACTGATTTAACACGGTTTCTTGGAAAATCTTCAGCATTGCGACCATGAGCCAAACCGTAGTGGAAGGCAAGCTGGTAATAAAAGACAAGATCAATGAACGGCTGTAACACATCTTCGATTTTGGGAAGACAGACAACGTGATTGCGGGAATAGCGCCTCATATCTGCCAGCTCGCGATTGGAATAAGTCACGGCTGCAAACGGAAACCCCTTTTCATAAAGCGTTTTCATTAAACCCAGTGCTTCTGGAAGATGTGCTTTGGAAGTTGCGTTTATTAAAATCAAATTTTTATTCAGATCTTGACACAGCGCTTCAGGTCGAAAGTTCTTATAATCTATAGGTGAACCGATGGCGGTCCAGCTCATTTCTTCCAGTTTTGATGCCACTTCACGGCCGGTGCCGATGGTATCCAGCGCATCCACAACCACGGCTGCATAACTCTGCGCGCTTTGGGATGCCAGGTGTTTTGAAAATGCTTCGAGAGTTTCATCTGAAATGACCTGAGAGAGGATTTCCGGTACCCGTTGCAATTTTTTCAAATGATTGATCGCTGCTTTCCTGCGTCCTTTTTGGGAAGCCAGCCATATGGTAAATAGATACAGGCAGAATAACATACACAAAGTGCTCTTGATACCGGTGATAGTGACTTCTTCACCGCTTAACACCGGAATAACCCCCCCGCTTTTTTGAGCAAACAAGGCCATGTCCGCGAAGCTTTTCTCGGTAATGGCGATCATAACGTATTTATGGGTTTGGAGATTTTTGGCAAGCACAACCATATCGGCCGTAGTGGCCGACCAGCACAAGAGAATAACCAGATCGGTATCCGGATCGATGATTTTCAATAGATCATCAACTTCGGAAGGCATCAGCACAAGAACCTCTAAATCTGGTAGCAGTTTACGAATAAATAATCGGGCAATCGTGCCCATATTATAATCGCCGGACACTCCTACCAGAACAACGCGTTTTAAGGTGGTCAATTTCGTTCCAAAATGCCGATGAAATAAATCCTCGCGGACATGAAATTGAGGCAGTTCATTATTTCCGGTGATATAGTAGTCGAGGATTTCGCTCATCCGTTCCGGGGTTTCGTGAAGATGACTTTCATAATAGGAACGGTAAAGATCTTTTCGTATTGCCGGTGGTCGTAAAATCGTCAGAGTCGATTCGAGATCAGGCAGGGATCTGCCGTCAAAATCAGTAATGTTCACCTCGCGCCGCAGCGTTTGGTCTTTAAATTTCGTTATAATCTGAGCAAATATTTCCTCACCCACAAGCGGATAGACAGCCACCTTAAACACTTCTAGCAGCTTTGCTTCTTTGTTGTTGAATTTCTTTTCGCAATTTTGAATCGTATCTTTCTTTGCTTTGGAGGCTTTTAGTTTCTCAAGGGCCTTATTTTTTTCTTTTCTAAGCTTGATTAGCTCTAACGTTCTTTGATGAATTAAGGAATTCGGGAATAGCCCCATGGCGGCATTAATGTCGGATACGACCATGACATCATCATTTTCCAGACGGCGAACGATAAATATGGGACGATTGTGACTTGCCACGTAAATCCGGCGTGGCGATAGCAGGCTCATACCTGTCGCGGCAACTTGGCCCCCCTGTCGAATAATCTGCCGTACGGCTTCAATAAATGCCATTGCATCCAGTTCAACGGAACTTTTTGCCCGCACACGATGGTAAAGCTGATAATCGATAGCCTGGCTGCCGATATTGGTTTTTTCAAAACCGGCCTCGACCTGGGACGTGATGGTTTCATAGCGCCGCTTGTCTTCATATAATTGATGATAGTAATATCCCCAGAGGAGGGCCAAATATTCCGATGAATTTTCGCTGCGAAAAGAAATTCCCGCCACGCGGTTTAGAAATTTCCGCAGCTCTGATTCTGTATTGGCATCAAACTGGCCATTTAAAGCGATGAGTCTTTGTTTGCGTTCATCGAAAAAGGGATGGGCATTTTGAAGCGTTACGGGAGCTTGAATCGACCAGCGGCCCTGGGAGATTACCGGCCATGCAAAATAGCGAAGACATATCGGGTCCGTCTGATCCAAGGTAACAGGGGCATCAGTTGCAGCTTGCCGGTGGCCAGAAGCGTTCTTTTGCAATTGCGGAATATATTCTTCCTGCTGCAAGAAAGCGAGGGCGGCACCAGCCGCCCACCCATAGACATTGACTGCTTTTTCCGCCTTGTATAGGGTTTTCCAGTCAATGGCGCCTTTTCTGCCGGCTCTTGGCCAGAGTTTCTCGAGCATCACTTCCAGCGATTCGCCCAGCCATGAATTGTGCGGCAGGCGGGAAAGCAGGGCTGCATCCAAAAGGCGAAATACACAGCGGACTCCGTCGCGGTCAAAATCGACTGGAATCTTGATCGGCGTTTCGATCAGATAGCGCCAGAGATATTTTTGAACGTAAGGATTTTTGGGAAACCGGTTAACGTCCAATCGCTGTGGGCGGGACACTTTTTCGCCTGAAATGCACTGATCAAAGAGCCGGTCGAAAGCGCCCAGAACATCCGTTGTCTCAACTTCAAGGTTTCCCGCGGTTTGCTTTTGGCGGAGTGTTTCGGCAAGATAGCTTCGGAAAAGAATTTGAATGACCAAAGGGGAAAGATCATATGTCACGATAAAGTGCTGGATTAACTTCCGTAAATCTGTTCGGGAACGAATATATAGATTATCCGATAGGGTCGTTCGGCCGGGAAACCCGGGAGTAATGCTGCACGCTTTGGAGGAATCCAATTCAACCAGGTCGTCAAAAAGAGGATATGGCTGCTTGCCGTGCAAAAGAGCATCGAAAATGTGCGGCGGAAACCCCTCAAAATCTAAAAGGCGTCGCTGGAGATCCTGGGCCGAAGCGCCACCTGATTCAGGGCTGAAGATCGAAAGCAGGTCCTCAGCTGGATTCGGATAGGCCGGATCATCCAGCAAGACCGGAATCAAGCTTGCTACAGAACCCAGGGATTTTCTGACCCGAAGGGGGTTGACATCATCCCCCAAAAACCCAACGCCAGTGCTGTCCGGAGCGCGATAGATAATCGCTGACATGGCGGTCAGGATTCTGGTGAGATTATTTCCAGCGCCGCCAAAATAAGCCACAATCCCGCACATGGGCGCGCACTCCTTCCTTGAATCGGCACTTGGAGCAAGTCAAAACAAGACCGGCGGCTAATTTCTAAGCCGGCTTTGATTATAAAAGTATATCATATTTTTTGCGAATAGTCTGATCGACTTTGGGATCAATGTAAGACCGTTCTTTCTCGGCTAGAATTTTTCGAACGATATCACAGGCGCGTTTTCTGGCATCCGGCGATCCATCCTCGGACCACTTGTCGCGACCTTGTTGATCGGTTACGCCGTTTCCGCGAAAATATTCAGTGTGCAAGTGATCCATCGTGTGGTCAGCGGTTATAAAATTGCCGCCGGGTCCCACAGTATCAATAACTTCCAGCGCCAGACGTTCGGTGTCCACCGTAATGCCTTTCAAGACTTTGCAACACATTCCGATAATTTCATCGTCAATGACGAACTGTTCATAAGCGACGGTCAGCATGGATTCCAGCATTCCCGCTGCGTGGTGAACATAGTTTGAGCCGGCCATGGCTACCAGAAGGGTGGTCATAGCTTTTTCCCAGCCGGCCTGGGTGTCCGGTATTTTAGAGTCAGTGAGTCCCGACGAATTATAGTTCGGCAACCCGATGTGGTGGGCCAGCTGATGAATGGCTGCGTTCATCATGCCGCATTCAACGGCGCCGCCCAGATAACCCATTGTTCGCAGATTGGACATTCCGGGGATTCCTCCGTAAAGAATCGGGGCTCCTGGGTTCGTTAACTGGCAAATGGTAATGCCTGCCAGTTGCTCGGCATGCAGCTGAGCCAGGGTGCCCGCCATTGTCAGCGGAGAAGTGGAACCGGCCATCGGTGCGCTGGAAAGGGCGACCGGAATTTGATTGCGCACACATTCCTGCATGATAAGGGTGGATTGTGTACAAAGCTTCAAGGGGCTTATGGCAAAAGAGGTGATGATTGAAATAAACGGATGTGCTTTTAGTTTTTCCAACCCGCCGGCGACCATCGAAGCCAAATCCAATACAGTGAAAAATCCTTTTTCATCGTTAACGCCGGCCATAACATGTTTTGCAGTGGCTTTCAGGCAGGCATAGAAGACGTTGGCGTCATAAGCTTTTTCCGGAATATCAGTTGGAATGCAGGGCCGCAAAAAAAAATGGATATTGTCCAATGCGTCGACGAGTCTGCCAAGCTGGTAAAGATCGTTTAGGGTGGTCGGCCGTGCGTTATTGCTTCCAGGATCTAGAATTTGAATTGCCGCCCCGCCAGTTCCCAGGTAGACCTGATGTCGGCTGAGATCCAAGTCATTCTTTTCGTCCCGGCTGCAGAGAATGACTTGTTCCGGCGCTTTGGCTACTTGTTCGAGCACCAGTTTTCGTGGAAAGATGACCCGCGCCTGATTGCGGTCGATGGTCGCTCCGGCATCTTCAAGCATTTCAATGGTTGCATCCAATCCGGATTCATAGGTGAGGCCGATTGATTCTATAATCGTCAGAGAAGCATCGTGGATGGTTTCGATTTGATCCGGTGATAGTGGTGTGTAAAGACCGCCGGAAAGACCTTTTAAATTCATGTTTGCCTCTCTGTTGATATTTATGCCCTGCTGGGCTATTGGCTGCTATTTTATTTTATCTATAAATTTAAAGATAGGACATTGTTTTTTTAAAGAAAACGTACGAAAATTTTGAATTGTGTATTAGCCCCACCTGCGGCCCAACATATTGAGGCGTCAATACAATGGAACCATTGATATCCAGATAACGAAAGCGGGCTTTGTTGTCAATATCGATTTTTGGAAGTGGCAATGCACATTTAGGCAAATTCGGGTTCGCCTCCGGCGGATTTGCCCGGAGTCGGATTTTTTATTATTTCCTCATCCTCGATAAAAGATATTTTTCTCATCGATCCCAAACACTTAGGGCATAGTAATGGATTATCATCATGTTTTCAATCACCACATCTGTGATTTTGCCTTCGGATTTAAGCATTTTGAAGACTTCATAGCGAAACAGCTCTTCAAGCTCAGCTGTACCAGGCGGCGGGCAGGCCATGAAGGCGGCATCGTTGTAAAAGCAGCCATCGGTGGCCAGCACATGTAAATGCGGATTAAAATTTTGAAAATCACCAAAACTTTGGACGGCAATTGCCGCACCGGCTTTGGCATCATCATAGGCTATCGCTTGGGTTAAATACAAGTTCAGCACTTTCCAGACGCAGCGGCTCAGTTTTGTGAGCAGCTTGCGGCCAAACATGAAATAAATTCGCAATCTTTTTGGAATGCTGAACACCTATTGGCGGTGCGGCACATATTTTAGCACTTCTGTGCATAACCATTCGCCGAATTCCACCACCCGCTTCTGATGGCAGGAGGGGCAAAAATGAAATCCAAATTCTAAAATCCAAAACTCAAAATTTATAGGGGGTAGCATTGGCGACGGTCCAGATGCCGCCTGGCATTCCGGTGGCCACCATGGCTATCGGCAAACCGGGTGCACGCAATGCCGGCATATTGGCGACCCAAATTATTGCAACCGCTGATCCAACGCTTGCCGATAAGCTCGAAAAGTTCAAACAGGAGATGGCCCGTCAAGTTGAGAATACAGCAAAAAAGATTGAAAGTTTATAAAATTAATCATGAACATCCTGAGCCCGAAGTAATTCAGCGTGCCGTCATCCTCATCAAACAGGGCGGGATTATCACTTTCCCCACCCGCTGTCTATACGGGCTGGGTGCCGATGCCTTCAATGCCCAAGCGGTTGATCGGGTGTTTCAATTGAAACAAAGACCGCCTCAAAAACCGATATTGATATTGATAGACCGGCGCATACAGTTGAAGCGACTGGTCTCACAGGTATCAAATGTGGCGTTTCGCATCATGGATCAATTCTGGCCGGGCCGGGTGACGCTTGTTTTTGAAGCCGCCGGCACCGTACCGCATTATCTGACGGCCGGGTCCGGTAAAATCGGCATCCGGTTGCCCGGCCATCCGGTGGCTGCGGCCCTGGTCGCATCACTCGGGGCGCCGCTAACCGGCACCAGCGCCAATTTATCGGGCAAACCCGGTTGCCGTTGCATTGATGATTTGGACCCGCAGCTGGTTCAGCAACTGGATGCCGTCCTGGATGCCGGACCGTTAAAAGGCGGCAACGGCTCGACGGTGGTCGACGTGACGCAAGATATACCCAAGGTTTTAAGGGAAGGCGAAATTTCCGAAAAAGAAATTTTGACCCTTATCTAAACCTAAGTAGAGCGATTGGCGAGGTTGCCGCAAATACAAGGAAGATGTTGTTTGGCTATAGTCGCCTATGCCCGACGACATCTGACGCCGTAGATATGGTGAGATCGGCAAGCCCGAAGGGTTTCAAGATTAAAAAATAGAATCGATAAAATTCATTGAAAATAAGGCATTACCACCCTTTTTTCAAATTTGAAACGCTCAATTCAGGTAAAAGATAATATAGCAATTGTATTGACAAGATTTTTAATTTTGCCTATATAAACGATTCAAAGCCGGAGTGGTGAAATAGGTAGACGCAGAGGACTCAAAATCCTGCGGACCTTGCGTCCGTGCGAGTTCGATTCTCGCCTTCGGCACCAATAAAATAAAGGGTTTGCGCGAAATACATAAACCCTTTTTTTATTGCCAATTTTGTCGTTCTTAGCCAGATTTCGCCAGAAATCGCGGGTTCAATGGCAGAAATTCGCCAGATTGTTTTCTTCCGAGTGAGAGCACCTTCCAGATTGGTGCAATAAGGCAAGCTAGGACATTTTTAAATCATTTATATATTCACTCACAGCGATAATCAGCTGTGCACTCCGACGGAACAATCTTAACAGATATGTATCTGGTGATGATCCCACGACCTTCACCATGATTTAGATAAACGTATTAGAACTCTGTGAAATCATCATCCATGGGAATGATCTGCTCCGGGGTGATTTCTTGGGCCTTGTGCACCAATACAGCTTTGCTATTGGATCGGCTTGCCGGAATAGCAACCTCCCCTCCGGCATTGGCAGTTTTCTTCACCATCAAAGGTGAATGCTTGGCGCCATCGCTGCTTCCGCCTGCCAAATTCACTAGCCCGCCCACCATGGCTTTCATCTGCTCGGCCTGGGCGCTCATCTCTTCTGAGGCACTGGCGGATTCTTCAGCACTTGCCGCATTGGCCTGGGTGACCTTATCCATTTCGGTCACGGCCGTGTTGACCTGCTCGATGCCCTGGGCTTGCTCATTTGAAGCGGCCGCAATTTCAGACACAAGCTCACCCACCTTGGACGAGCTGTCGGCCACTTGGCTGAAGGCTTCGTTGGTGCGAGTGACCAACTCGGAACCGTCATTGACTTTTTTGACCGTGCCTTCAATCAGCTCGGCGGTGTCCCTGGCCGCGTCCGCTGCGCGCATAGCCAGATTCCTGACTTCATCGGCCACTACCGCAAATCCGGCTCCAGCTTCTCCAGCCCTGGCAGCCTCAACAGCTGCATTTAATGCCAGAAGATTGGTCTGAAATGCGATCTCATCGATGGTCTTTATGATCTTGGATGTATCCTCGCTCGCCTTTGAGATTTCCGTCATGGATCCGGTAAGCTTGGTCATGGAATCATTGGCCTGCTGGACAATCAGGTTGGCTTCCTCCATGAGCCGGTCGGCCTGGCCTGCATGCTCCGCATTCTGTTTGGTCATCGAAGACATTTCTTCTAATGATGAGGATGTTTCCTCAATAGCGGCCGCCTGTTCCGATGAGCCTTCAGCCAACGATTGGCTTGAGGAGGAGACCTGCCCGGAGGCCGATGCCACCTGTTCTGCCCCTTCGTTCAGTCCTTCGATGATGCGGTGGACCGGTTTGGTAATAGAGCGAATGACAAAGAAGCTTAGAAATCCACCTAATAAAAAAGCAATTACCGTGGCAATTATTGCCGACCAGCGAGATGTTGATCCCGTCGAAATCATTTCCACTTCCGAGGTTTTTTTAATGTCACGCAATTTTTCGGCCAATACTTTCATTTTGCTCTTGATTTTTGCAAGCGCCGGAAGCGTGTTTTGCTTAAATATGGTCAGTGCTTCTTCGTGGCCTTTTTCTTTGACCGTGCTGTTTACCAGACTTGCAGATTCATGCAGGTGGATATGCGGCTGTTTTAAAGCCTCAACCAGGCTCGCAAGGGCTGGATCACTTTCGGCAAGGGCTTTGCCCTTTTCTCCGTATAAAAATTTTCCAAGACCGCATTTGGTGTAATCCAGTTGCACGTCGGTGTGATCCAGTTTTTCGACAAAAAGATCCTTGACTCTATTGACCCATTTTAAATGATCGACCTCTTTTTGAACCATAAAAATATCGTGATTGGCCGCCTCGGCGTATTTACGGTTGCCTGATAGCAAACCATTGATCGACCGAACCGTATTTAGTGCCACTATCAACGTTACCACCAGCAACAAACCAGTTAAACTCCATAGTTTTGTGCTGAGTTTCAAATTCTTTGACATGATCACATGTCTCCTTGAATTTATATTTTATCAATTTTAAGCCGCTTCTTTTAAAAGGGCCAGTTCTTCACCGCTAAGCACTTTGTCAATATCAAGTAAAATTTTCACCCCATCATCCGTTTTGGCCATGCCGAGAATATATTCCGTACCCAGCTGTGTGCCGAAAGACGGTGCGTCTTCGATATCAGAGCCCATTATGTTCAGCACTTCCGAGACCGAATCCACAACGATGCCGATAGTAATTACCGATTGGTGGGTTTGCGCATTTTGATAAAAGTTGCATTTGCGGCAGGCCTCAATTTTTTCATGGAACGATCCCTGAATCTCATCTCGGCAATATGTACCGGAAATCATCCAACACCTCAGATCACGGCTCTCAAAACCCGGACAATCCTCTTTTTTGCAGTTTTTAACCTCCCAGCACTTTTCCATTTGTGAGCTTATTGCCTCGATCACAATGATGCAGGTGCGATCGGTGTATGCGATCTCTTCCATTCCAAACCGCCGCCGGAGATCAATTACAGGGATGACCTTGTCCCGTAGGTTGACCACGCCTTTGACTAAAGGCGGTGTCCGGGGCAATGAAGTAATTGGCATCATCCCGATAATTTCTTTGACTTTAAGTATACCGATGCCATACTCTTCTTCAACTAAGCTGAAGGTCAAGTATTTGCCTTCCCTGGCAGACCCGGCCTCTGAAGCCTGATCCATTGGCATTGCTAACTCTGGCATTTCGTGCGTCTCCCTTTCTATTATTGATAAGAAAATATAATCATGTGTTTTGCCGCTGCTCGATCCGTGCAGCATTGCAAATTAGAAGCAGATTGGATTCAGGTCGTTTCAGACTGCTTTAGTATAGTATCTGCTTTTTTGTTGAAATCTTGAGAAAAAATTGAAATTGATTTTAGCACAATGGATGTATCAAGAAATAAATATTGAATCAGGAAGTGCTTTTTATAATTTCCCGGCAAGCCAAAGCAGGCGAATTCGTTTTCTGCCATAAAAATGGAAAGCCTTGCCAAACAGGTATTACTGATGTTTTTAAAAATGCAGCATTTCGGGCGGGTGTTTATCTACCTCCACCCAAAGCTTGGCATACCCTAAGACTCACCTGGGCCAGTATGTCTTTGCAAAACGGAGGGGATGTTAAAACTTTGAGAGTTTTGGGAAACTGGAAAGAATATTCAATGCCGATGTGGTATGCTGATTCCGGGAACTCAGAGCATAAAAGAGGCTATTTTGTACACCGCTTTTGAACTCAGCCACCGAAAGTGGAAGCTGGGGTTCAGCAACGGGGAGAAGATGCGGACGGTTAGCATTGAGGTGCGGGATCTGAGTCAACTGCAAGAAGAGGTTGATAAGGCCAAAAAAAAGTTTGGGCTTGAGGGGCAAATACGGATGGTCATCTGCTATGAAGCAGGTCGCGATGGATTTTGGCTACACCGGTATCTATTGAGCTGTGGGATTGAGAATGTGGTGGTCGATTCGGCTAGTATTCAAGTAAATCGTCGCAAACGCAGGGCGAAGACCGATCGGATTGATGTGCGCAAGCTGTTACACAAGTTGCTGCGCTATCACGGTGGGGAGCAGCTGGTGTGGAGTGTGGTCAATGTCCCCAGTGAGCAAGCTGAGGTTGGCCGCCAGCTTCACCGTGAATTGGAAGTGCTCAAGAAAGAGCGTACCATGCATCGCAACCGGCTCAAGAGTTTATTGATCCAGCAGGGCATTGTGGTGTCGAATCCGAGCAGCCGCAAATTTTTGATCCAACTGGAGACATTGCGGGCGTGGGATGGCAAAGAGCTACCCGCGGATCTGAAGTCGCGAATAATTCGAGAGCATGGTCGTTTGAGGATGGTCGAAGAGCAGATCTATGCATTGGGCAAGGAAAGAGCACAGCGGGTGGCAGCGGCTGATACCGATGCCATGAAACAAGTAAAGCAAAAAGATAGGACATTGCTTTTTTAAAGAAAACGTACGAAAATTTTGAATTGTGTATTAGCCCCACCTGCGGCCCAACATATTGAGGCGTCAATACAATGGAACCATT